>Ga0068868_100000625_pt1 | contig 23811 bp, 15 predicted proteins | sample KBSMisM42_FD_64660 | JGI IMG/M metagenome (GOLD analysis project Ga0068868, IMG submission 64660) | Miscanthus rhizosphere microbial communities from Kellogg Biological Station, Michigan, USA - KBS Miscanthus M4-2 | ecosystem: Host-associated > Plants > Roots > Rhizosphere > Soil ...
CCAGATTGTGTGCGTATTCTCAAAATGTTCGGAATGAAGAGGAGGGTTTTATGACCAAAGCCGCGGTGCTTGCTGTTTGCTTCGCGATCGTTTCAGTCACGCCCAGTATCGGAAGCGCGCAAACGTTCAAGGTGGATAAATACGATATCAAGGGTGACGGTGGCACCGACTACATTGCCGTCGAATCCGCGACCGGCCATGTGTTCGTTTCGCGGCAGAACCACATGATGGTGGTCGAAGGCGCGACCGGCAAGGTGCTTTTCGATATTCAAAATACTCCGGGCGTTCATGGTGCCGGCATTGCCACGAAGGCGGGTCACGGTTTCACGACGAACGGTACGGATTCAACGGTCACGATGTTCGACTTGAAAACATTTGCCGTGATCAAACAGATTCCGATCATGGTCGGCGGTCTGGACGGCATCATGTACGATGAGCCCGACGACAAGATCATCCTCACGAACCACAGCCGGCCTGTCGGTACTCTGGTTGCGCTCAATCCGGTAACCGGAGACATCGTCGGCACTGCCGAACTCGAAGATACGTCTCCCGAAGGTGCCGCGGCCGATGGCAAGGGACACATCTTCGTGAACAACGAAACGAAAAACACCATTCAGGTTGTGGATGTCAAAACGTGGAAAGCCACCGCGTCATGGCCGGTGGCTCCATGCGTGCGCCCAACGGGAATCGCTTACGACAAGGCATCGGACCGCATATTCTCAGGCTGCAGCAATACGTCCGTTGTGGTGGACCCGAACACGGGCAAGGTTGTCGCGTCGATTATGAACGGAGCCGGAGTGGACGCTCTTGGATGGGATCCTTCGAAGAAGCTAATTTTCATTCCGAATGGTGGCAGCGGAAATGTGACCGTCGTGCATCAGGATTCCCCGGACAAGTACACGGTGGTCGATACCGTTGCCACATTTGCAGGTGCAAAAACCATTGCCGTGGATCCGGTATCACACAACGCGTATCTGTTCCAGCCTGAACGTGGGCCAGCGCCAGCGCCCGCCGCTGACGCTCCGCCGGCTGGTGCCCCGCCGGCCGGAGCGCCCGGAGGCAGAGGACTGAGAGGTACACCGCCTCCGATTGTTGCGTCGTGGTTCATTGTCATCAAACAGTAGGGGGCGGACTCCCCTCCTGAGTCAGGAGGGGAAAGCGCGCGAAGCGCGCTGGGGTGGTTCCAAAACCGAAAAGTGCGCGTATGGGAACCACCCCTGACTCAGGAGGGCAGTTCTTCCTCGCCCGCGAGTCTTTCGAAAAAAATCCAGCGAAGGGGTCTCAAATGAAAAAAATATTTCTGGTCATGACTCTTCTGTCCGGCATCGCCGTTGCGGCGTCGACCGGATATCACAAAACCAACGAAATCAAGATTGGCGGCGCGGGCTCCTGGGACTACCTGAATGTCGATGTGGCGGCGCGCCGCCTTTACGTATCTCATCAGTCCAAAGTGGAAGTCATTGACATCGACGCCGGAAAAAAAGTCGGGGAAGTGCTGAACACAGCGGGCGTTCACGGCATTGCCGTCGCGCCGGCACTGAACAAAGGTTTCGTCAGCGACGGCAGCACGAACGATGTGACTGTTTTCGATCTCAAGACCCTGCAGCCCATTGGAATGCCCATTAAAGTCGGAACAAATCCGGATGCCATCCTGTTCGAACCAATGTCATCGCGAGTTCTCGCATTCAATGCGCGTTCGAATAACATTTCCTTTATCGATACCAAAACTTCCGCCGTCGTCGCCACGGCTGCTCTCAGCGGAAACCCGGAGTTCGCGGTCCATGACGACAAGGGAACCGTCTATAACAACGTCGAAAGTTCGGCGATGATTGCTGTCATCGACGCCGCCAAAGGAACGGTGACCAAAGAGTTCTCGATTGCACCGTGCCTGGGCCCCACAGGCCTGGCTATCGATACAAAAGCGCGCAAGCTCTTTTCAGTCTGCAGCAACCGAATGATGGTGATTTCCGATCCCGACACGGGCAAGGTTGTCACGACAGTGCCGATTGGCGCTGGTCCGGATGCCGCCGCATTTGATCCAGGGACTGGACTGGTCTTTAGTTCCAATGGCGGCGATGGCACGATGACCATCGTTCAATCGAACGGTGGCAAATACGAAGTGGTGGAAAATCTTCCAACACAGGCGCGGTCCCGCACGATGACGCTGGACGAAAAAACGCACAATCTCTTTTTGTCGGCGGTGGATCCCGCTCCTGGTGGAGGACGTGGGTCCGCTCCGGACTCTTTCAAGGTTCTGGTGTTCAGCAAATAGGTCATGCGAAGAATTTCTATTTCTCTACTCTGTGTTTGTGCGGCGGCTTCCTGGGCCTCCGCACAATCCGACACGGGCCAGCGGCTTCCGCTGGCTCTATCCCAGGGGGCATCGGCGCCCCCTGTTGTGATTACCCTGCAGGATGCGTTGGAACGTGCCCGAAAGCTGGACGTTGAAGTGCAATCTGCGATCGCGGACGTGAGGTCTGCGGGAGAAGAACGGGTGCAGGCAAAGGCATCGCTTTTGCCTGGCGTCAGCGTTACGTCGCAATATCTTGGCACGCAGGGGAATGGCGTCAACCCCAGCGGGCGATATGTCACCAACGACGGGGTTCACCTGTATCGCGATTGGGCACTCGTTCACGAAGATGTCACGGCAAACACTTTTCGCAAGACAGGGACGCAGCGCGCTGAAGCATCCGAAATCCTTGCGAAGGCCAAAGTCGAAGTGGCGCAGCGGGGACTTGCCGTCACGGTAACAAAGAATTATTACGCAATGGTGACCGCTCAACGAAAGTACGCCAATGCCCAATTGGCATCGCAGGAAGCGGATCGATTCCTCGAGCGAACCCGTCAGCAGGAACGGCTTGGCGAAGTCGCTCATTACGACGTGGTGAAGGCTCAGCTTCAATCCGAAAATCAGGAGCAGAGTTTCGACGATGCCGCTCTTGCAATGGAAACGACTCGTTTGAGTCTCGCGGTACTGGTGTTTCCGGCACTGACCGAAAACTTCACCGTCGTTGACGATCTGGAATCCGGCCCCGTCCTGCCTTCATTTGATGATGTACGAATGCTCGCGGGAAAAGACAATCCGGAGATCCGCGCGGCGCTCCAGGCCGTACGGCAGGCGAGTATGGATACCGAGTCTGCTCGAAATGCTCGACTCCCTTCTTTGTCGGTCGACCTGAGTTACGGAATTGAAGCCAATGCGTTTGCGTTGCATAGCACCGTGGCCTCATTTCCAGAAGGCGGCATACTTCCCAATCTTGGCTATGCCGTTGTTGCAAATCTCACAATTCCAGTATTCGACTGGGGTGCGCAGAAGAGCAAAGTACGTCAGGCACAGCTACGCGAAACCCAGCTTCAGACCCAGGCCAGTCAGGCGCAGCGGCAGATTGCAGCAAACCTTCAACTGAACTACGATGAGGCCGTTGGGGCACGTGCGGCAGTCAATCGCGCCAGACGTGCAATGGAGCTGGCAACCGAGAGTTTGAATTTGTCCAACAACCGGTATATTGGCGGCGCTGCTCCGGCGTCCGAAGTGGTGGATGCGCAAAATGCGGTTGTAAGAGCGCGCAACGATTATGCGGATGCGCAAACGCGTTACCGCGTGGCGATCGCAACGCTGCAGACATTTACAGGGAGTTTTTGAAAAAATGTCCGGAAAGAGTTTTAGTTGCGTTGGCATTATCGCGATGTTGTTCCTATCCGGTTGCAGTTCCAAAGAGAATGACGAACCTGAAGCGGAACCGGAGGTGACCGTCGACGTTGCTCCGGTTCTCGCAACCGCAATCAGTCAGAAGATTGCGGCCGATGCCATCATCTTCCCAATCCAGCAGGCGGGGGTGCCTTCCAAAATATCCGCTCCGATTAAGAAACTTTACGTGGAACGTGGTGCCCATGTGCGCGCAGGCCAACTGGTTGCAGAGTTGGAAAGCCAGGATCTGCTGGCGGACGTCAACGAAGCGAAAGCGGCGCTGGCTCAGGCGGAGGTTGCAGTTCAAGCAGTTAATGCTGCTGTTCCGCACGAACTGAATAAAGTCCAGATCGAAATCGATAGTGCTCGCCGGACGGTTGCGGAGCAGCAGGGTATTTACGACCGTCGACAGGAATTGTTCAAGCAGGGAGGCATCGCGGAAAAGGATGTTCGGGAAGCCGCGTTCAATCTGGAACAGGCGAAGAATGCGCTGCGGGCTTCCGAAGAAAAAGTTCAGGATTTCAAGGGGCCGGCCAAGGAACAGGAACTGAAAGCTGCAGAAGCGGCGAGAGACGCTGCACAGCGACGCGTAGAGGCCGCCAATGTTCGCCTTGGCTATGCCAGGATTACGAGTCCAATCGATGGCATCGTCACGGACCGTCCTGTGTTTGCCGGTGAAGCCGCGTCCACGGGTATGCCATTGATGACCGTGATGGATATTTCGCGCGTGATCGCGAAGGCGCACGTCTCGCCACAGGAAGCCGCGGTGCTGCATCCCGGTCTTACCGCGAATCTCATCATGCCCGGGTCCACGTCCAAACGGATATCCGGCACGATTATACAAATCAGTCCTGCAGTGGATACCGGAAGCACGACGCTGGAAGTATGGATCGAGGCCGGAAATTCCGATGGTGCATTAAAACCGGGCATGACCTTGCGCGCAGAAGCGATCGTGAAATCCAATCCCAAGGCGCTGGTGATCCCGTTGGCGGCGGTGCTCACCGCCAACTCGGGCAACACTTCCGTCATCGTGGTGGATGCGGAGAACAAGCCTCATAAGAAACCGGTAACCCTTGGGATTCGCGAGGGCGCTAATGTTGAGGTAACCGACGGACTTCAGAACGGCGAACGCGTGGTAACTGCAGGCGCCTTCGAACTCGGAAAACTGGACGAGGACGTATTCGATAAGGCCAAAGTGCATATCCAGCTCCCGAAAGAGGAAGAAGAGTAGTACCCCGCCGCCATGCAACATTCTTTTGAAAATCCCGAAGATTACTGGTTTGCCCGGCACTCGAAATCCATCGTGTTCCTGATTCTGATTCTTGGAATCGCCGGCGTGTACGCGGCGATCGGAATTCCGGTGGCGGTTTTCCCCACGACGAATTTTCCCCGCATCATCGTCGGTGTGGAAAACGGAGTGATGCCGATCGAGCAGATGGAAGTGACCATCACCCGGCCAATCGAGCAGGCTGTCAACAGCGTTCCCGGTCTGGAGGATGTCCGTTCAATTACCAGCCGCGGTTCTGCGGACATTACCCTGTCGTTCAACTGGAATGTAAACATGCTCGAAACCCTTCAGCAAGTCGACGCTGCTGTTTCGCGTATTCAGAGCAGCCTTCCGGCCACCGCGCAGATTCAGACGCACCGGATGGATTTTGCGATGTTTCCGATTATCGGCTACAGCCTCACATCCGACAAAGTTCCGCAGACGGATCTGTGGGAATTTGCAACTTATGAAATCAAGCCTCGACTCAACCGTCTGCGGGGAGTCGCCAGCGTACTGGTCCAGGGGGGACAGGAACCCGAGTTTCACATCACCCTCAACCCGGCCCTCATGGTTCGCGCGAAGACCGGTGTTTCCGAAATCCTTGCGGCGGTCAACCGCACCAACGTCATCGATTCTCCGGGCCTGATGACTCGCAATCACCAGCTCTATCTCGGGCTCGTTTCCGGACAGGCGCACAATACGGAAGATATCGGAAACATCGTCATCAAGAATGTGAACAACGCCCCGATTCGAGTTCAGGATATCGGGAAGGTTGAGCGCGCGACGGCGCCTGTGTTCACTGTAGTGAGCGCCAATGGAAAACCGGCGGTTCTGGTGAGTGTGAACCGTCAGCCGGACAGCAATACGGTGGAGGTTGCCGACGAAGTTCGAGCCGAAATGGCGAGTATCCGCCCCACGCTGCCCGCAGGCGTCGATCTGCGGCCGTTTTACGACCAGTCCAATATCGTTCAGGAGTCCATTACCAGCGTGCGTGACGCAATTATTGTGGGACTCTTCCTTTCGGGAATCATCATCTGGCTGTTTCTGCGCGACTGGGGCACGGCACTCATGACGGGCCTTGTCGTTCCGGTCACGATGGTGGTGACTTTCATCGTAATGAAGCTGATCGGCCAGAGCTTCAATCTCATGACACTTGGAGGGCTCGCTGCCGCAGTGGGCCTTGTCATCGATGACAAGATCGTCGTGGTCGAAAACATCGTGCTGCATCGCGACGGCGGTGAAGGCCCGTTGGAAGCAACGGCCAGCGCTCTGAAGGAACTGACCATCCCTCTCATCGGCTCGACATTGACGCCGATTGTCGTGTTTCTGCCGCTCGTGATGATCACTGGCGTTGTGGGCACATTCTTCAGCTCTCTCGCGATTGCGATGAGCGTTGCCCTGCTGACGTCGCTGGTTCTGGCGCTGGTCTGGACCAGCAACCTGGGAAGCCATCTGATCCGCCGAGGGAAAGTCGAAACTGCTCATGATTACTCCGGTGACTCGCCCACCGAACGGATGAAACGAATGATGGCGGCGGAAGAGGCATCCTTGAATGTCGGATTGTTCGGACGCATTCTCCGTTTCTATGAGCGATGGATGCGGCTCTCATTGCGTCACCCGTTTCTGCTGTTCCTGCTGTGTGTTTTTTTGATTGCCGTCTCTTATGCGTGCTACAGCGGGCTGGGCACGCTGATTCCGGAGAAGATGGCACAGGTCGTCGAGAAGTACTGTCCGCCGTGCTATCGCGGCATCGGTACCGACCTGCTGCCCGCAATCGACGAAGGCGGATTCATTCTGGACTATGTCATGCCGCCAGGAAGCTCGCTGGATGAAACCAATCGCGTGCTGACGCACGTTGAGCGAATTCTCCGCGCGGTGCCTGAGGTGGAAAGCACTTCACGCCGAACCGGACTGCAGCTTGGACTGGCTGCCGTGACGGAGCCGAACACGGGCGACATCGCAGTAAAGCTCAAGGAAAAACGCAGCCGCGACGTCGATGAAATCATCGCCGACGTGCGGGAAAAGACGTCGACTGCAGAACCCGGGCTCGATACGGAATTCATACAGGTATTGCAGGACATGATCGGCGATCTCACTGGTGCTCCGGAGCCGGTGGTTGTCAAACTGTTTTCGCAGGATGCGGATCTGCTGCGTTCCACCGCGCCCATGGTCGCAGACGCACTTGGCATGGTGAAGGTCGGCGACAAGACACCGGTTGTGGACATCGCGGACGGCATTGAAAATTCCACCAGCGGCCCCGCGTTCATGTTCAACGTGGATCCCGTCGCTTCCGCGCGCGCCGGTTTTGGCGTCGATGAACTCGGCGTCGTGACGTCCGCCATGATCGATGGTGAGCCGGCGAGCGCACCTGTCATCGTCAACGATCGTCCATACACACTGCGCGTGCGGTTCCCAGCGGAAACGCGTGCGTCCCTGGAAGCGTTGAATCAAACGCCCCTGGTCAGTTCCGGAGGCGGTACCGCCACGCTGGGTTCGGTTGCAACCGTTAATGAATATCCCGGTCAGACCGAAGTGGTGCGCGAGAACCTCCAGCGCGAAGTAGCGGTCACCGCTCGTCTGGAAGGCGTGGATATGGGCACCGGCGTTGCTGCCGTTCAGAAGGCCGTCCGGGACCTGAAGCTTCCGGCAGCAATTCGAGTCGAGTACGGCGGAACCTATAAGGAACAGCAGAAGTCGTTTCGCGATCTCACCACCGTTTTCGCCCTGGCAATTGTCCTGATTTTCCTGGTGCTGCTTTTTGAATTTCGATCGTTCACCGCGCCGATCGCCATCCTGTCGTCTGCAATACTCTCCACGTCCGGCGTGTTTCTTGCGCTGCTGATCACACAGAAGACATTCAATGTATCGTCATTCATGGGACTGATCATGGTCGTGGGGATTGTGGCCAAGAACGGGATCCTGTTGCTCGATGCCAATCAAAAGTTCCGCGCTGTAGGGTACACACCCGAAGAGGCCATCATTCAGGCCGGCCGTCGCCGTCTGCGCCCTATCGTGATGACCGCGCTGGCTGCCGTCGCGGGAATGATGCCGCTGGCCCTTGCCATTGGAGCGGGATCGCAGATGCTGCAACCTTTGGCAATCGCGGTAATCGGCGGAATTCTGATATCGATGGCGCTGTCGTTAATCATCACGCCCGCAATGCAGTTCTTCCTCACTCGCGTTCGAGTCTAGAAGGGGCGAAAGAGGCTCTGGTTTTGAACAAGATATTTGTCGTGGAACTGACTGGCCTAATCCTGGGTTGAGGACGAGAGTTTTTGGAGAAGCGCTTGCACATCGGCACTTCTCTTATCGATGACATCGGCGGCGTTCCATATTTTGTCCACGAACGGCTTTTCCTTCACGACACCCGCCATTTGCGCCAGACAGCGATCGTCGGTGCGACGAAGCCGCTGGGTCAGTCCGGAAAGCAGTCGCGTCAACAATTCGGGGTATGGCGTTATCAAATTCAAGAACGATGCGCGTTCGAGAACGAAGCATTCACTGCGCGATAGAGTGGAAGCGTTTGCGGAGCGTTCTCCGCCGTCCAGCAGCGCCATTTTATTCCGAAGCGCTGTTCCAGAGCTCATTCCGCAGGCCGCGGCTTTCCTATCGTGATCCGAATTTCCGTTGGACGGTCACGGTCCACAATATAAGTCCCGGATGACAGATCGTGTGTACCGTCGGTAATAGACACGACCGTGTAATTTGAAGTCAAACTCTGGGCTTCGACGCGATATTCGCCCGGGGGTACCACCTGGTAAAACCGTCCATCGTTGTCGGGAAGGCAAAATGAAACGCGGCCATCTCGGGCATATAGGAATACACGAATCGAGTCTTTGAGTGCGGGCGGAGTGCCGTCGCCGCTCACGATGACCACGCCGGGAATCTGCGTGAATGGCAGTTCAATCTGAAGGTTCGTTGTCTGGGTGCCAACTTCAATTTCTTGTTTAACGGAGTAGCTTCCGGGCGGGCTGATCTCGAGGACGTAACGGCCCGGCAACACACCTGGAATTTGAAATATCCCGTTCGCGCCGAGAGAAACCACTCGAATCCCGGCCTGCGAAAGTATGCGGGCCTGAATATCCTCGGCTGTCGGCTTTAGCGGGCTCGCTCCACTGGGCAGGGTGGCGCTGGACAACAGCGCCGCACCCTGCGGTCTTCCACGCAGTTCATAAGCACTATTGCCCGGCAGAGGTTTCAGGCTGATTTGTGCCTGGCCGATCAGAGCACCGGTTTGATCGACGGCTTTGCCGTGTACTTCGGATCCGGCGGAGACGTTCAATTCGATTCCCGTTTGATCCGTATTCCCGACCTTTATCGGCAGATTGAATGAAACAATATTCGGATCGTAAACCTGCAGATATTGGTTGCCGGCAGTCACGGCGAAAAACTCGAATGAACCATTGTCGTGGATCTGCGCCGTGACGGGGGCACTGGACACTTCGCCGAAGCTGCCGCGGCTCGTCGTGGGAAAATAATCGCAGCAAATCGATAATGATTCGATTTGACGACCAAGCCCTGTTGTGGCATCGACGACGCGCCCGCTCACGCGAGTACGAACAAACAGCATCTCGGAAACCTGCGTCGTTCCGCCATCCTCCACGATGATCGTTGTTGCGCGCCGTACATCGTCCACGCCGGGATGAAACAGCGGGCTGTCCATGCGGCCGGTCATGATGTGATAGCGGCCGGGTGGAACATTTTCAATTCGATATCGACCGTCGCTATCGGTTTGCACAATCGCCTGAAGAACGTCTCCTGCGTCGGTTCCGTCGGCAGGCACTACTGCGACTCGAACCGAGGTCATCGGTGCGCCTTCATTCGTCCGCAGAACTCCCGTCACCGTGCCGCCGGGCAAATGGATGGCCTGAGGCGTTTGTATCAGGAACGTCATCATCATGACGACGATCGTTACGAACTCGAACATGAGCATCACTCCTGCCGGCACGATATCCCGAACGACGTCGAAGCTCAATGGCGCTTTGCATGGCGTGTGCGAACCACATTGGCGATAATTACTGCGTGGAGCATCCGGAATTTATCACCCTGCAAATGGCCAGATTCGATTTGTTGCGCGCGGTCAGCGACCTGAGGGACGTTGGGACGCCGCGAATGCTTTACTGCGGAGTAGGCGCCGACACTCGAGCGGCCGGCACCGAACCGGTATCTCACATGGCATTCGTGTTTCTCATCCTCGGCCTCCACAAGGATGCCGGCTCCGCACATCATTTCTTTGAAGCGCGCCATGCCGCAGCGCCATGGTTGCGTATCGCTCTGGAGTCCTGGTCGGCCGTACTTCAGCCGACACGGCATAAAGGCGAAGCGAACTATTTGAATCGTGAGAAGCCCGGGCCGCTGTTCGAGGTACTGGCTCCGGAACTTTCACCCACGGATCCATTCGTCGCGATCACGACGTCGGGATGGAATATCGAAAAAGGACATGACACGAAACGTGTGAACCGTTTCTCGACAGGGGTTAATGCCGTACGCATGGCCATGACCGGGGTGGACGGTCTGCATTCCCACCAGTCGTTTTATTTTCCGCGCGTACTTGAATACGATCAAATCACCGTTACATTCTGGCGCAATGACGATGCCGCCAGCGCGTATTTGTACGGTCCCGGAGTGCATCGATTGCAGATGGATCGCCAGCGCGACAAGAAATTTGCAGACCGAACCTCGTTCACGCGCTGCATCGTATTGCGAAGCGAAGGTTCGTGGTACGGACGCGACCCGATGGCTTGGGATTAACGTCCGTCCGGGTGCCGCGCCAATACATGCCGATACGATGAATAACAGTTCGGACCAGATCAGGCACCAGCGGATGCGGAATAGGCGAAACGCGTTCACATTTGACGCCCGAGATACGCGCAGGTAGGCTGTAGCGCACAATCCAAAACAAAGGAGCAAGACATGCGTAAGGTTGTGCCAGTCCTCTCCGCAGTAGCGTTGATTGTTCTAACAATGGTGACAGCTTCAGCCCAGGCGCCCGCGGCCGGCCAGGGACGCGGGCAAGCGGCTGCGGCTCCTGCCCGACCTGTAGGCGTCGATGCCGCGACGGCGAAAAAGATGGTTGCCGCTGCGGAGGCCGCAGCAATTGCGCTCAATGCACCAATGGCGATCGCTGTCGTCGACGGCAACGGCGACCTTGTCTATTTCGAGCGGATGGATGGCGCTTCGGCTCGGGCGGTGACAAGCTCACAGGGAAAAGCGCGGGCCGCTCTGCTTCTCGGCGTTCCGACCAAAGAAGCCCAGGACGCCATCGCCGCGGGCAAACCGATTCCGGTGACGCTGACCACCCCGCCAGCGGGTGCGTGGGAACTCACGATTGGACAGGGCGGACTTCCGATACTCAAAGATGGGAAAGTTGTCGCTGCGATGGGGTGCGGGGGATCCCTGCCAGCGAATGATGAAAAGATCTGCCAGGCCGGAATCGATGCGATGAAGAAGTAGGGCAGACATTTAGTGCGAAGTGCTGTAGTCGCGGCCTGTGACGCCCCATCTATATGCAGAAGAGCGGTGGTTGGGGAAGAAAGGCTGATTCCAGACGAAAAACCAGTTCCAAACCCGGGACCTCAGAGGCCGGGTACGACGTTCATTTCGTTGTGTCCAATTCGTTGACACACCCAGCAGGCTTTGAACTGCCGGTTGCGTGAGCAGCCTGCTTGTTGGATTTCACGAACTGGTTCGATCCCTTGAGCAACAACTCGGCAAGTTGGCCCTTCCAGATTCAGGCAGCGAATGCCGTCGACGCTTCCTTGATCGCCGGTATCCGCCGATCTCCGCCGGAATTAGACGAAGACGAGCGGCGCGATTACAGCACGCTGCCGGGACCGCCTTTGGCTGCCCCTAGCGAAGTACTTGACTTAATCTCTCCAAGTAAATATTGTCCTCGCAATCATTGCGGGCAGGACGTGGACAGGTTGCATCCACGAAGAAGCGACCAACACCACCTGCTGAGCACACTAATTTTTCCACGGGGTATCTGCTGTTTTCCCAGAACAGAGATGGCTAGAGGCGATATGCCAATGACTGCGGTGCCGGCCCTGAATTCTCCCAGGTCGCTTCGGATCACCACCGCTGGTCTGCGATTCGAACGTTAAGCGCAAAGATCTTTCTTCCCGGGGGGGACATTCAAATGTTGAAGACAGCGGCACTGCTCGTATTGGCGACATTACTTTGCGGGGGAATCCTGTTAGCGCAAAGCAGCAATGCGACAATTACCGGATTCGTCCAGGACACAACTCAGGCCAACATGCCCGGAGTTACCGTTACCGCAACAAACACACAAACAGGAATTGCTTCTACGACGTTATCCAATGAATCGGGAAGCTACACGATTCAGAGCCTTCTTCCTGGCACATATAAATTAAGTGCGGCACTCACGGGTTTCCGGACACAGACGATTACGGATGTTGTGTTGGGCTCCAGCGTCACGGCGCGGTACAACTTCAAACTAGACGTTGGGCTGTCTTCGTCGACCGTGGATGTCACCGCGGTCGCTTCAAACGCCATTACCGAAGCGTCATCCACCATCGGCCAGGTCCTGGATCAAAAGTCTTTGACGGACCTTCCACTTGTCAGCAACAACGTCCTCGATCTGATGAAAACGATGGCGGGTGTGCGCGGAACCGGGCTGGGAGAAAACACGACATTTGCGGGAGTCACCACTGGAATGGTGAACACGTCTCGAGACGGAATGAGCGTTCAAGAAGGGCGTTACGCAGCAGGCGTGGGATCCACGACTCTGATGAATCCGGATATGGTCGGCGAACTCCGAGTCATTCTGGCTCCTGTCGACGCCGAGCTGGGCCGTGGCAATGGCCAGGTCCAGATCCTCACTCGATCCGGCACCAATGCGCTGCACGGTGCTGCGGTATGGTCGGTACGCAATTCGGCGCTGGATGCGAACACGTGGGTCAACAATAGGGCGGTCGTCAACGGTGTGTGGAAACCGACGCAGCCGACGTGGATCAATCGGCATCAGGCGACCGTGAGTGTCGGCGGTCCCGTCATCAAGAACAAGACCTTCTTTTTCACCTTGTATGACCAGCAGCTGGAGCGTCAGCGGAATACCGCAAAACCGGTGGTGCTTACCGAGTGCGCCAGAAACGGGATCTTCCGTTACTGGGAAGGCTGGGGAAACGGGAACATCCTGACGGCGACCAATACATCCGCAGCGGCTCCGACGATTGCTTCGGTGGACTCGTTTGGAAATCCCCTGCGGCCGGCGACGAATCCCAATGGAACACCGTACACAGGCCAACTGCGCTACTTCAGCGTCTTTGGCGCCGTCACCAATACGCCGGTAATGCCGGACTGCTCGGACGCCCAGATTTCGTCAACTCCGTTTGATAGCAACCGCACCCAACAGGATCCCGCGGGCATTACTCAGAGGTACCTCACAGTAATGCCGCATGCGAATATCTACGACGTTGGAGATGGTTTGAACACGGCGGGCTCTCAGTGGGTGCGCCGTGGACATAACAGCGGCGAATTCGGGTTGGCGAATGGAACCGTTAACGATACCGATCGCAAGCAGATCAACCTCAAGGTGGATCACAATTTCAATCCATCGAATAAGGTCGCTGTGAACTACAGCTACGAATGGATCGACGCAGATAGCATAAGCGGTGGAGCCGCGAGTGCATGGCCTGGATACTACCCAGCGCAAGTGATCCGGCGCCCGAGGGTTTTCACTGTCAACTTTACATCGACGGTCCTCGGCAATAAGTTGAACGAAGCGCGTTTCGGATATCGCGCGAACAAGCACGTGATCTGGGCTCCATGGGAAGTCACCGATTCCAGCAAGACTGAAGTTCCGCAGTCGCTGTTGCTTCAGGGAGGACAGGGTTTTCCGATTGCATACTCGCCAGCGGCCGTCGGAGCGATGTCCACCAACAACTACGTGTGTATGACGAATTGTTTCCAACAGGGCAACCGCACACCTCTGTATGACTATGCGGATACGTTCAGCTGGAGCAGGGGAAAGCATTCTTTCAAGGCTGGAGCAGATGTCCGGTATGGCTATACCAGCGGTTCGGAAACGCCAACGGCTCCCATACCTCGCGCCACCGGCGGTCAACAAACATCGACCGCCAATCAATCGTTCGCGGGCAACGCCCTGCTGCCAGGACTCGTGGCCGCGAATCAGACCACCGCGAACCAGCTTCTTTCCTTTCAGTCGGGATCTGTCGCTTCCGCGTTCCAATATTACTTCCTCCAGCAGTCGGAGGATCTGCACTGGGATAACTACATGACCGTTCCGGGGCATCGCAAAATCACCGAACCCCACCAGAATGACTGGGACCTTTTTTTCAAGGATGACTGGAAGATCTCGCCATCACTGACTCTGAATCTCGGACTGCGTTATGAATACTATGGCGTGCCATATGAAGGACACGGACTCACCGTCGGTCCGGTCGGCGGGGGCCACGCCTTGTTTGGAGTTTCCGGCCGCAGTTTCGATACATGGCTGAGACCGGATAACCCGGTCGATACGAATTTGATGACTCAGGTCGAATTTGTGGGGCCGAAGACAGTCAACGAAGGTCGGTCCATTTACAAAAAGGATTGGAACAACTTTGGACCGGCGATCGGCTTTGCCTGGACGGTGCCGTGGTTTGGAGACAAACACCCCACCGTTATCCGCGGTGGCTATCAAATGACCTATGAAGGCTCCGGACGCCTGGGAAATTACAGCAATTACCTCTTCTCCAATCCGGGTTTCCTGAATCAGGCGATCACCAATGGACCGTTGGACGGGTCGTACTTCAGCGCGCAGATTCTCCCGTCGCTCGTTCCGATCGCGCCGACCGTTCAACCCATGCAGCCTGTTCCGCTTCTCAAGACAAACCAGGCCATCTACGCCTACGAGTACGATTTCAAGACTCCCAACATTCAGAACTTCACGCTGTCGGTGAACAGAGATCTGACGCGGAAGATCAACCTGGATGTGCGGTATGTCGGCACGCGGGGAACGAGTCTGCTGGGAACAATCAACATCAACGCACCCGATGTTTTCTATAACCCGGCATTGTTTGATGCCCTCCAAAGAACGCGGGCCGGAGAAAATGTCGAGTTGTTCGACCAGATCTTCATGGGTCTGGCAATAACCGGGACGACTCCGGTCAATGGAACCACGCAACGTGGTTCCGAGCAGATGCGCAACAACACGACGTTCCGGGCGGATCTCGCCAATGGCAACTTCTTCAACCTGGCAAATTCGCTCAACACTTACAACGGAACCGGAAGTGGTGCTGTTCCGGCAACGGTGGCCGGTGAAACGGGAACGGTACTTCGTCGCGCCAATCGCGGGTTTAACGTGGAGGGCGGAACACCAATAGCGGGAGGGCCGGTCATTGCTGCGGGCTTGTATCCTGAAAACTGGATCGTTTCCAATCCTCAGTTTGGCAACGATCGGTATTGGATGAACTCCGGATCGTCCAATTACCACTCGCTTCAGGTTCAGACAACATTCAAGCCCATCACCGGACTCAGTGTGCAGATGACCTACGTGTTTTCAAAGGCGCTGGAAATTGCGGGCGTCAACGGAAACGGCGGAGGTCTGACCAGCGGCGATCCGGTTTATACCAATCCCGCAGAACGGGCGAAGGACTATGCGCTCGCTCCGAATAACGTCACTCACGACTTCCGGTCGTTCGGTACATTCGAATTGCCGTTCGGCCCGAACAAGCTCGTTCTCGGAAACAGCAGGGGAATCGTGGCTCGCATCGTCGAACGCTGGCAGACGAGCTTCATTGCGAATGCCAGTTCGGGTCAGCCGGCCAGCCTTGTTGCGGCGAATATGCTGTATGGAAATGGCGTCGCCGACATCGTAAATCCCTACGATATCCATCAGGGAAGCGTTTCCTGGAATGGACAGTTTGGGAATTATTATGGCTCCGGCACGCTGGGCAAAGTTTCCGATCCTCAGTGTGCCGCGGAAGCGGCATCGCTGCGCGCGTTCTGCACCCTGCAAGCCGTTACGGATGCTGCAACAGGCAATATCCTGTTTCAGAATCCCGCTCCCGGAATGCGTGGAAACGAGGGCCGTCAGACGATCAACCTGCCGGGTTCGTGGACATTCGATGCGGCAATGAGCAAGGCCGTTCACGTGACCGAATCGGTAGTCTTCCAGATTCGCCTTGATGCGACCAATATTCTGAACCATCCGGGAATTTCCAGCCCCACTCTGGATATCAATAATACGAACGCTTTCGGCTTGATCACTTCTAAGGACACGTCCCATCGGGAGTTCCGAGGCACGATGCGGCTGACGTTCTGATTAGGGGAACTGAAATGAGGGGACAGTCCCCTCATTCGCTCCGGGAAACTGCAATTCGAGAGTACATTTTGCGAATGAGGGGACTGTCCCCTCATTTCCTTCTTCAGACGGAGACCAATAACAGTGTTTGATCGTCGTGAGGTTCTTCGCCGGCCGCAAAAGCTTCAACATCCTGGATGACACTGCGGAGCAGGTCCCGGGACGATTGTTCATGCGAACGGGAGAGCGCGTTGCAGAGTCGGGGCAATTCGTACATTTCGCCTCGGGAGTTTTCTCTTTCGGTAATGCCATCGGTATAAAACAGTACACGGTCACCGGGCTGCAGGAATTGTTCGGAACGTGCAATTTCGGGCATCTCCATGATGAGCAGCGGAAGGGTGCCTTCAAACTGCAGTGGTTCGACGGTGCCTCCGCGCAGCAGCAGCGGTGCGGGATGTCCGGCACATGACATCGAAAGCTTCCGACTGGTGCTGTCCATCACAGCATAGAAGACCGTTGCCAGAAGAGAAGATCCCCAGAGAAACCTGAATTGGCTATTGAGATGACGCAGCAGGGCCGGTGGATCCACCGGAGGCACCGGGCTCGCGTGAAATGCGGCTCGAATCATCGCCATGATGATGGCCGATGTGGCGCCGTGCCCTGAGACATCGGCGATCATCACTCCACATTGCCCATCCGGCAGCGAGACCACATCGTAGTAGTCTCCGCCCACGTAGCGGCTGGTTTGATAGTAGGCTTCAAACGTCAGGCTTCCGATCCGCGGCAATTTTCGAGGAAGAATCATGCGTTGCATTTCCGCGGCGCTGGAGAGTTCGCGATCCAGCGAATCCCGGCTCAGGCGCACCTCTCGCTCCAGTTGCTGCTGAATAAGGTGGGTCGACACCCGCGCAATCACTTCGTCCGCCTGTATGGGTTTCGTGATGTAGTCCGCGGCTCCCATTTCCAGTCCGGCGACTTTATCGGCCACTTCTCCGAGAGCGGACAGGAATATGACGACGATATGGTTCGTCGCCGGATTTGCCTTGATTGCGCGGCACACCTCGAATCCATCGATGCCTGGCATCATCACATCCAGAAGGATAAGATCCGGACGGGCACGTTCCGCGATTTCGATTGCAGGTTCCCCGCCGGTCGCAACGAGAATCCGATGGCCCGTTCCGTCGAGTGTTCTCATGAGGACCTGCAGGTTTACCGGACTGTCGTCGACAATCAGGATCGTTGCCGGTTTTGGCGTGAGCTTTGGAGGAGTTCTAAGTTGCTTCACGCGTTATCCCGATCGTGAATGCGTTTGGAAATTGCCAGCAGTGCCGGAAAATCAAAAGCCGAAGTGAGCCGTCCGATATGCATTCCGAAAGCGGCTTCTGAGGAGCCCAGCGAAGAGAGCTCCAGAGCGATGTGATCCAGTTCGGAAACGTTTCCGATCGACGCGGCCTCCTTCAATCGCACGGCGAAGTCGGCCATGTGAGAGCCTGTCGGAAGGTCGACGCCTTCGCTGGTCGGAACGTTCTCTGACGAATCGACGAAGCGCACATGAAGATGCTGCTGGAGCTTTCGAAACAGATGCTCGGCTCGGATCGGCTTCACGATGAAATCCACACAACCTTCATCCATGGCAGCCTGCCGGGAATTTTCGAACGCGCTGGCCGTCACCATGATAACGAAGGTCTTTTCCATTCCGGGTTCGGCGAGAATGCGCCGCGTTGCAGTAAGGCCGTCGAGATCGGGCATTCTGAGATCCATGAGTACAAGATTGGGACGATATTTGAGAGTCAGTTCCACTGCTTCAACTCCGCCGGATGCTGTAATGACCTGAGCCCCGGCGCTCTCCAGCAGACTTGCAAGAATACGCCGATTCACCGTGCTGTCATCGGCGACCAGGATTGTCAGATTCGAGTCCGGCGCAAGGTGCGAACCCAGAGCAGGTTCGGCTTCGTCTGGCGCTGCAAGAATGGAGGCTTCTGCCGTGATCAGCGGAATATCAAAGAAGAAGGAACTTCCTTCGGTGACTTTGCTCTCAACCGTCAGTTTGCCGCCCATGGCCTGGACCAGTCTCCTGCTGATGGAAAGGCCGAGTCCCGTGCCGCCTGCCGCAGTCCCATCGGTGGTCTGCCGGAATTCTTCAAAGATGTAGGTTCGTTGCTCCTCCGAAATTCCAATTCCAGTGTCGCGCACTTCGAAGGCGAGCCGGTCGTTTCCCTTCCTCGAAACGATCAGCGTGACCCCGCCGATCGGGGTGAATTTGACGGCATTGCCCAGCAGGTTCAGCAACACCTGCCGCAGGTGACGTCCGTCAACGACGACGCGCGCCGGCAAATCCGGAGCCAATTCCACATCGAATCGCAGGCCCTTCCGCCGAACAGGCTCGGCAATGACGTAGCTAAGATCGACAGTAAGCTGTCGAAGATCGGTAGGCACTGGCTCCAGCGTCATCTGTCCGGCCTCGATCTTCGAAAGATCGAGTACATCATTAATGAGATCCAGAAGATGGCTGCCACACTTTGAAATCGCATCGAGAGACTCTCTCTGATCCGCGGTCAGAGTCGGACTGCGCTGCATCAGCTGAGCATATCCAAGCACTCCGTTCAACGGCGTGCGGAGTTCATGACTCATGTTCGCGAGAAATTCACTTTTTGCGCGAGTCGCCGCTTCCGCCGATTCCTTGGCTTGTTTCAGTTCCTGCTCGCGCTGTTTGCGCGTTGAGATATCGCGGATAAAGGCTCCGAAGAAATACCGATGATCCGAACGAATCGGATTGGTGATCGTGATTTCGATCGGGAACTCACCGTTATGCCGGTGCAGCGCGGTCAGTTCCAGGGTTTGGTTGACGACAGGCGCTTCGCCGGATTCAAGAAAACGGCGGAGTCCCTTGCGATGCCCTTCACGAAAGGCATGAGGAATGATGATGTCCGACATGTTCTTGCCGAGAACTTCATCGGAGCTCCAGCCGAATATTTTGGAGGCCTGAGCATTCCACGAAACCACTTCCCCATTCGAGTTCATGCCGACGAACGCATCATGCGCCGTGTCGATGACATGGCGGGCACGCAGTTCGCTTTCGGCAAGCCGCAGATTCGCTTCCCGCCGATCGGCATCGGTAATCGCGAGTACAAGAAGATTGGCCACGGAAAGGGCGAAGTTTTGATCTTCCACCGTCCAGTGACGCGTTCCTCCAACGTGCTCCAGACACATGACGCCGGTGACGGACCGATTCTGATGCAATGGGACATCCAACATCGCGCCAATACCGTTCGGCGCAAGATACGACTCGGAAAACTCGGAGGTCGACGGGTTCTGGTGTGCGTCGTCCGCCGCAATCAGCCGGGCATTCTCCACGGCGGTAAAGTAAGCAGGGAAGTCTGCACGACGGATGATCTGGCCGCTGCTGTGCTGTCGCGACTTCGCATCGTACAAGTCAATACAGTGGATCGCCAGCCGATCTTCGGAGAACTGCCACATGCTGGCGCGCTGTACGTCAATGGTGTGTCCGCACGTTTCAAGAATCTCGGGAACGCGGTCTTCCAGGATGACGTCGGACGTCTGGCGTTCCATCAGCGTGGTCAGTGCCGCGCTCTGCGCCGTCAGCCGCTGTTCGCTTTCGCGGAGTGCGCGTTCCGCGCCAACCTGGTCGGTGACATCCTGGATTGCCGTGAGAATGACAGGAGAATTGTCGTGTGTCATTTTCTGGGAGGACACCGCGGCCCAGAATGTTCCGCCGGTCCGTGTTCTCAGCTGCACCAGGTGATTGGCTTGTCCATCCTTCGCGATGCGCTCCGCAAACTGCGCGCGTTCGTTTGGATTTACATAGAAATCGGGAGCCGAGAGCGCCGTCGGATCCGCGTCTCCCAGTCCAAACTGGCGAATGGCACTTTTGTTTGCCGCCTGAACCTTCCCGGTCGACAGGTTCGTCACAAATAGCGGAATCGGACTGTTGTTGAAGATGTGTTCGAATCGCGCTTCGCTATCCCGCAGATCCCTGTCTGTGGAAGTCTGCGCCTTTTCCAGTTCCCGTACCCGGAGCCGCAGCACCGCAAAGGTAGTCAGCGCCACACAGGCGCTGAAGGCGGCGAAGAGCACAGGAAATGCGAATCGGGAAACCAGAATCTTCGATTGAAGCGTCATGTCCAGGAGCACGGCAGACACACCGATAACCAGGGCAATCCCGACGATGTTCTTAATGCGAATCAGGGGCTCTCCCTCCCTTGTCCGTTTTTCAGCGGTGCCATTGTAAACCAAACCGATGGTGACGGCTTATGGGTAGGTTATACCGGAGAGATGTTCGGATGAGGATGGCCCGAAAGGCCGGGTGAGGGGTACAAATCAAGAGATTTAGGGGGCACCCCTCAGCCGGTGCTTCGCATTACCTGAAACGTCTTTACCCAAACGGATTTTCGTCGGCGCTCGGACCGTAAATCGACGGCACCGGCACGTCGAGAATCCGCAGGTACACGGATAGCTGCCCGCGATGGTGATAGAGATGGTTCATCATGACAGAGCGAATAAACGCCGCTCGAGGAATCGACATGATGGCTTTCCCGTTTCGAGTCAGACTCCATGTCGCGGCGAGCCGTGCATCATCCATTTTGAGGAGCGATTCCCTGGCGGTGCCCAGGCTTTTGGAAAAAGTATCCAAGACTTCCTGATGATCTTTGGGCTCCGCCTGCTGGAATCCGGGCGCCTCGAAGGTGTCCGGCGTAGCGGCCGCGGCGATAGCTCCGGGAACAGTCGCAATGTGCAGCGCCAGCTGGCCCAGCGAGAACGATTTCGGATGAGGCTTCCACCCAAGTTTGTCTGCCGGTACGCGATCGAGAACGCGTTTGGTGGTTTGTGCTTCCTGTTCGACTTCCATCCACAGTGTGTTTGCAATACTCATAAATGTTCCTTTTGAATCTTTTATTGAACCGCGGACGAACTCCGAACTGGAGACTCGGCCCGAAGTGCGATTTTTGAATTGATGTACGTCCAGCCATGCGAAACGCCTTTGCGATGCTCCTCGGAGAGCAGGCCGAGCGCGGTATGGCGAAACGTGATGAGGGTGCCGCCGGGCTCTTCAGTCAGTCGATACTGCACGTTCGACACAAACGGTGAAGAAGCGAAGAGCGGCCCGGTAAATTCGAGCAGCGTTGGCCGCTTGATGGCCTGTACCGTAGCCCAGTAGTGCCCGTTGGAATTCCCGAGATCGCGGAACCAGCGCCCACCTGGCCAGGGTTCGAGCTTCATCGGCAGCGGCGTGCCTTCCGGCGTTTCGTTATAGGGGCCGAGCTGTTCGAGCAGAGCTTCGAACGTTTTGTCGAGCGATGCTTTGACGTGAATTTCCTGGCTGATGTTCAGCAGCAGGTCGTCCATGGATTTAATTGGTGTTGTCATATTCTCCTCTCTGATTGGTTAAGATTTCTTTTCAGCGCGCTCCTTGATGCGGAGGAGCTGGCGGCTCCACAGCCGCTCGAAGGTTTGAGTCCATTCGTACAGCGGGCGAAGCGCCGCCGCTTCCGTTCGGTAGAGCATGTTCTGGCCGTCCCGGCGGGCGGAGACCAGACCAACCTCTTTTAATACGCGTAGATGTTTGGACACCGATGGCTGTCCCATTCCAAGCGCGTCCACAATTTCGCCAACTGTCCGTTCCTCGAAGGCGAGGAACGTGAGAATGTCGCGCCGCCGCGGTTCAGCGACTGCGTTGAAAGCATCGGAGGTCGTGGTGGCTCGTGGCATAGTGCTAATATATACCCATATAGGAATATGTAAAGCGCAAAACGCAATGCCGGCATAACGTAACGAATCCTTTCCGTCGATTTCAAGATCCGGTGCCCTGGTGACAATCCCCTTGCAGGGGTGTGACTGCGATTTCATAATGCTCTCCAACAAAGGAGAACCCGCTATGTCTCGACCCACTACTGTGGCTACCGCTTCGTTCGCGATGGCTCTCGCACTGGCTCTGGTTATTGCAGTGTTTGGCCAGGTGTTGCCACAGGGCGTTCGGCAAATGGCCTCGATGGGAGGCATCACGGAGTACGACTTCCCAAACGGACTGAGGGTGCTGCTGTATCCCGATGCGTCGCAGCCGAAAATCACCGTGAACGTGACATATCTGGTGGGCTCCCGGCATGAAGGGTATGGCGAGACCGGTATGGCGCACCTGCTGGAGCACATGAACTTCATCGAGTCGACAACAGGCCGTAAGTTCAAGGACGAACTCGAAGCTCGCGGCGCGAACTGGAACGGGACGACGTCCGAGGACCGCACAAACTACTACGAAACAGTTACTGCAAATGACGACAATCTTCGATGGGCGCTGGGTATGGAAACCGAACGGATGTCGAATGTGAAGTTCACCAAACAACTGCTCGACACCGAGATGACAGTGGTTCGCAATGAGTTCGAGCGCGGCGAAAACAATCCTGCATCGATACTGGATGAACGTGTGTGGTCGACCGCCTACCTCTGGCACAACTACGGCAAGTCGACAATTGGATCGAAGGACGACATCGAAAAAGTACCGGTGGACCGACTGGAAGCCTTCTATAAGAAGTACTACCAGCCGGATAACGCGGTGCTTATCATCACGGGGCAGATCGATGCATCGAAGACGCTCGCCATGGTTGCCGATACCATGGGAAAGCGACCGCGACCCAGCCGAGTGCTGGATCAACCCTACACAGTCGAGCCGCCGCAGGATGGCGAACGCTCGGTAACGCTGCGGCGCGTAGGAACAAATCAAAACCTGATTGTCGCTTTTCATGCGGTTGCCGCGAGCCATCCGGATGCGGCTGCAATTCAGGTTCTTGCCGGTGTGATGAACGGAGCAGGCGGCGGAGGACGTGGTGGTCGCGGCGGAGGCCGCCCGGACGGGCGTCTGGGCAAGGCGCTCGTCGATCCGCAGCTTGTGCAGTCGGCCAACATGCAATTCGGTTCAATGCATGATCCAGGGTTGATCGAAGTGATGGCGACGCTTACCAAAGACCAGTCGCTCGATACCGTTCGCGACATCATTTACAAGACGCTTGAAGACGTCGTCAGGAACCCTCCCACCGCTCAGGAAATCGAAGCGGTCCGAACGCAGATGCTGCGCGGGCTCGAAAACAATCTGTCGAATCCGCAATCCATCGCCACCGGAGCGTTGAACTCGGCGATCGCGCAGGGCGATTGGCGTTTGATGTTTCTTCAACATGACCGGCTCTCGGACGTATCTTCGGCGGATGTGGTGCGCGTCGCAAAAGCTTACTTGAAACCGGCCAACCGGACCGTGGGCTATTACATTCCCGAAACGGAACCGGATCGTACGGTGGTACCGGCCGCACCGGATCTTGCCAAAACGCTCGACAACTATACGAGCACCGTCGCGGTGGCGCGCGGCGAAACGTTCGACCCTTCACTGCAAAACATCGACAGCCGCATCGTGCGCTCGAAGACTTCGAACGGCATGCGCATCGCGGTGCTGTCGAAGAAGACAGCCAATAACATGGTGACTGCGTCCATTGAGCTGCGGTTCGGTGACCAGTCGTCGCTCGCCAATCAAAGGCAGGCAGCGTCGTTCGCCGGTGGCCTGCTCATGATGGGGACGAAGACTCATACGCG
>Ga0068868_100000633_pt1 | contig 23661 bp, 22 predicted proteins | sample KBSMisM42_FD_64660 | JGI IMG/M metagenome (GOLD analysis project Ga0068868, IMG submission 64660) | Miscanthus rhizosphere microbial communities from Kellogg Biological Station, Michigan, USA - KBS Miscanthus M4-2 | ecosystem: Host-associated > Plants > Roots > Rhizosphere > Soil ...
GTCGGGGGGATGGCGTTCGATCCGTACGGGGGCGGTACCGCGCCCTGGTCGTCGCTCTCGCCGGCGTCGCTCGCCTTACCGGAGCTCTCGCTCTGCCGCACGGGCAAGGAGACCTTCCTCACCGTCAACGCAGTCGTTCAACCGAACGCCGATCCCGACGAGATCGTCGCGGCGATGGACGCTCGTATCGCGGGCCTGCGCGCCGACCCGTTTCCAATGCTCGACCCGCATCCGGGCGGTATCGAGATCAGCAGCGCGCGGCCGCCGGAGGACTTCGAGCGCATGATCGAGGCCGCGACCGGGCGAATCGAGACGGGCGAGATCTCGAAGGTCGTCCTCGCCCGCGAGGTCCTGGTCAGAGCCTCCTCAGCGCACGACCCGGCGGCGGTCTTCGGCGCCCTGCGGGAGCAATTCGCATCCTGCTTCTGCTTCTGCTGCGGCACTCCGGAGGCGGCGTTCCTGGGGGCGAGCCCCGAGCTTCTCCTGCGCCGCTCGGGCGCAAGCCTCTCGACCGTGGCATTGGCCGGCTCGACTAGGCGCAGCTCCGACCCCGCGGTCGACGACCACCTCGGCGAGAAGCTGCTGCGCAGCGACAAGGACCGTCGCGAGCACGCGATCGTCGCCGAGCGCATTGCGCGCACGCTGCGCCCGCATTCCGTCTGGGTCGAGGCTGCCTCCGAGCCGGAGATCGTCAAGGTCGCCAACATCCAGCACCTGGCGACCCCGATCGTCGCCCAGCTCGCCGAGCCGCGCTCGGCGGTCGAGCTCGCCGGCCTCCTGCACCCGACCCCGGCGGTGGGCGGCGAGCCACGAGACGCGGCTGCCCGGATCATCGCCGAGCTCGAGCAGATGGACCGCGGCTGGTACGCCGGCCCGGTCGGCTGGATGGACGCGACCGAGGACGGCGAGTTCTGCGTCGCCCTGCGCAGCGCCCTGCTCCGTGACCGCGAGGCCCGCCTCTACGCCGGCGTCGGCGTCGTCGCCGGCTCGGATCCGGCGGCTGAGCTGGCCGAGACCGAGATCAAGCTGGAGGCGCTTCTGCCCTTGCTGGCGGAGTGAGTAATCGACGGCCGGGCGGTGCCGCGCGATCCGTGCAGCATTCGGCCGATCGGCGAGTGGCGCACGAAAACGCCGTAGGCCGGACAAATCAGCAGGGCGGTGGCGCCGATCAGCACGGCGATCCTCACGCCGTCCGGGATGCCCACCGCCGCGATTGCCGCCGCTATCGCGGCCATCGGCAGGAAGTGGCTGAGGTAGATCCAGTAGGAGGCGTCGGACCAGTAGCGCAGTCGCGGGCTGGGCTTGGACAGATAGCGACGCGAGATCCCCAGTAGGGCGAAGACCACCGACCAGGCCGTCAGCGCGAGCAGCCCGAGGGCCAGGAGGTGGAACCAGCGCCCCTGGCCGATCGCCGCCTCACCCTGGAGCAGGTAGAGCGCCAGCGCCGGCGGCAGGGCCATCCCGGCGTAGAGCGCGTAGCGCCGGGGTTGGCGCTCGATCGCCTCGCGGAGGCCGGGCGTCACTTGGAGGGCCCAGCCACAGAAGAAGAAGACGCCGTAGTAAGCCAGCAGGTCAAGGGCGGGAACGAAGCTTTCGCCCGGGGTCGATTCCGCGATCCAGGTCGGCTGCCGGTAGAGGAGCAGGCCGCAGGGGACCGCGAGCGCGAGAGGGGCAAGCCGGCCGCGGAGCAGTCCGCCGGCGGCTTGAAGCCGTTCCCTCAGCCGGGGGAGGTGGGAGAGGAGCGTGCGAAGCAGGAGGGTTGCCGCGTACAGGAGGATCAGGTACCAGAGGAACCAGAGGTAGCTCGGGTAGAAGTCGCCGAGCGGGCCGAGCGCCGTGCCGGTGCCCGGGCGATACGGCCGCGAGGAGATCGCGCCTAGGCAAACGGTGACCGGCGGAACGACGAAGAGGATGCTGAACACGAACGGGACGCCGATTCGAAGGGCGCGGTTGCGCACCGTCTCCGCCGCGTCCCGGCATTCGATCATCAGGGCGAAGAAGAAGCCGGCGACGAGGAAGAAGAGCGGCATGCGGAAGACGTGAAGCGTCCAGAAGACGGAGGCCTCGACGGCACTGAGGCCGCCGCGCAGCCCGATCAGGGCAAGTGCGTGCACGGGCAAGATCAGGACCATCGTCAGCGCCCGCAAGGCGTCGAAGTGATGCAGCCGCTTGCCGGGCGACCTCATCCGGACATCGTCTCGGCGACCGCGGCGCTGAGGCCGCGGTGGACTTCGACGTTGGCACGGCGGTCGACCTTCACCTCGATCAGCCCGGTTCCGGCGGCGAGCGCCTCGGGAAGCTCCGCAAGCGCCGCGACGTCTCGATGGGGGAGGCTGAAGAGCGAGGCGGCCTGGCCGACGTCGACTCCGCGCGGGGTCCCGAGCAGCGCCTCGAACTCGTCGCCGTCGAGAGCCTCGGCCTGCGGTAGGAAGCCGAAGATGCCGCCGCCGTCGTTGTCGATGACGACGATGCGGACTGGCGTTGAGACCTCGCGCAGAGCCGCCAGGCCGCCGACGTCATGGAGCAGGCCGAGATCGCCGGTGACGATCGTCGTCGGCCGGCCGGTCGCCTTGGCGGCACCGATCCCGGATGAGACCAAGCCGTCGATGCCGTTGGCGCCGCGGTTGCAGAGGAAGAGGGCGTCGGTCGTGGACGGCGCCAGGAACGCCTCCTGGTCGCGGATCGGCATGCTCGACGCCGTGTAGACGAGATCGCCGTCGGCGTGTGCGGCGCCGAGAGCAGCGTGCAGACCCGGCTCGGTCGGCTCGTCGATCTCCGCCAGGGCCGCGGCGACCGCCTCGCGGGCAGCGGCCTCGGCCTCCAGCCAGCGAGTGGGCGCGGGTCTCTGCTCGCCGATTCGCGCGGCCCAGCCGGCGGCCAGCTCGGTCGGGTCGGCGCGCAGCAGCGCGGCGGCCTTCCGGGATGGCTCATTCCAGCCACCCCACGGATCGACGACGATTTCGTCGGCGCCGCAAGAGGTGAGCCAGGCCCGCAGCGGCTTGCTGGTCGGCATCCCACCGAAGCGCAGGACGAGGTCGGGACGCACGGAGTCGCGGAACCGTTCGTCGCGCAGCAGGAGGTCGTAGGTCGAGACGACGCACGAGAGGTCGTGGGGGCCGCAGCGCAGCTGCGAGGTCGGCTCGGCGAGGATCGGGAAGCCGGCGACGCGGGCGAGCCGCGCGAGCGGCTCGCGCAGCCCCGGATCGAGTTGCCTGCCGGCGACGATCACGCCGGATCGAGCCTCCGCGATGTGACCGGCGACCTCGTCGAGCAGGAAGGTCGACGGCTCGAGGTCGATCGGCGTGACCGCGGTCAACGGGCGGGCGCCACGCCCCTGTAGCGCCAGCGCCTCGGTGGCCGCGACCGCGCCCTCGACGGGAATCGGAGCCAGCGGCTCACGCCAGGGCAGGTTGAGGTGGACTGGTCCCGGTCGCGGCTCGCCGCGGGCCGCGGCAAGCGCCCGGCAGGCGGTTGAGCGCATGTGCAGCAGGCCGTCGTCGTCGGCCTCGTGCGTGCCGACTTCGCAAAACCAGCGCACCGCCGAGCCGTACAGCTTCACCTGATCGATCGTCTGCCCGGCGCCGATCCCTCGCAACTCGGCTGGCCGGTCCGCCGTCAGCGCGACGAGCGGGACCGCTGACTCGTCGGCCTCGCAAATCGCCGGGTGGTAGTTGGCCGCCGCGGTTCCGGAGGTGCAAAGCAGGGCGACCGGCGCGCCGCTCGCCTGCGCGGCGCCCAGGCCGAAGAACGCGGCAGAGCGCTCGTCGACGATCACGGTTACCTCGATCCCGGACTCTCGCCAGAGCGCCACCGCAAGCGGGGTCGAGCGCGAGCCGGGGGAGACGACCGCGTGGCGCAGCCCACCCCGCGCCAGCTCCTCGACGAAGGCCGAGGCGAGCGCCGTGTTCGCGTTGGTCGGGTCCACGCCGAGAACCTAAAGCCGGTGCGCCCGCAGCGCGTCGTCGTCGATCTCGACGCCGAGGCCGGGGCCTTCAGGCGGGTGCAGCATCCCGTCGCGCAGCTCGCACTCGACCGAGGCGATCGTCGAGGCGAAGAGGCGCTGGGTGGCGAGGCCATGGGCGAAACGGCTTCCATTTGGGTCTTGGGCGAGTGTCTGCGCCACCTGGGCGGCGGCGGCGATCCCGACCGGGCCGTCGAGCGCGCTCGACATGAAGCAGGGCATCACCTCGGCGATCTCGATCGCCGCCTCCGGGCCGCCGACCTTTGAGAGCTTGACCCCGGCGAAGTCGCAGGCCCCGGTCCGCACCGCCGCCTCCGCGTCGGCGCGGGTCTCGACGCTCTCGTCACCCGCGATCGGGATCGAGGTGGCGCTTCCCACATCGGCCAGCGCCTCCAGCCCGGCGACCGGCTGCTCTGCCAGCTCGACGTCGAAGGGCTCGATTGCGATCAGCGTACGTTTCGCGGTCTCGACGTCCCAGGCCGCGTTGGCGTCGACTCGGATGCGCGCCTTGGGCCCGACCGCCTCGCGCACCGCCCGCACCTGCCCGACGTCGTCGCCGGCGCCGAGCTTGAGCTTGAAGCTCTTGAAGCCGTCCTCGGCCCAGGCAAGCGCGTCGGCGGCCACCGCGGCCGGATCGCCGGCGACCAGCGTCGCGTTGCACTCCACAGGCGACGATCTCTCCGGCTTGCGGTTGTCGCCCGGTTCGGTCGGCGGCTGAGATGCCGGCCTCTTCGCGCTGGACTGGCCGCGCAGGTCGAGCAGGGCGGTCAGCGCCGCGCAGCGAGCCGGCGGCGAAAGCTCGGTCGCGCTGCCGCGCAGCGTCGCCTCATCGAGCGAGTCGCGCTTTCCGAGCGCTTGCAGCTCGTCCACCACCACGGCCAGGGAGGCACCGCCTCGCAGCGAGAGCGGGACCGCTTCGCCGAGCCCGATTCGTCCCTCCTCGTCACGCGCTCGCAGGAGCACCACCTCCCGCCGGGCGAGCCGACCCCGCGCGGTCACGTACGGCTCGCGGAACGGGAGCGCATAGGGGATGACCTCCATGGACGAGATCCTCACCGGCGAAGCATCTCACTCCACGCGTCTGCTCCAGCACGTCTCTGGGACGCGTAAACGCAGGCGCGTCAGCTAGCCGGCCAGGAGGCCGACCGAGACCAGCAGGCTGAAGGCTCCCAGCAGGGCGCCGGTGCCGGCGAGGGCGCCGTTCAGGGAAGGGCCGTCGGTCCGGTTGGTTACGGCTCGCATCGGCTTGAACGCCATCGGTAGCGCCGCCAAGCCGATCAGCGGCAGCCAGCTGCCGCCGCCGGCGAGCAGGGCGAGGGGCAAGACGACGAAGGCGCCGAAGACGAGCAGCCGGTAGAGGACGACCGCATTGTGCCGCCCCATCCGCACCGCCAGCGTCATCTTGCCGGCGCGGCGATCGGTCTCGACGTCGCGCACGTTGTTGACGACGAGGATCGCGGTGGCGAGGAAGCCGACCGAGATCGAGAGGCCCAGCGGCAGCGCGTCGAGTGCCTCGAGCTGCACGTAGTAGGAGCCGTTGACGGCGACCAGGCCGAAGAAGAGGAAGACGAAGACCTCGCCGAGGCCGGCATAGCCGTACGGCCGCGGCCCGCCGGTATAGAGAACGCCGGCGGCGATCGAGAACGCCCCGACCACGAGGATCGCGATTCCGGCGACGGCCGCCAGGTAGATCCCACAGGCGACCGCCACGCCGAAGGCGATCCAGGTCGCGTTGAGCACCCGTCGCGGCGTCACCAGCCCGGCCGAGGTAACCCGCACCGGCCCCAGCCGGTCGGCCGTGTCGGCGCCGCGCCGCGCGTCGGAGTAGTCGTTGGCCAGGTTGGTCCCGATCTGGATGAAGATCGAGCCGACCAGGGCGGCGACGAAGGCCCCAGCCCGCGGCAGCTTGCCGGCCCATTCGACCGCCGCCGCGGTTCCGACCAGCACGGGAGCTATCGCTGCGGGAAGCGTGCGAGGCCGCGCGGCCATCAGCCAGATCCTCATCGAGTTTTCCCCGTCACGGCCGCCTCGGGAATTTCGAGAAATCGGGTTGCCGTTTCGCCTTGAACGCCTCGCGGCCCTCGGCCGCCTCCTCGCTGCCGTAGAAGAGCAGGTTCGTGTCGTGGGCGAGCTGCTGGATTCCGGCGTAGCCGTCCTCGTGGGCGTTGAAGCTCGCCTTGACCAGGCGCAGGGCGAAGGGGGAGAGGGCGAGCATCTCGCGGCACCAGGCGACCGTCTCGCGCTCGAGGTCGGCGAGCGGCACGACGGCGTTGACCAGCCCCATCTCCAGCGCCTCCTCGGCGTCGTACTGACGGCAGAGCAGCCAGAGCTCCTTGGCCCGCTTGGTCCCGACCAGGTCGCGCAGCAGGGAGGCGCCGAAGCCCCCGTCCCAGGAGCCGACCCGCGGGCCGGTCTGGCCGAAGCGGGCGTTGTCGGCGGCGATCGTCAGGTCGCAGCAGACGTGCAGCACGTGGCCGCCGCCGACGGCCCATCCGGCGACCATCGCGACCACCGGCTTCGGCAGCCGCCGCATCTGCACCTGCAGGTCGGTGACGTGGAAGCGGCCGATCGAGGCGCCCTCGGCGACGTAACCCGTATCGCCGCGCACCCCCTGGTCGCCGCCGGAGCAGAACGCGTCGGGGCCCTCGCCGGTGAGGATCACGACGCCGACCTCGTGGTCCTCGCGCGCCAGCTCCAGCGCCGCCGAGACCTCGACCAGGGTTTGCGGGCGGAAGGCGTTGTGGACCTCGGGGCGGTCGATCGTCACCTTGGCGATCCCATCCGCCACCTCGTAGCGGACATCCTCGTATTCGCCCACCCCCTTCCACTCGATCGGCGCGTACAGCTCGTCCTCGGGAGGTGCCTGCTTCGGTCGCTGGGGCATGATGCGACACGATATCCGCGCCCCGATGAAACTCGACGACTGGCTGGCCCAGAGATCGCAGAGCTGCCCCGAGCGCGTCGCGCTGATCGCCGACGGGGCCGAGGTCACCTACGCCGAGCTCGAGGCGGAGGCGACCTGGGTGGCGAGGCGCCTCGCCGCGCAGGGCGTGCGGCGGGGCTCGGTCGCGGCGATGACGATGCATCCGCGGCGCGAGCAGGTCGTCCTCGTCCACGCCCTGATGAAGCTCGGCGCCGTGCTGCTGCCACTCGGTCCACGGCTCTCACCGGCCGAGCGCGCCGCCGCGATCGCCGCCGAGGAGCTGGCGATCGACCTCGACGACGCCGGCGAGCTGACCCAGACCGAGGCCGACATGCCGCTGCTCGGCGAGCACGACATGGACGCGCTCGCCTGCAAGGTGATGACGAGTGGCAGCACAGGGGCGCCGGACGCGGTCGGCCTCACCTACGGCAACTTCCTCTGGAGCGCGGTGGGGTCGGCCTTCAACATCGGCGTCGAGCCGGAGGACCGCTGGCTCTGCTGCCTGCCGCTCAGCCACATCTCCGGTTTCGGCATCGTCATGCGCTCGGTCATCTACGGCACGACGGCCGTGGTCCACGACGGCTTCGACGTCGACCGGGTGGCCGCCTCGCTCGAGGGCGACGGGATCACCGTCGTCTCGCTGGTCGCGACCTCGCTGACGCGGCTGCTCGATACCGGCGCCGACCTCGCCGGCCCGCGGGCGATCCTCGTCGGCGGCGGACCGGTCCCGGAGGAGGCCCTCGAGGAGGCGCTCGGCCGTGGCGCCACGGTAGTCCAAACCTACGGCTTGACCGAGGCCTGCTCGCAGGTGACGACGCTGGCGCCGGCCGACGCCAGGCGCAAGCTCGGCTCGGCCGGGCGGCCGTTGCTGACCACGCACCTGCGCATCCAGGACGGCGAGATCCTGGTCCAGGGCCCCACTGTGGCGCCGCAACGAGCCGACGCCGACGGCTGGCTTCACACCGGCGACCTCGGCCGCATCGACGAGGAGGGGTTCCTCTACGTCGAGGACCGCATCGACGACATGATCGTCAGCGGCGGAGAGAACGTCGTCCCGGCCGAAGTCGAGCAAGTCCTGCTCCGTCACCCGGAGGTCGCCGACGCCGCCGTCGTCGGCCGCGAGGACCCCGAGTGGCAGCAGGCGGTGACGGCGATCGTAGTCCTCGTCGACGGCTCGCGGGCCAGCCCCGACGACCTGCGCCGCCACTGTGCCGAGTCGCTGGCCGGCTTCAAGGTGCCCAAGCGGGTCGAGCTTGCCTCGGCGCTGCCCCGCACCCCCTCGGGCAAGCTGATGCGGCGGGCCCTCCGCTAGAGTCGCCCGCCCATGGCACAAGACACCCCGCAAGACATCTTCTACGACTCGGACGCCGACCTCTCGCTGCTCGACGGGAAGACCGTGGCCATCCTCGGCTACGGCTCCCAGGGGCATGCCCACGCCCTCAACCTGAAGGACTCGGGGGCCGACGTGGTCGTCGGCCTGCGCCCCGACTCCTCCAGCCGCGCCAAAGCCGAGGCGGCGGGCCTCGAGGTGCTCGACGTCGCCGAAGCCGCGAGTCGCGGCGACGCGGTGATGGTCCTGCTGCCCGACGAGAAGCAGGCCGAGATCTGGGAGGCCGAGATCGCCGACGGCATCGCGCCCGGCAACCTGCTGCTCTTCGCCCACGGCTTCGCGATCCATTTCGAGCAGATCGTGCCGCCGGCCGGCGTCGACGTCGGCATGGTCGCGCCCAAGGGCCCCGGCCACCTGGTCCGCCGCCAGTACGAGGAAGGCGCCGGCGTCCCCTGCCTGATGGCCGTCCACCAGGACGCGACCGGCAACGCCCACGGTCTCGTCCTCGCCTACGCCTCGGCGATCGGCGGCGGCCGTGCGGCGGTCATCGAGACGACCTTCAAGGACGAGTGCGAGACCGACCTCTTCGGCGAGCAGGCCGTCCTCTGCGGCGGCGCCTCGGAGTTGGTCCGGGCCGGCTATGAGACCCTGGTCGAGGCCGGCTACGACCCGCGCCTCGCCTACTTCGAGTGCCTGCACGAGCTCAAGCTGATCGCCGACCTGATGTACGAGAAGGGGATCCAGGGCATGCGCTACTCGATCTCCAACACGGCCGAGTACGGCGACATGACCCGCGGCAAGCGCGTCATCGGCGAGGAGTCGCGCGCCGCGATGAAGCAGATCCTCGGCGAGATCCAATCCGGCGAGTTCGCCCGCGAGTGGATCGCCGAGAACCGCGCCGGTGGCGAGAACCTCTCGCGCATGCGCGAGGAGGGCAAGAATCACCCGGTCGAGAAGGTCGGCAAGGACCTTCGGGACATGATGCCCTGGGTCGACCAGGAGTTTTAGCGGTGCTGGTCGGGAACGCTGTCAATTGACTAGCGATACGGTCCGCCGCATGATCGACCGAGAGCCGAGGCGGGTCGAGAAGCCCTGGGGGCACGAGATCTGGTGGGCTCACACCGATCGATACGCCGGGAAGATCCTGGTGGTTGAAGCTGGGCACGCGCTATCGCTCCAGCTCCATCACGAAAAGGACGAGTCCTCGTACCTGCTGTCGGGTCGGCTGCGGTTGAATCGGGGCGCAACCGCGGAGGACCTGGAAGAGATCGAGATCGAACCGGGGCAAGCGTGGAGGACGGAAGCTGGCACCGTTCACACCATCGAGGCGATAGAGGACTCCGTCGTCGTCGAGGTCTCCACGCCCCACCTCGACGATGTGGTTCGGTTGCAAGACCGATACGGGCGAGACGAAGCCGCGAAGCCGTAGTCGAGAGCGTTCAGCTTCCGCTCCGCAATGGGGGGATAAAGCGCACCGGAACGACCTCAGCGCGGGTCAAGGGCCACTATCGGGATCTCGCGCGAGCCGGCGTTGCGGCGGTAGGCCTTGGAGCCCGGGTACATATCGACGAAGCGGGACCAGAGGTGGGTGCGCTCCTCGCCGGCGGTGAGGCGGGCGTGGACCTGGTGGACGGTGGCGCCGGTCTGGACCGTGGTGTCGGGGTGCGCCATCAGGTTGTGGAACCAGGCGGGGTTGGTCGGCTGGCCGGCCTTCGAGGCCATCACGATCACCGAATCGCCGTCTTCGAAATACATGACCGGAGAGGTCCGCCGCTTGCCGGTCTTGGCGCCGTTGTGGTCGAGCAGGGCGATGCGGGCCTCGGGCCAGCCGGGAATGTGGCCGCCGAGCCTGCCCTTGGAAAGGCGGTAGAGGGCCACGTGGAGCTTGGTCGAGCGGCGGCCCAGGTAGACGCCGCGCTTGTTGAGGAATCGCGAGGCGGCGGCCGTCAGTCGCCCGAAGGGGCGCATCGCTCAGGCGCCTGGCGGACCGTGGTCGCCGAAACGGGACTCGCCCTCCGGCAGCTTGCCGTCGCGGCCGACGTAGCCGTCCTTGCCGCCGACGATCACGTAGACCGCGTCCTCGGAATCGCTCAGGTTCTTCAGCTTGCGGACCGTCGACGAATCGACCCAGGCCAGTCCGCCGGCCTCGAGCTCGTGGGTCGAGCCGTCGCCGAACTCGATGCCGACGTGGCCGCTGTGGACGAAGTAGAGCTCCTCCTGCTCCTCGTGGTAGTGACGACCGGTCTCGTAGGAGGGTGGGAGGACGATCGCGTTGACGCCGAAGGCGGTGACGCCCAGCTCCTTGCGGATCTTGCGGAAGCCGTAGCCCTCGTCGAGGTCGTCAAGGTTGGCTACCGAGTAGCCGTCGCCTTTGGTCACACCCTGCTCAGCGGCCTCGCTCATCGAGCACATCCTATGGCTCGGGCGATCCGTCCGTGTGGTCAATAACCTAGGCCGCCGCACTGTCCCATGCTTCAGGAGCATGGGACAAGAGACGACGATGACCGCAGCCACACGCACAGCCCAGATCCCCGCCGACCTCAAGCCCGCCGACGGCCGCTTCGGCTGCGGGCCCTCGAAGGTTCGCCCGGAGGCGCTGGCGAGGCTCGCCGAGCAGTCGAGGCTGATGGGCACCTCGCATCGCCAGAAGCCGGTGCGGGACCTCGTCGCCCGCGTCCGCGGTGGGCTCGCCGAGCTCTTCTCGCTGCCCGACGGCTACGAGGTCGCGCTCGGCAACGGCGGCACGACGGCCTTCTGGGACGCCGCCGCCGCCTGGCTGGTGCGCGAGCGCTCGCTGCACCTCACCTACGGCGAGTTCTCGCAGAAGTTCGCCAAGGTGGCCGCGGGCGCGCCCTTCCTCGCCGATCCGATCGTGGTCGAGGCGGAGCCGGGCGACGCGCCGGCGCCGACCGCCGACTCCGCGGCCGACGTCGTCGCCTGGGCCCACAACGAGACCTCGACCGGCGTCATGGTCCCGGTCGAGCGACCCGCCGATGCCGGCGACGCCCTCGTCCTGATCGATGCCACCTCCGGTGCCGCCGGCCTGCCCGTCGACGTCGGCCAGGCCGACGCCTACTACTTCGCGCCGCAGAAGGGCTTCGCTTCCGACGGCGGCCTCTGGCTGGCGCTGCTAAGCCCAGCCGCGATCGCTCGGATCGAGGAGCTCGACGGCGCGCAGGCGCGCTGGCAGCCGGCGTTCCTCTCGCTGCAAACGGCGCTCGAGAACTCGCGCAAGGAGCAGACCTACAACACGCCGGCGCTGGCGACCCTGCTGCTGCTCGCCGACCAGGTCGAGTGGATGCTCGCCGGCGGCGGCCTCGACTGGTGCGTGGAGCGCACCTCCGCGTCCTCTGGCCATCTCTACGGCTGGGCGGAGGCCTCGGACCTTGCGACGCCGTTCGTCGCCGACCCGGCCAAGCGCTCGCTGGTCGTCGGCACGATCGATTTCGACGAGGACGTCGACGCGGCGGCGATCGCCGCCACGCTGCGCGCCAACGGCATCGTCGACGTCGAGCCGTATCGCAAGCTCGGCCGCAACCAGCTGCGCATTGGCATGTTTCCAGCGATCGAGCCGGCCGACGTCGAAGCCCTGACCGCCTGCATCGACTGGGTGGTCGAGAACGTCGATGGGGTGAGGTCGTGAAGGTCCTGGTCAAGGAGAAGATCGCCGACTCGGGCGTCGAGCTGCTGCGCGAGAACTTCGAGGTCGACCTCGGGCTGGAGATGTCCGACGAGGAGCTGGCCGAGAAGATCGGCGACTACGACGCGATCCTGATCCGCTCGGCGACGAGGATGACGCCGGAGCTGATCGAGCGGGCGAGGAACCTGAAGGTGATCGGCCGCGCCGGCACCGGCGTCGACAACGTCGACATCCCGGCGGCCACCCGGCGCGGCATCGTCGTCGCCAACGCGCCGGAATCCAACTCGGTCGCCGCGGCCGAGCACACCCTGGCGCTGGCGCTGGCGCTGTTCCGCAACGTGCCCCAGGCGCACGGCGCCCTCGTCGACGGTCGCTGGGACCGCGCCAAGTACAAGGGCGCCGAGCTCTACGGCAAGACGATCGGCGTCGTCGGCTTCGGTCGCATCGGCCAGCTCGTCGCCAAGCGTGCCCAGGGGTTCGAGATGGACGTGATCGCCTTCGACAAGTTCGTCTCGGCGGAGCGCTTCAAGGAGCTCGGCGTCGAGGGCGCCGAGAGCCTCGAGGACCTCTACCGCCGCGCCGACGTCGTCACCGTCCACGTGCCCAAGACGCCGGAGACGATCGATCTGATCGGCGCCGAGGCGATCGCGGCGATGGTGGACGGCGTGCGAATCGTCAACTGCGCGCGGGGAGAGCTGGTCGACCTCGACGCGCTGCTCGCCGGCCTGGAGTCGGGCAAGGTCGGCGGCGCCGCGCTCGATGTCTTTCCCTCCGAGCCCTTCACCGAGCACCCGATCTTCGCCCGCGCAGACGTCGTCGTCACACCGCACCTGGGCGCCTCGACGGCCGAGGCCCAGGATCGCGCGGGGGTCGTCACCGCCGAGCAGGTGACGGCGGCGTTGACCGGCGCGGTCGTCACCAACGCCGTCAACATCGCCGCCGTACGTCCGGAGGAGATGGAGGCGCTGGCACCCTTCGTGCCGCTCTGCGAAAAGCTCGGCCGCCTGGCCGAGGGCCTGGCGCGGGGATCGGTAAACCGCGTCGCGGTCGAGTTCCGCGGCAAACTGGCCCAGCACGACACCCGCCTGCTCGGGATCGGCGTCCTGGTCGGCATCCTCGCCGGCCATACGGAGGAGCCGGTCAACCTGGTCAACGCTCCGCAGATGGCGGAGGAACGCGGCATCGACCTGATCGAGACGAAGGAGACGGCCTCGGAGGACTTCACCGAGCTGGTCACGGTGCGCATCGGGTCGGGCGAGGAAGAGGTCGAGGTCGCCGGCACCGGCGTCGGGCCCCGCAACGAGCCCTACCTCGTCTCGGTCTGGGGCGAGAGCTTCTATCTGCCCTTCGCCGAGCACATCGCTGTCTTCCGCTACGCCGACCGCCCGGGGATGATCGGCCGCGTCGGCACCGCGTTCGGCGAGGAGGGGGTCAACATCGTCTCCGCCGCCGTCGGCGCCGAGGAGGATGGCGAGCGCGCCGTGATGGCCCTCACCACCGACGCGCCGGTGCACGACGCCACCGTTGCCAAGATCCTCCAGCTCGACGGCTTCTCCGTCGGCCGAGCGGTCGATTTGTAGCGTAAGTACCCTTGGCCCCGTGAAGGCCGTCGTGCAGACGAGGAACGGCGGGCCGGAGGTCCTGGAGGTGCAGGAGCGGCCCGATCCGCCGGTCGGAACCGGCGAGGTGCGAATCGCGGTGCGGGCGGCGGGGGTCAACTTCGCCGACACGATGGCCCGGGTCGGCCTCTATCCCGACGCCCCCAAACCCCCCTGCGTGATGGGCTATGAGGTGGCGGGCGAGGTCGAGTCCGTCGGCGACGGGGTCTCCGACTTCTCGCTTGGCGATCGCGTCATGGCCGGCACCCGTTTCGGCGGCCAGGCGGAGCTGGTCACGGTCCCCGCCGACCAGGCCCTGCCGCTGCCCGAGCGGCTCGGCTTCGAGCAGGCCGCGGCCTTCCCGGTCAACTACGGCACCGCGTACGCGGCCCTCGTCCTCGTCGGCGGCGTCCGCGCCGACAGCCGGGTCCTGATCCATGCCGCGGCCGGCGGCGTCGGCATCGCCGCAACCCAGATCGCCCGCAACGCCGGCGCTGAGATCTACGGCACCGCCTCGCCCGCCAAGCACGACGCGATTCGCGCTCAGGGCGTCGCCCACCCGATCGACTACCGCGGCCTCGACTTCGAGGCCGAGACGATGCGCCTCACGAACGGCGAGGGCGTCGATCTGATCCTCGACGCGCTCGGCCCGACCTCCTTTCGCAAGGACTACCGGCTGCTGCGTCCCGGCGGCCGCCTCGTCATGTACGGGCTCTCGGAGGGGACGACGGGAGGCAACCGCGACCTCCCAGCCATGCTGAAGAGCCTGGCGAAGATGCCGTGGGCGACGATCCCGTGGTGGAAGAGCCTCGCCCTGATGAACGAGAACAAGGGCGTCTTCGGGCTCAACATGCTCAAGTGGTGGGAAAAGGAGGGCAACCTCGATCGGGTCACCGAGCCCTTGCTCGCGGACCTCGAGTCCGGGCGCCTCGATCCCGTCGTCGCCGAGTCGTTCCCCTTCGAGCGAGCCGGCGACGCGCATCGCCTCATCGGCGAGCGCCGCAACGTCGGCAAGGTCGTGTTGTTCCCGTAGTAGGCGTCCGCTGGCGGAAGCCGAGGCGAGCTTGATGACAAAGAGGATTCTGAGCCTGATCGCTGTGTTGGCGGCGAGCGCCGCTCCGATCGCCCGTGCCGGGGTACCGGCCGATCCCAGCGCCGAACCCGAGCCGACGACTTACACGGTCGTCCTCGCCGGCGGCTCGGCCCGCAACGCGATCCACATCTGGCTGACGCCGGACGGGACCGAATACGCGATCGACTCGGCGGTACCGCTCGAAGTCGGGGGTACCGTCTGCCACAACGCTCCCGATAACCCGAACGAGCTGCTCTGCCAGGCGCCGCTCGTCGCCGGCTTCGTCGTCACGGGCGGACCGGAAGACGACGCCGTCGCGGTCGCCGGCACCGTGCGGGTGCCGACGACGCTGAACGGCGGCCCCGGCCGCGACCTGCTTCAGGGCGGCGCCGGCGCTGACAAGCTCGTCGGCGGCTCCGGCAACGACGTGCTCAACGGCAGCGGAGGCGGCGACGCGATCTACGGCGGATCCGGCAACGACGTGCTCAACGGCGGATCCGGCAACGACACGCTCTGGGGCGGCTCGGGACGTGACGTCCTGCATCCCGGCGGCGGCCACGACAGTCTGCACGACGGCCTCAAGCGTCGGCTCAGGCCGGGGTAGCGCTCTCCTCGGTCCTGGGGCCGCCGGCCAACCGGCCACCGACGAAGAAGAGGGCGATCAGGAAGCCGACCAGGGAGAGGGCGGCATCGAGCCGGAAGCCCGCCTCGATGCCGTCGACGAAGTTGCCCTGTGAGGAGAAGACCATCGTCGTCAGCCCCAGCCCGATCGAGCCGCCGGCGATCTGGAACATGTAGACGATGCCGCCGGCGAGGCTGGTCTGCGACTCGTCGACCGAGGTGACCCCGGCCGTGGTCGCCGTCGGATAGAAGCTGCCGACGCCGATGCCGAGCACGACCATGCCGGCGACCAGCGATCCGTAGCCGGAACGAGCGCCGACGAGAGAGAAGACGAAGGGCGCGACCGCGATGCAGAGGGCGCCGACCGAGACCAGGAGCCTGGCCCCGAGCCTCTCGTAGAGCGGTCCGGCGAGGAAGGAGACGGCCGCGAACACGGCGAGGAAGGGCAGCATCCCGAACCCGGCCCGCAATGGCGAGTAGCCGAGCTGGTGCTGCATGAACTGGGGCAGGTAGAGGAGCGCGGCGAAGAAGGTCGCCGACATGAAGAGGATCGCCACGCAGGAGGCGCGGAAGCTCTCGTTGGCCATCACCGCGCGCGGCACCAGGGCGCTCCGCCCCGCCCGGCGCTCGAGCGGGACGAAGGCGAGGAGCAGGAACGCCGAGAGCGCCAGCATCGCGATTACCCGTGGGTCGCCGAGCCCCCAATCGTCGATCTGGTCGAGCGCGACCAGCAGCGAGACGAGACCCACCGAGAGGACCGAGATCCCGGCGTAGTCGATTCGCTGCTCGCCAGGATCGGGTTCGGCCAGCTTCACGAACCGGTAGGTGACGAGCACGGCGAAGGCCGAGACCGGCACGTTGAGGAAGAAGATCCAGCGCCAGCTGAGCGCGTCGGTGAGCACGCCGCCGATCAGCGGCCCGATCGCGTTGCCGAGTCCGGCGGTGCCGAGGATGATCCCGCCGGCCAGCCCCGCCTTGGCCTCGGGGAGCAGGGCGTAGGTCATGCCGAGGATCGCCGGCCACATCAGCGCTCCGCCGATGCCCATCAGCGTGCGGGTCACGATCAGCCAGGCCTCGGTCTGAGCGGCGCCGCCCAGCGCTGACATCGTGGCGAAGATCGCGGTGCCGACGAAGAAGGCGTTGCGGCGGCCGAAGAGGTCGGCGAGGCGACCGCCGGTGACGATCATCACCCCGAAGGTCAGCGCGTAGGCGTTGACCACCCACTGGATCGTGTTGACGTTCGTGTCGAAGTCGCGTTCCATCGTCGGCAGGGCGACGTTGATCGCCGAGAAGTCGTTGGCGATCACGACGACGGCCAGGCCCATCGCGATCAGGGCGAGCCAGGTGGAGCGGGGGAGGGAGCTCGATCGATCCTCGCTTGCGATGCGCGCACCCTACGCTAAGCTGAGGCGACCGAATGACGTACCGGCTCGACAGCCTGTCGCTTCTCCTTCTCCTCCCCCTTCGGGGGGAATAGCGCTGGGCGGCGCGTCAGCCGCGAGAGACAAGGTCATTCGAACTAAGCAGAGAAGGAGAAGGAAGTGTCACCTCAAGACGACGCGAACCGCGTCCACATATTCGACACGACGTTGCGAGACGGCGAGCAGTCGCCCGGCATCTCGCTGAACACCGCCGAGAAGGTGGAGATCGCCCAGCAGCTCGCCCGCCTGGGCGTCGACGTGATCGAGGCCGGCTTCCCGATCACCTCGCCCGGCGACTTCGAGGCGGTCGAGGCGATCGCCCGCCAGGTCGAGGGGCCGACGATCTGCGGCCTGGCCCGCACCCACAAGGCGGACATCGACGCCGCGTGGGGGGCGATCAAGGACGCCGAACGGCCGCGCGTCCACACCTTCATCTCCACCTCCGACATCCACATCGAGCACCAGCTGCAGACTGACCGCGAGGACGTCAAGGGCCAGGCCCGCGCCGCCGTTCGCCTGGCGCGCTCCTACTGCGAGGACGTCGAGTTCTCGCCGATGGACGCGACCCGCGCCGACGTCGAGTTCACCGCCGAGGTCTGCGCGATCGCGGTCGAGGAGGGCGCGACCGTGATCAACATCCCCGACACGGTCGGCTACACGACGCCGGAGGAGTACGCCGAGTACTTCCGGCGCCTGTACGAGCTGGTCCCGGGCCTGCGCGAGGTCGAGACCTCGGTCCACTGCCACGACGACCTGGGCCTGGCCGTCGCCAACTCCTACGCGGGGCTGCTGGCCGGCGCCAGGCAGGTCGAGTGCGCCGTCAACGGGATCGGCGAGCGGGCCGGCAACTGCTCGCTGGAGGAGATCGCGATGCTGATCCGCGTTCGCGAGGACGCGCACGGGTTGACCACCGCGATCGAAACCCGCGAGCTGGCCCGCAGCAGCCGCATGGTCTCGCGCCTGACCGGCTACGCGATCCAGCCCAACAAGGCGGTCGTCGGGCGCAACGCCTTCGCCCACGAGTCCGGCATCCACCAGGACGGCGTGCTGAAGGAGCGCACCACCTACGAGATCATGGACGCGACCGAGGTCGGCCTGGAGTCGAACTCGATCGTGCTGGGCAAGCACTCCGGCCGTCACGCCCTGCGCGACGCGCTGGAGCAGCTGGGCTTCAAGGTCGAGGGCAACGCCCTGAACGCGGCTTTCAAGCGCTTCAAGGAGGTCGCCGACCGCAAGAAGCAGGTCACCGCCCTCGACCTGGAGGCGATCGTCTCCGACGAGATGCGCGAGAAGGAGGACGCCCACGAGCTGGCCTGGTTCGAGGTCGAGGCGGGCTCGCGCCGCGAGCCGCTGGCCCGGGTGGCGGTGAAGATGCCCTCCGGCGAGGAGTCGGTCGGCGAGTCGGGCGGCGACGGACCGGTCGACGCGATCTTCCTCGCGATCCAGAAGGCCGCCGGCACCGAGTGCGAGCTGCGTCAGTACACGGTCGAGGCGGTTACGGGGGGGGAGGACGCCCTCGGTCAGGTGACCGTGATGCTGCGCGCCGCCGGCCGCCTGGCGACCGGCCAGGGAGTGGCCACCGACATCCTCGAGGCCTCGGCCCGCGCCTATGTGCGGGCCCTGTCCAACGCCCTGGAGGGCGCCGCGATCCGCGAGGCCGAGGCGGCCACCGCCGAGGCCGCCGTCGAACGCACCCCGGGCCCGTAGCGCCTGTTTGTCTCCCCGACGGGGAGAACTTCGATGCGTCTGCTCTTAACCACCTCATGGGTGGTCAGCAGCAGACGCATGTGGTGGATCGGAGGATTGCGAAGCTCGCCGAGCGACAGCATGGAGTGGTGGCGCTAAGGCAATTGCGCGAGATAGGGGTGTCGAGAAGGGAAGTCGAGCGGCGACTGGCTGCGGCGCGCCTTCATCGGCTCCATCCGGGGGTGTACGCCGTGGGGCACAGGGCGCTTTCGGTCCAGGGGCGCCGAACGGCGGCTGTCCTTGCCTGCGGGCCCGGTGCAGTTCTCAGCCATGCGAGCGCGGCCGCCTTGTGGGGTATTCGCAGCTCGGCCGGTGGGCAGATCCATGTGACCACGAGCAAGAAATGGCGCTCCTCTGACTCCATCCGTCGCCACTGCTCGTCGCTGCCAGAGGACGAGAGGACGGTTGTGGACGGAGTACCGGCGACTACGGTTCCGAGGACGATCTTCGACCAAGCGGCGACCGGCACAGTCGACCATGTCGAGAGCCTCATCCGCGAGTCTGAATATCGGCAACTGCACGATCGCCTCTCTTTGCCCGCCCTGCTCGAGCGCTATCCACGCAGGCCGGGAGCGCCGCGCGTCCGCGCGGCGCTCGTGCGCATCGAAGGACTCCCGGTCGGTCGGCCAAGAAGCCCCTTGGAGGAACGGTTTCTGCCATTCCTGTCGCGCTACCGACTGCCACGTCCCCGCCTCAACGAGTGGATCGTGCTTGGCGATAAGCGCTACCAGGTCGATTGCCACTGGCCGGGAACGGGTCAGATCGTCGAGCTGGACGGCTGGGAAGGGCATGGCACGCGCTCGGCGTTCCGGCACGACCGCACGAGAGATCGACGCCTGCGGGTGGCCGGCTACTCGGTCACCCGCCTCTCCTGGGCGCAGCTGGACGACGAACCCGAGGCCGTCGCCGCTGATCTGCACCGCTTCCTTAGAGATTACAAGTGTATGTGATAACGTACGACCGATGAGGAGGCCCATGGCGCCAGATCGAGCAACCACAACCGAGGAGGCTGGCGCCGGGGTCGACTCGTCCGCAGTTGGCGGGCGCATACGGGCGCTGCGCGAGGCGATGGGGCTCTCGCTGCGGGAACTGGGGAAGCGCGCCGGCGTCAGCGCGCCGATGCTGTCGCAGGTCGAGCGGGGCGAGACGAGCCCGACGCTGGCCGTCGCGGCGAAGATCGCCGCGGGACTGGAGTTGACCCTCTCGCAGCTGCTGCGCCTGGACGAGGGCGAGCACGTCGCCATCAGCCGCGCCGGCGAGCGACGCGTGCTGGAGCGGGGCGGGCACCGGATCGAGGAGCTGACGCCGCCGCTGCCGGGGCAACGGGCCGATGTCTCCCTGCACACGCTGGACGCGGGCGCCACCACCGGCGGTCGCGACGATCCGCCGATGCACGAGCCAGGCAGCCGCGAGACCGCCGTCGTCCTGGCGGGCACGCTGATCCTCGTCGTCGAGGGCACTCGCCACGAGCTGAGCGAGGGAGACAGCGTCACCTTCGACGCCGATTTGCCTCACCATTTCGGGAACGAAGGCGAGGGGACCACCCGGTTCGTCGCCGTGATCGCCGCCGGCCTTCGCCGGGGCTAGGAGGAAAGCCCATGCCGAAGACCATGTTCGACAAGCTCTGGGAGGCCCACGAGGTCTCCGACGGCCTGATCTACATCGACCTGCACCTGGTCCACGAGGTGACCTCGCCACAGGCCTTCGACGGCCTGCGCATGGCCGGGCGCAAGGTCCGCCGCGCCGACAAGACGCTGGCGACGGCGGACCACAACGTGCCCACCGACGGCACGATGGCGGCGCGACTGATCGCCGACGAGCTCTCCCGCGTCCAGGTCGAAACCCTGGAGCGCAACTGCGAGGAGTTCGGCATCCCGCTCTACTCGCTGGGATCGGAGCGGCAGGGCATCGTTCACGTGATCGGGCCGGAGCTGGGCGTCACCCAGCCCGGGATGACGATCGTCTGCGGCGACAGCCACACCTCGACCCACGGCGCCTTCGGCGCGCTCGCGTTTGGCATCGGCACTTCCGAGGTCGAGCACGTGCTCGCCACCCAGTGCCTGGTGCAGAAGCGGCCGAAGACGATGCGGATCTCCTACGCCGGCGAGCTGGGCGCCGGGGTCACCCCCAAGGACCTGATCCTGGCGACGATCGGCCGGCTCGGCACCGGCGGCATGGTCGGCCACGCGGTCGAGTACGCCGGCCCGGCGATCGAGTCGCTCTCGATGCCCGGCCGGATGACGGTCTGCAACATGACGATCGAGGGCGGTGGCCGGGCCGGGATGATCGCCCCCGACGAGGCGACCTTCGAGTGGGTGCGGGGGCGGCCGGCGGCGCCGCGGGACTTCGACGCCGCGGTCGAGCGCTGGCGGCGGCTGCCGACCGAGGAGGGTGCCTCCTTCGACACCGAGGTCGAGATCGACGCCGGCGAGATCTCGCCGATGGTCACCTGGGGGACGACCCCCGGGATGGTGGTCGAGGTCACCAACGCGGTCCCGGACCCCGCGGCGATGGACTCGCCGGCCGATCGCGAGGCGGCCGAGCGCGCCCTCGCCTACATGGGCCTGGAGGCCGGCACGCCGATGACCGAGGTCGCGCTCGAACGGGTCTTCATCGGCTCCTGCACCAACTCGCGGATCGAGGACCTGCGCGAGGCGGCGGCGATCGTCGAGGGCCGTAAGGTCGCTGGCTCGGTGCGGGCGATGGTCGTGCCCGGCTCCCAGCAGGTGAAGGCGACCGCCGAAGCGGAGGGCCTGCACGACGTCTTCCGCTCCGCCGGCTTCGAATGGCGCGAGGCGGGTTGCTCGATGTGCCTGGGAATGAACCCCGACATCCTGATCGAGGGAGAGCGCTGCGCCTCGACCTCGAACCGCAACTTCGAGGGTCGTCAGGGCAAGGGCGGCCGCACCCATCTGGTCAGCCCGAGGATGGCGGCGGCGGCCGCGATCGAGGGGCACTTCGTCGACATCAGGGATTGGAGCTGAGCATGAGGCCGATTGATGTGATCGAGGGCAAGGTGTCGGTGCTGAACCGCGCCGACGTCGACACCGACCAGATCATCCCCAAGCAGTTCCTCAAGCGGGTCGAGCGGACCGGCTTCGGCGAGTTCCTCTTCTACGATTGGATCCGCGACGGCGAGATCGAGCTCGAGCCCAACCCGATCCTCGTCGCCGGGCGCAACTTCGGCTGCGGCTCCTCGCGGGAGCACGCCCCCTGGGCGCTGGAGGACTTCGGCTTCCAGGCGATCGTCGCGCCGTCCTTCGCCGACATCTTCTATTCCAACTGCACCAAGATCGGGCTGCTGCCGGCGATCCTCGACGAGGAGCACTGCCGCGCGGTCGCCGAGGCGGGGGAGGCCCGCATCGACGTCGACGACGAGACCGTCACCTGCGCCGCCGGCGTCTTCGAGTTCGCGGTCGAGCCCGACGTCAAGCACCGCCTGCTCAACGGCCTCGACGACATCGGCATCACCCTGGAGAACGCCGGCGCGATCGACGCCTTCGAGTCCTCGGGAGCCGCCGACGGCGGCCCGGTCACGACCGCGCTCTGAGCCGACCGGTGCCCGATCCCACGTACGGCGGGCCGAGCGAGTGGGATGCGGAGACCTACGACGCGGTCTCCGACCCGCAGTTCCAGTGGGGCGTCGAGGTGCTGGGGCGTGTCGAGCTGCGTGGCGACGAGGACGCGCTCGACGCGGGCTGCGGCTCGGGTCGGGTTAGCGAGCGACTGCTCGAGCGGCTACCCGAGGGCAGCCTGCTCGCCGTCGACGGCTCGCAGGCAATGATCGAGAAGGCACGCGAGCGACTGGGCGACAGGGCCTCCTACCTCCTCGCCGACCTCACCGAGCTCGAGGTCGACGAGCGGTACGACCTCGTCTTCTCGACGGCGACCTTCCACTGGGTCCTCGACCACGAGCGACTCTTCGAACGGCTCCACTCGGCGCTGCGCCCTGGCGGCCGCCTGGTCGCGCAATGCGGTGGCGAGGGGAACGTGGCCCAACATGCCGCCGCGATTCAGGAGGTCGCCTCCCGACCGGAGTTCGCGCCTCACTTCGACGAGGCGCCGGCGGCGCTGTGGAACTTCGCCGGCCCGGGGGAGACCGAGGCGCGCCTTCGGGCCGCCGGTTTCGCCGACGCGCGCTGCTGGCTCGAGCCGAAGCCGGTCACCCCGGACGACCCGCTCAAGTTCACGATGACCGCGACGATGGTCCCCCAGCTCGCCAGCCTCCCCGAGGAGCTTCGCCTGCCCTTCGCCGAAGCGGTTCTCGCCGCCTCTCCCCAGCCGCTGACCCTCGACTACATCCGCCTCAACATCGAAGCGAGACGCGCCGGTAGTTGAGTGCCCATGGGACCTATAACTACCGGCGCGTCTAGAGTGCCGCACCGTGAGTGAGGCTCCGCGCATAGTCCTGCTTTCCGGGGACGGGATCGGGCCGGAGATCGTCGCCGCGACACGGCGGGTGCTCGAGGCGCTCGGCGAGTTCGAGTTCGAGGAGCTGGCGATGGGCGGCTGCTCGATCGACGAGCACGGGACGGCGCTCACCGACGAGGTCCTCGAAGCCTGCCGCGCCGCGGACGCGGTCCTGCTCGGCGCCGTCGGCGGGCCCAAATGGGACACCACCGACCCCGAAGCGCCGCGGCCGGAGCAGGGGCTGCTCGGGCTGCGCAAGGGCATGGGCCTCTACGCAAACCTGCGGCCGGTGCGGCCGAGCCCGGCCCTGGTCAGCGCCAGCCCGCTGCGCGAGGAGCGCATCGCGGGCACCGACCTGCTCGTCGTCCGCGAGCTGACCGGCGGCATCTACTTCGGCGACTCCGGCCGCGACGGCGACGCCGCCCACGACACCTGCGAGTACTCGGTCGCCGAGATCGAGCGGATTGCCCGCGTCGGGTTCGAGTCGGCCCGCCGCCGCGCCGAGGGCTCCGGCCGCGCCCCGCGCCTCACCTCGGTCGACAAGGCCAACGTGCTGGAGACCTCGAGACTGTGGCGCGAGGTAGTCAGCCGCGTCGCGCCCGACTACCTGGACGTCGAGCTCGACCACCTGCTCGTCGACAACGCCGCGATGCAGCTCGTCTCGCGCCCGGCGGACTTCGACGTGATCGTCACCGAGAACCTCTTCGGCGACATCCTCAGCGACGAGTCGGCGATGCTCACCGGCTCGCTCGGGATGCTGCCCTCGGCCAGCCTCGGCGCCGACGGCGAGCCTGGCCTCTTCGAGCCGGTCCACGGCTCCGCTCCCGACATCGCCGGGAAGGGGATCGCCAACCCGCTCGCGACCTTCCTCTCCGCCGCGATGATGCTGCGCCACGGGCTCGACCGCGCCGAGGACGCGGGCCGGATCGAGGCCGCGGT
>Ga0068868_100000650_pt1 | contig 23371 bp, 16 predicted proteins | sample KBSMisM42_FD_64660 | JGI IMG/M metagenome (GOLD analysis project Ga0068868, IMG submission 64660) | Miscanthus rhizosphere microbial communities from Kellogg Biological Station, Michigan, USA - KBS Miscanthus M4-2 | ecosystem: Host-associated > Plants > Roots > Rhizosphere > Soil ...
TGACCGGTGCGGGCTTCGGCCTGGCCCAGATTGTTGTAATAGGCAGCCAAGTATTTAGCGTCATCAGGCTTGGGGCTGGTTTCCATGACTTTTTTCTTGAGGTCGATCGCTTTCTGGTAATCGGAAACCGCGTCGGTATAACGCTTGGCCTTCTCCGCTGCATCGGTCTGTTTCGGAGCCGAACTCAGGTGCGCATCTCCCAACCGGGCCCAGAGCAGGTCCCGCGTGGGATCCATTTGGGTGGCTTCGTTAAGAGTGTTCACCGCGGTTTCGAAATCACCGGTCTGCATGGCCTGGTTGGCTACAGCAAGTTTCTCGTTCAAGACCTTGACCGTGTTGGTCTCCTTGGCAGCCTTGGCTTGCTGCTCCTGCATCTGCTTCAACTGCTCGGGAGTAATGCCCTTCTGCTGGGCGGCCTCGACCTGAGACTTCTTCAAATCGAAATCAAGAGTGACCTCTTCGCCTCCCACAGGAAAATTATTCACCGAGTCCAGTTGCTTGCCGTCCTGGGTGAGGGTGACCTTGTACTTGCCAATCTCGATGCCCAGGGAGAAGTACTCGCCTTTCTTGTTGGTCTTCAGGTTGTACTTCCGGCCGTTGTCGGTATTGACCCATTCGAGGTTGGCGCCGGCAATCGGCTTCCCCTCCATATCTTTACAGACACCCTTCACTGTTCCGGTGGCCTGGGCGAACACCGGAGGCACACACATCGCTGCCACCGCCACCACCAGCATCAACATCAGCAAACGTTGCTTCATGTTCTTGGCCTCCCGGCTCATAAAACTGATTGATATTGAATATCGCAAGCACCGCCATTCCGGGCCGGCGCAATTAAGCTCTTTCCGCCATCTCCGCGTATGGAATCGGGTCCGCGCTGCCCGCATCCCGGAAAGCTCGCAGGCGCAAAACGCAGCTGTCGCAAACGCCGCAGGCGCTGTCCTCCCGGCTGTAGCACGACCAAGTTAAATCGAAGGGCGCGCCCAGTTCAAGGCCCAGGCGTACGATTTCCGACTTACGCAACTGGATCAAAGGCGTAACAATTTCTATCCGCCCATCTTTTGTGCCCAGCTTTATCACCTGATTGAACGCCTGGTAGTAGGCCGGACGGCAGTCTGGATATCCCGAACTGTCCTGCTCCACCGCGCCGATGTATATCCTGGCCGCCCCCAGCACTTCCGCCCAGCTCACCGCTACCGACAGAAAATGGGCGTTGCGAAAAGGCACATAAGTTACTGGAATATCGCTTCCAATCGCGTGCGACTCCGGAACGCCGATCCTGCGATCAGTCAGCGCCGAACCGCCAATGGCGGTAAGCGCCTCGTTCCTCACCAGCAGGCGGTCACGAATGCCCAGGCGATCGCAGATGGCAAGAAATGCCCGCCGCTCGCGTTCTTCGGTGCGCTGTCCGTAGCTCACATGGACCGCAGCCGCCTGGTGATCGCGCGCCGCCAGCGCCGCGCAAACGCAGGAATCCATGCCCCCGCTCAAGAGGACAACCGCGCGCTGAGTATCCTTCACCATTGCTTAGATGTCGTTCTCGGCCGGATCGTGGTTCGAATCTAAATTGTTGAAAACACGCCGGATCGGGTCTTGTAGCGCCGGCGTCTCGCCGGCTGTCCGGCGGGCATCCTGCCCGCCCATCGGGCCGGCGGGACGCCGGCGCTACCCTAGACCCCCTTCATCGCCGGGTCCCAGATAAACTTGTGAATCTGCAGTCCCAGGCGCGCAGGAACTCCATCCGCCAGAATCCATTCCGCCAGTTCGCGCGGGTCCAGCAGACAACCAGACGCATCGCGCGCGCCGCTGGCCTCCTTGCTGAAAGCAGGGGAAAACAGTACCGCCTTCACCCGCCGATCCAAGGTGTGATGTGCGACAAAGTGCCGGGCAAATTCGTAGTCGCCGCGATCGCTCAGCACAAACTTGACTTCGTCATCGGAGTTCAGGCAGTCCAGGTTCTCCAGATGAAAAGTGTCGGGCTCGCCCGAGTTCGGACATTTTACATCCACAATCTTAATGACCCGGCGGGGCACGCGCTGGAGTGGACGCTCACCGCTGGTTTCGAGCAGGACAGTATAGCCTGCATCGGCCAGACGCTGCATCAGCGGGACAAGTTCGCGCTCCTGAAGCATAGGCTCGCCCCCGGTAATCTCCACCAATCCACCGCCGGGACTTAAGCGCTCCACTTCTTCCATCACTTCTTCCATGGTCCGGCGCTGCCCGCCGGTGAACGTGTATTCGCTGTCGCACCATGAGCAACGCAGATTGCAGCCCGTGAGCCGCACGAAAACGCAGGCCAGCCCGGCATGCGTGGATTCACCCTGGATCGATTTGTAGATTTCCGTGATCTGCATGGAAAGCAGCTTCTGGCTTCTGGCTTCTGGCTTCTAGCTTCTGGCTTCTAGCTTCTGGCTCCCGTCTGTCGGCTCCCAGCTTTGGGTTGTCATCCTGAGCGAACCCGCCGTTTCGCTCGCGAAACGGCGGGCGAGTCGAAGGACCCCTATAGCGCAATGAAGGCTGAGATCTTGGGAATTTGATCCTCTTCGCCGCGGCTACTCCGAATAGGTCGCAGTCGTCACATCGGTTTCGAATACCGTGACATTCTTGACTCGCACCCGCCCCTGGGTCACACGATCAAGATTCGCGTTAGTCTCATCGTAAAAATATTTGGCCAGGTTTTCAGCCGAAGGATTCAGCACTTTAAACGGCTCCAGATCATTGATCATCTGGTGGTCCAGCCGGTCGATGACCGGCCTCATCGCTTCCTTCAATTCCCTGAAATCGAGCAGCAGCCCGGCTTTGTCCAGTTCCTTGCCGGCCAGGGTGACCCGCACCTTGTAGTTGTGCCCGTGCGGGTTCTCACACTTACCCTTGTAGTTGCGGAGGTAGTGCCCGGCGGCAAATGAATCTTCGACCGTGACTTCGAACATGGACCCTCTCGGCAGCCGGACCGAACACGGAGCGGGCCGCTTGATCTAACCTTCTATTTTACCCCGATACCATGTGGGGCGGGCGCCCTCGCCCGCCGCCTTTGACGGTGATACTGGTTTGGCTTTGGCGGCGGTTTGCGTAGTTCATTTCAAACGGTCGGCCAGGTCCAAATCAAAAGCGGCGGGCGAGGGCGCCCGCCCCACACCGGCTCTGCTATTCCACGCCGAAGAACTCTTCCACCTGCTTCAGGTCAGTGGTCCTGCGATAAGGCGGCAGGCTTTCCACGAAGACCTTCCCGTACTGCTTTTTCAGAATGCGGTTGTCCAGCAGCACCAGCAATCCACGATCATGTAACGACCGGATCAGGCGCCCAAAGCCCTGTTTCAGCGTAATCACGGCCGCCGGCACCTGGTACTGGAAGAAGGCGTTGCCGCCGTCGGCGTCGATTGACTTGACCCGCGCCGCCACGACCGGATCACTCGGCACCGCGAAGGGCAGGCGATCGATGATCACGCAACTCAGCTGCTCGCCCTGCACATCCACCCCCTGCCAGAAGGATGAAGTGGCGAACAACACCGCATTTGGTGTGAGGCGGAACTCTTCTAACAGCGCGGTCTTGGGGGCATCGCCCTGCAAGAGCATGGGGAAATCCAGTACGCCGAGCAGGCGCGTGTACACATCGTTCATCTGGGCATAGCTGGTGAAAAGGACGAAAGCGCGCCCGCGGGTAATTTCCAGCAGGCGCCGGATACGATCGGCGGCCTGGGCGGCGAATTGCGGCGTGCGGGGGTCGGGAAGATCCGGAGGAGCGTAGAACAGTGCCTGGCTTTCGTAGTCGAAATGCGATGGCAGCACGCTTTCCCGCGCGTAATCCAACCCCAACCGCCGACGCATGTATTCAAAGCTGCCGCCCACGGCCAGTGTCGCCGAAGTCAGCACCGCGCATTCCAGCTTGTCGAACAGGCAGGCTTTCAGAATGGGCGCTACATCGATGGGAGTGGCCTGCAGGAAAACATTCTGTTTGTCGCGGCCGCCGCGCCGGCGCTCGATCCAGAAAACGGTGTTGCGGTCCTCGGACTCCATCAGGAAGCCGAGTTGCACCTGCAACTCCTGCGCGCGGCGGGCGAAGTTGAAGACTTCCTCCGGCTTGGAGGACAGGTTCTCCAGTTCCGAACCCAGACGGGTAAGAGCCTGCTGCAATCCCAGAAACTCGTCGCCATTCTCTTCCATGAATTCGCGCCGATTTTCGAAGGCGAAGCGTCCGTCGCCCGTGGGCAACAGCGCGAAGAAGAACATAGCCCGCTCGCGCACGCTCTTCAGCGCGCCCGAAAGCGAGGCCGAAAGCATGTGGTTGCGCTGCAGGGAAACCTCGACGTCCCGGCACAGCTCTTCGAATCTTCCGTTGCTCACGGAAACTCCGAAATAGCTTCCCGCGATGTCTTCCAGTTCATGGGCTTCGTCGAAAATTACGGCTCCCGCCTCCGGGAGAATTCCGGCATCGGGCGCATACTCAGCCTGCTGCTTGATCGACAGGTCAGCAAAAAAAAGGTGGTGGTTGACGATGATGATGTCGCTCTCCATCGCCTTGCGATGCATCTCGGTAATGAAGCAGCGGTCCCAGGCGCTGCACTTCTGTCCCAGGCAAGTATCGGCGCGGGCATCGATCTTGTGCCAGAGCGCGCTGGCCTCGGGAAGCGATGCCAGTTCGGACCGGTCGCCGGTATTCGTCACTTTCTCCCAGGCGGCAATGGCGCGGTAGTGCTCGATCTCCTCCAGTCCGCTGAGCACGGGCTGATCGGTCAAGTCGTAGAGCTTCTTGCGGCACAGATAGTTGTTACGCCCCTTCATGTAACAGGCCTTCAGCTTGCCTTCGCCGCCGGGGAAGAGCGCCTGCTCGAGAAAAGGGATGTCTTTGAGGAAGAGCTGTTCCTGCAGATTTTTTGTGCCGGTGGAAATGATGACGCGCTTGCCGGAGCGAATCACAGGCACCAGGTAGGCCAGCGTCTTGCCCGTGCCGGTGCCGGCTTCGACAATCAGGTGACGTTTTTCTTCGAGCGCCTGTTCGACCGCTTGCGCCATCTGCAGCTGTCCGCGGCGGAATTCGTAGGCGGGATGAGTGCGCGAAAGCAGTCCGCCGGGCGCGAAGAACTGGTAGAGCGAAACGTCACGTTTCCGGGTGTCTGGGACGGGCTGAGAACTGGAAGGCACGGAATCACTATAATAGGCGTTACCGCCGATGGGTGTGGCATGAGTGTGTGGGGCGGGCGCCCTCGCCCGCCGCTTTTGCCCGTGGATTTTGGTTACGGTTACTTCAGAAAGGCTGAAAGTCAAAGGCAAAAGCGGCGGGCGAGGGCGCCCGCCCCACACTTACTTATGACCCATCCAACTTTGACCTCACCTTCGGCCGCGGCCACTGCCGGCATGCCTACCGTTGCCATCGTGGGGCGTCCCAATGTCGGCAAATCCACGCTATTCAACCGGCTGGTAGGCTCGCGCCGCGCCATTGTTGGCGACGAGCCCGGCATCACCCGCGACCGCCTTTACGGGCAGGCGGAGTGGCGCGGCCGCCACCTGCGCATCGTGGATACGGGAGGCATTCTCCCCGAGGACAAAGACTTCATCCCCGCCGAAATTTTCCGCCAGGCCAGAGTCGCTCTCCAGGAAGCCGATGCCGTCATCATGGTGGTGGACGGCCGCACCGAAATGGCGTCCCCCGATATTGAACTGGCCCGCCAGTTGATCCGCTCCGGCAAACCGCTCTTCCTCGCGGTCAACAAAGTTGATACCGAAAAGCAGCAGAGCCTGACCGACGAGTTTCATCGTCTCGGAATCCGCAAGCTGTTTCCTATCTCCGCCGAAAACGCCCGCGGGCTCGATGACCTGCTGGATGCCATCCTGGAAATTCTGCCATCGAACCCTCAATTAACCACCGAGGACACGGAGGACGCAGAGGAAGCCGAGGACGATCAAGCCCGGTCTCATGAGACCCAAGCTCACGAAACCAAGGTGGCGATCATCGGACATCCCAACGTGGGCAAGTCCACGTTGCTGAACCGGTTGAGCGGCGCCGAGCGGTCCATCGTCTCGCCTATCCCGGGGACCACGCGGGACGCGATCGATGAAATCGTCGAGCACAACGGCAAATCCTTCCGCTTTATCGATACCGCCGGCATCCGCCGCAAGGGCAAGACTCACTTGATGGCGGAAAAACTCTCCGTGGTGATGGCGCGCAAGCATCTGGAAGCTGCCGACATCGCGCTGCTGGTGATTGATGCCACCGAAGGTGTGAGCCAGCTCGATGCCGCCATCGCCGGATACGCCCATGAGAGCGGACGCTCCATGATTATTATCGTGAACAAGTGGGACCTGGTGCTCAGCGGCAAGGAGCGCACCGGCCGGCAGACGAAGGCATCCCGCATGCAGGAAAGCAAACGCCCCGGCGATCGCGCCGCATACGAGGAACGATTGCGGTATGCGCTAAAATTTCTCAGCTATGCACCCATCCTGTTCGTGTCGGCCTCAACCGGAAAAGGCACGGAGAAAATATTTCCCACGCTGGTGGAGGTCGCCACGGAACGCCGCAAGCGGGTCGGGACCGGCGAAATGAACCGTTTTCTCAAGCATGTGGATTTCGAGCGCGCCTCGGTCCCGGCGCGCCAGCAAGTCAGGATTTACTACATGACCCAGGCCGCGGTCGGCCCGCCCACTTTCGTCATCTTCACCGACCGCAAAGTGAAGCTGCACTTTGCCTACCAGCGCTTCCTGGAAAACCAGATTCGCAAAGCCTTTGGCTTTCTGGGCACGCCCATCTGGATCAAGAACCGGGCGCGCGATTGAAGGTCGATTGCTACCCGATCGGCTCAGGCGCAGGCAGCAACGGCGGCGGGTCGGGAGGCGGCGGCGCCACAGGTGGCGGCGCAGGATATAAAACCGCGCTCAGCGCCGGATAACGCGCAGCGAAAAAGTAGATGGAATAAGCGGGAAAGAACACCACAGCGGGCACCGAGACCAAAGACATAATGTAGAGCAAAGAAAAAATCGCAATCGATCCGACCACCACCGCAAGCGTGATGGTGTAGAGGTTCCAGGTGAGCCCTGCCGCCATGCCTCCGATCACGGCCACCGCGCCCAGTCCCGCGACCGGAATCAGAAACAGCAGGAAGACGATGGCCGACACGATGCCGAGAATGATCGCGGCGCCGATCGCCATCACGATCTTCATTCCAATGTAAGCGGCATAGCCGCCCATCTCGCCCTTGATCCGTGGCCACAGCCGCCGCCATCCCTCGATCGCGCCGAGATCTTCCAGCGCCATTTGCGGAACGACAAAATCCTTGGTCATTACGTGTACCACCAGCAGCACTACAACAGAAAGCAGTAGCACAAAAAACAAAACCAACCCGCCCAGAATCAGGGGAACCATGTGCGCCTTGGGCTCTCTGAGCCAGCCTACAAGGAAAGCGAAGCCCGCCGGGATCCCGATCAGAATGGTGAAACCCATTGTCGAAGCCAGGGCCAGCAGAATCTGCCAGACAAAAAAACGCCGCCCCGGCCCCTGGCGCCGCATCCAGCTCTGCCCAATGCGGCACTCTTTCGCGACAACGCTGTCGAAGAGCACGAAGCGCATCACGCTGTTCACGTAGATGAACAGAACGAACAGCACCAGCCCGGTGACGATCAGTACCGCGATCAGCGAGGCGGTAAGCGCAGGGTTGATGGAGGGCAGCGCGCTTCCCAGAAGACGCTGTGAACTATCCGGGTGTGGCATCCGGAAGCTGCCCGGATTGCAGCCGCCCCCGCCGCCCGAGCCCATCTCGCCGGCCAGCAGACCGACCAGCGCCAGTTTGGCCCACTGCCCGGCCCGGAAGGGCCGCAGCAATTGCTGCCGGGCATGCTCAAATGCCGGAGTAATCGCATCCACGGCGGAAATCGGCAAATTGCACCTCAGAAGATCGTGGTTCGCAGCAAGGTACTGCGAAGCGGGGGTTGGGTCAATGGGATTCTTGGTACTGGGGGCATTGGAGATTTCAGATTTCAGATTGCAGATTGCAGAATTGAATATCCCGCACCTCCAAGGTCTAGTAAACGGACGGTTTCCAATCTGCAATCTCGAATCTGCAATCTGCTTCTCATTCGTACCGCAGAGCCTCCACGGGATCGAGCTTTGAGGCACGCAGAGCCGGCACCATCCCGCTGACCACCCCCACGGCAAGCAGCACCAGTGTGGACAGCATGACCGTGGCCGTGGAAATCCGCAAATGGATATCGGCCTTGCCGGAATCGTCTTCAAACAACGGCCCCATCAGGGGCAGCGTGCCGACGGCAGCGGCAATCGCGTAGGACAGCAGGACACCCACGGCCCCGCCCAGCAACATGATGAGCAGGGTTTCCGCCAGGAACTGCAGTTTGATCTGCCACTTCTTCGCCCCCAGCGCCCGGCGCAGACCGATCTCCCGGATGCGTTCATCCACCGACACCAGCATGATATTCATGACTCCGACGCCGCCGATGCCCAGGGTCAATGTTCCCACGAATGTAAGCAGCACCTGCAGCCCGATAGTGAGGCCGTCGATCACAGGGCGAAATTCGTCGCGCCCGAACATCTGAAAGGCCTTCTTGTCGGTCGGGGAAAATTGCTGGCGCGTGGCGATGGCAGCCAGCACCTGGGCCTCGGCTCTTCTTTCGAACTGGGGCGCGATGGGCTCGAACACCATCACTGCGGCGTACTTGGTGTTCCATACGTCGCCGGCGGCGCTGTAGGGAATCCATGCAGAGTCGTCGTCGCTGGAAAAATAGTTGCTCAGCTGGATCTTGCGGGCCATCACCCCGATCACGGTGAAATGCACGCCGCCGATCTGCACGGTCTCGCCCACCGCAGGCCGGCCGCTGAAGAGCTGCTCGCGTACCCGTCCACCCAGAAACACCACGCGGCGGCGCTCCAGTTCGTCTCCGGCGGAAATCCAGCGCCCTTCAGACGGGACCTCATTGCGCATCTCGCCATACTCCGGGCAAACGCCGCGGATCGCGGCCGTGCCCACGATCCGTTCGCCATAGCTGATCCCGGGGCGATTCACGGTCTCCAGGCAAACGTGTTTCACCAGGGGAGCAGTTTCCTTGACGATGTCGAGGTCAGCCTGTTCCAGCCGTACCTTTTTGCCGGCACGCTGCCCGCCGGGTTGCTCGCTGGTCTGCTGCGGCCAGCAGATAACCACGCTCTTGCCGAAAGCGTCAAACCCGCCTACCAGGATGCGGCGGAAGCTGCTGCCATAGGCGATCAGCAGAGTGACCGTGGCGATTCCCCAGACAATGCCCAGCATGGTCAGCAGGCTGCGGGTGTAGTTGCGCCGGAGGGCGGTCCAGGCTTCGAGAATGATTTCAGTCAGCATGCTTTAAAACCACCCGCGCCCGTGTAGGGACGGGTCTCCGACCCGTCCAGGCCGAGCGCAGCTCGGCGGGCCTTAGCTGCGCAGGCTTTAGCCGCAGCGAGCTTTTAGCCGCGCAAGCGCGGCCCGTCCGGGTCAGAGACCCGGACCCACACGGACCAACTCATCTACCCTCCGGCCTCATAGCGCAGCGCTTCGATTGGATCGATTGACGCCGCTCTCCGCGCCGGATACAGCGCCGAAAAAATCGCGACGATGCCCAGCAGCGCGCATGCGGTTGCGCCGGACTGCCACGTCGCGACCAGCCCGGCGAAAAAGTCCGGCATGGGAAGCAGGTTTACCAGGAAGCAAATGCCGTATGCGATTCCCATCCCAAGGGCCCCACTCACGAACGCAATCAGCAGCGCTTCGATAAAAAACTGTTTGAGAATGGTGCGGGCCGGAGCACCCAGCGCTTTACGCACGCCAATTTCGCGGGTCCGCTCCCGCACCGCCACCATCATGACGTTCATCACACCCAGGCCGCCGAGAAACAGAGTCACGATGCCGACCGCGCCCAGAAAATACTTCATGCCGTTGGTCATCTGCTGGAAAGCCTTGGCCTCCTGCACCGTGTCCCAGATGGGGCACGCTTCTTTGTCGTGAGGATCGAAGTTGTGCAGGCGCCCGAGCACGGTCTGCACCTCCCGTTTGCAGGCCTCGTGCTGCTCGACCGACCTGGGCGTGACCAGCAACTGGTCAAAAGTCGTGGATGTGCCGGGAGGCTTGTCGGGAAAATCACGGCGCATGGCCGCGAAAGGAATGAATATTTTGTTGACGTCCCAACCGTCGTAACTGGAATCCTGCTTTTTGGCCGCCATCACACCGATGACCCGGTACGGAAATGCGTTCAGATACACGTCCTCACCCACGGGGTTGCGGCCAGGGAAGAGCTGCTTGGCGGCATCACTTCCGAGGAAGGCCACGCGACGCGCCTCCTTCTGATCGTCCCAGTTGTAGAAACGGCCCACGCCCACGTCGAGGCTGCGAATATATCCAAAAGGAGGATGGGACCCAGTGACGGTAAACGCGGCATTGTTGTAATTGCTGTGGGCGCGAACATCGTTTTGCTCCAGCTCAGGAATGGCGTATTCACAATCCGGCGCTTCCGCCTGAACCGCCTGCACGTCCGAGTCTTCCCAGCGCAATGCCCGCCCGGCGCGGGCCCCTCCGACCTGCATGCTGGTGCGGCCGTGGAACACGATCAGAATATCCTTGCCCAGGTTGCGGGCCTGTTCTGCCTGTCCTTTGCGCAGGCCTTCGCCCGCGGCCACCATCAGGACAATGGAAACGATTCCCCATGCAATTCCGAACATGGTCAGGAAGGTGCGCAGTTTGTGGGCCCAGAGGGTACGCAACACGTCGCCGATGAGATCGCTGAGGACCATTGCTCTATGGACGCGGACGCCGCCCGAACGTGAGCCGGACAGGCCAGCGCCTGAATGCATATACGAGAGCCCATCTGATTTTGTTCAGAATGTGTGGGGCGGGCGCCCCCGCCCGCCGCTTTTGAAGTTGGTCTTTTGAATGTGGTTTGTGGAACCGCTTGAAATCTAAGTCAAAAGTGGCGGGCGAGGGCGCCCGCCCCACATACATCCAGCCAGCCATCGAACTCTTTCAATGCCAGTTCGCACTGGCGGCGGTGCCGTTCCTGCCGATCGCGGACTTTGTGCTCCAGGGGCGGCAGAAGATCAAAGGTAATGTTCGCCGGTTGGAAATTTTTGGCATCGGCATGAGTCACGTAATGAACCAGAGAGCCGAAAGCCGTGGGCCGTGGTGGAGGTACCAACTCCGCTCCGGACGCCAAGGCTGCGGCATGAATGCCAGCCATCAGGCCGGTCGCGATGGATTCAACATATCCCTCGACCCCGCAAATCTGCCCGGCGAAGAACACCGCCGGATGCCTCTTCATCTGGAGCGACTCCGACAATAGCGTCGGCGCATTGATGTAAGTGTTGCGGTGGATTTGCCCGTAACGCAGAAAGCGCGCGTTCTCCAGGCCGGGAATCAGCCGCAGCACGCGGGCCTGGTCTCCGAATTTCAGGTGATTCTGAAAGCCGACCAGGTTGTAGGAGTCAGCCCGCAGATTTTCTTGCCGGAGCTGCACCGCGGCGTAGGGAATCCGACCGGTGCGCGGGTCCTTCAATCCGACGGGCTTCATGGGACCGAAGCGCAGCGTGTCGCGGCCGCGACGGGCAATTTCTTCGATGGGCAAGCAGCCTTCAAAATAATTCAGCTTCTCCCAATCGCGCGCCTCGACCGATTGACCGGAAATCAAAGCATCGCAGAAGCGGTCGTACTCCTCTTTGGACATGGGGCAGTTGATGTAATCGGCCGAACCCTTGTCGTAGCGCGCCGCCAGGTAAACCTTGGACATATCGATGGAATCGGCTTCGACAATCGGACTGATCGAATCGAAGAAATACAGGTGCGTCGAACCGCTCAGGCGCGCGATTTCCCCTGACAAAGCATCGGAGGTCAGGGGACCGGTGGCGATGATCGTGATCTGACCTTCGATAATCCGAGTGACTTCTTCGCGCCGGACTTTAATCAGCGGTTCTCGCGAGACCTCATCCGTGACCCGGGCGGCAAAGGCCGCGCGATCAACCGCCAGCGCATGCCCGGCAGGAACGGCGCACTCGCGCGCAATCTCCAGCAGCCGCGATCCGGCGCGCCGCATTTCCTCCTTCAATAGCCACGGCGCGGTGTTCTCGCTGTCGGATTTCAGGGAGTTCGAGCAGACCAGCTCCGCAAAGTCTGCGGTCTGATGCGCGGGTGTAGAGCGCACGGGACGCATCTCCCAGAGTTCGACCGCAATTCCGCGCCGAGCGCACTGCCACGCTGCTTCCGATCCCGCCAGCCCGGCGCCGATGACTCTTACCGCTGTCGTCATCGTGCTCCCTTTGCCACATGTTCCAGGGCGTCTCCGACCAGGCTCACGGTTTTCCAGTCGTCCAGAAAAGTTGCGCCCAGGCTCTTATAGAAGTCGATCGCCGGAGTATTCCAGTCGAGCACCTGCCAGCGCACGTCAAAGCAATTCTTTTCCCGCGCCACCGACGCCACGCGGGCCAGCAGCGCCTGGCCAATTCCCTTTCCCCGGTACTGGCCGCCAACATAAAGGTCCTCAAGAAAGAGTCCCGGACGCCCCTCAAAGCTGGAGTAGTAGTCGAAGAACAGCGCATAGCCGGCAGGTTTGCCGTCCCATTCCGCCATCAGCACGTGGAATCTGGGCGATTCACTGAACCCATCGCGCAGCAACCCAGCTTCGTTGACGGTGGCGGGAAGACGCTCGAAGGCGGCAAGCTCATGGATGAGCGTATTCAACGTGGGCACGTCGCCGGCCAGGGCAGGGCGAATTGAAAGCATCGGCAGGTTCCTTCCGGCACGAAACATCCCGAGGTGCGTGCTTTATTATACGAAGTCCATTCTCGGGTTTCGGAGAACTTCATGGCCACGCATCGCTGAACAAGCCGGAAGAAAAGATCTGGCCACGGACTCAGGTAGCGCCGGCCTCCGGCCGGCCCCATGGGTGGGCGGGACGCCCACCAGACAGCCGGCGGGACGCCGGCGCTACTCTTTTGCTCTACAGGATCACTCTCTCATCTCCCACCCTGCGCGTCACGTGCTCACGGTCGAGATATTCCAGCAGAGGGATCGCGTATTTCCGGGTTACGCCGGTCATATCCTTGAAGCGGGCCACATCGATCTTAGGCGATTTCGTTTTTTCTGACGACATGCGCTGGCGCAAAGCCAGCAGCGCGTCGCGATGAAAGACCAGGTCTTCGGAGATCTTCACCAGGACTTTGTCGCGCAGCAGCAGGGTGACGATCTTCTGGGCACGGGCTTTGTCCACTTTGAGTCCGGCCAGCACATCTTTCAATGCCGGAACTTTCAGGCCAGCCGAAGCGAACGCCCGCTCGATGATTTTTTGGGATTCCGCTTCGTCGTCCTTCATCACCACGCCGCGTCCCGGAAGATGGACGATTTCCGCGGCAACCTCAAGTTTCCCGGCGCGGACCAGCGCGTCCAGGGCGTCGGAAAACACCTCGCTGGACGCCCTGGCCTGGTCGCGCAGTTCTTCCTTGCTGATGCCCGCGACCAGCGGGTTCTTCTTGTGAAAGCCGCCCACCAGGTCGCTGATCAACACCTTCAATTCTTCAATGGCAGGCAGATGTACAACCCTGTCTCCGATTCGAGCAACCCCGGCGGACAACACCGGAGCGGACAAATGCGATTCAATAAACTGCCTGGGCCATCCAGTTTCCGCAATCAGTTCCGCGATTGTGATTCCCGCATGACCCCGCCGCGCGATGCGGGCGCCCAAGATCGATTGAGCATCGCCCTCCGCCAGGGTTTGCAGAAACGCCTCCGGCCCCTGCCTGCGAAAAAGCGGCGATGCGTCGAGCACCACGCCTCCGCCAATAGTCACGACCGGCGAAAACTGACGCACAATAAAGCGGTCCCCGGGCAACAGAAGAGTGGGTTCAGTCAGGCGCAACTGAACGATCGCAGTTTCTCCCGGCGACACCTGCTTTTGTCCGGACTTCTGGCTGAAGAGCACGACCGTGGCAATGGTTTCAAAAGTGTAAGCATGCAGATGGACTCGCGCCCGGTCCTTCAGGGGCTTTGCCGCAGGCAATAACGTGAGCGACACATCCAGGCGTGACGCCGCCTGAAACGTTGAAGGCGGCGCCAGCACCATGCCGCGAGTCATCTCCTGCGTGGTCATCCCGGCGAGATTTAAGGCGGTGCGCTGTCCGGCCAGCGCTTTTTCGGCCCCCTGCCCATGCACTTGAATTCCGCGCACCCGCACCCGCCGGCCGGTGGGGAAAACTTCCAGTTCATCCTCTTTGTGAATCGTGCCCGAGACGAGCGTGCCCGTCACCACTACGCCAAAGCCTTTCATGGAGAACACCCGGTCAACCGGCAGGCGGAATAACGCCGAAGAGTTGCGCGCGGGAATTTCTGCCGCGGCCTTGGTCAGAGCCTGCCGCAGTTCATCGAGGCCCGCGCCAGTCAGCGAACTGACGGCCACCACTGACGAATGGGCCGGATCCAGAAACGAATTGCGCAGAAACTCTTCGACCTCCAGTTTCACCACGTCCTGAGTCTCTCGGTCCACCAGATCGGACTTGGTCAGAACCGCGATTCCCCGGCGCACCGAGAGCAGCCGGCAGATATCGAAATGCTCGCGGGTTTGCGGCTTGATCGATTCATCCGCCGCAATCACCAGCAAAACCAGATCGATTCCTCCCACGCCGGCCAGCATGTTGCGGACAAAACGTTCGTGCCCAGGAACATCGACAAAACCGAGGCGCAGGATTTCACCATCCAGCAGAGGCAGTTCGAGATGCGCGAACCCGATGTCGATGGTGATGCCGCGGCGTTTTTCTTCTTCCAGGCGATCGGCGTCAATGCCGGTAAGGGCCTTGACCAGCGCGGTTTTTCCGTGATCGATGTGCCCGGCGGTGCCGACAATGACGGACTTCATTCGGAGAACATTATAAGTCGGCGATGTAGCGAGTGTGGGTCGGAATCAGGTCATCAGTCCTCAATCGTCGGTCGTCGGTTCGTTTGTAGCGCCGGCATCCTGACGGCTGGCTCGGGGGCATCCTGCCCCCGGGGGCGGGCAGGATGCCCGCCCGACAGCCGGCGAGACGCCGGCGCTACAAAGGAGTGGGCTTCATGACGACTGATGACTACGACCGATGACGGCCCAAGTGACCGTCGCCGCAACTCTCATTGTGCGACAATAGATCTTCCCCATATGAGCTCTCCTTCGACGCCCATCCTTACGCCCGAGGTCATCCGGGAGCACGGCCTCACTCCCGACGAATACGAAAAGATCAAACACTTGCTGGGCGGACGCGAGCCCACCATCACTGAACTGGGGATCTTCAGCGTGATGTGGAGCGAGCATTGCTCTTACAAATCCTCGCGCGTGCACTTGAAAAGATTGCCCACGCGCAGCCGGCTGGTGGTGCAGGGGCCGGGAGAGAACGCGGGCATCATCGACATCGGCGACGGCTGGGCCTGCGCCTTCAAGATCGAATCGCACAATCATCCATCGTTTATCGAACCCTTTCAGGGCGCGGCCACCGGTGTGGGCGGCATCCTTCGCGATATTTTCACCATGGGCGCGCGCCCGGTGGCGGTGATGGACTCGCTGCGCTTTGGGCCGATTAGTGTAGGGCGGGCGCCCTCGCCCGCCAATGCTGCCTCAGGCACGAGCGGGACGCTCGCGCCCACATCCAACAAGGAGATTCATAAGAATCAATCTGTTCTTGAGGGCGTGGTCAGCGGGATCGCCTCCTATGGGAATTGTTTTGGCGTCGCTAACCTGGGCGGCGAGACCAAGTTCGAGCCCTGCTACTCCGGCAATCCGTTGGTCAATGCGTTCGCTCTGGGGTTGGTCCGGCGCGATCAGATCTTCTACGCCAAAGCTTCAGGCGAAGGCAATCCGGTGATTTACGTCGGATCGAAAACCGGGCGTGACGGGATTCACGGCGCGACCATGGCCAGCGAGGAATTCAGCGAGGCCTCCGAAGCCAAGCGGCCGAACGTGCAGGTGGGCGATCCTTTTCTCGAAAAGCTTTTGCTCGAAGCCTGTCTTGAAGCCATGCAGACCGGCGCCATTGTCGGGATACAGGACATGGGCGCGGCCGGGCTGACCTGCTCAACCTGCGAGATGGGTGCTCGCGGCCATGTTGGTACGGAAATCGAGCTTGACCTTGTGCCGCAGCGTGAAACCGGCATGACGGCTTACGAAATCATGCTGAGCGAGTCGCAGGAGCGCATGCTGCTGGTGGCGCAGAAAGGCCGCGAGCAGGAAGTTTTCCGCGTCTTCGAAAAATGGGGACTGGACGCCGTCGAAGTCGGCCGGGTCACCAGTGACGGCAGGATGCGCGTTCTCCACCATGGAGAAGTGGTGTCCGACATTCCGAACGAAGCGCTCACCGACAACGCGCCGGTTTACAAGCGTCCGCTGGAGCGTTGGGAGCCGCCGGTGCAGCGAGAAATGCCGGCGCATGTCAAGCTGTCTGACACTTCCGATCTCACCGGGAATTTGAAACGCCTGCTGGCCAGTCCCAACATCTGCGGCAAGCGCTGGATCTGGCAGCAGTACGATCACATGGTGCAGACCAACACGGTCGAAGGACCGGGCGCGGGCGATGCCGGGGTGATCCGCATCAAAGGCTCTCAGCGCGGGCTGGCCATGGCGCTCGACGGCAACGGGCGGTGGTGCTATCTCGATCCGCGGCTGGGCGCCATGCATGCGGTGGCGGAAGCCGCGCGCAACGTGGCTTGCGCCGGTGCCACTCCAATTGGCGGCACCAACTGCCTGAACTTCGGCAATCCTGAGAAGCCACACATCATGTGGCAGTTTTCGCAGGTGATCGACGGCATCACTAAAGCCTGCGAGGAGTTGGAAATTCCCATCACCGGAGGCAACGTCAGCTTCTACAACGAAACTTTGGGCGAAGGAATTTATCCCACGCCAGTGCTGGGTGTGGTCGGCGTTTTCGAAGACGTGCACAAGGCGGTGCGTCCGGATTTCCGCGAAGCGGGACGCGCCATTGTTCTCTTGCGCGGCGCTGAACCAGGAGATGCGACCGACGCCGAATCGGCTTTCGGTTCTTCGGAGTACGCCAAGGAAATTCTGGGCGCGGTCTGGGGTTACCCTCCCGAATTGGAGTTGGAAAAAGAGGCCGCCCTGCAGAAAGCGCTGGTGGAAATAGCTCAAATCGAAATTTTGGATTCCGCCCATGACTGCTCTGATGGTGGGATCACGGTAGCACTGGTTGAATCGGGACTGGCTAAAGGTATTGGAATGAATGTCGATCTTACTTCGCTGGGGCTGCCGCCCGAGTTCGTTCTGTTCGGCGAGGACGCGAGCCGGGTGGTCATCTCGTGCGACCGCGAGAACTTCGGCAGAATCCAACAAGTGGCAGTAAAATATGGCATCACGGCAGAATTGATAGGAGAAACGGCGCCGGAGCGGGTTGAGATCAAGCTCGATGGCCGGGTTGTGGTGTCGGCGGCGATTTCGGAATTGCGCGAGGTATATGAGGGCGCGCTGGAGAAGGCGCTGCGGGCGGAAGTGGATACGATGGCGGCGGATTGAAGAAGCTGCCGAGCTTCGCTCGGCTGGGCACGTGAGACACCTGCCCCTACGTGGGCTTTAGAGGGTTGGCTGAAAGCTGAGGGCTGATAGCTATCATGTTCGACAAATTCCATGACGAGTGCGGAGTGGTTGCCATCTACGCTCACCCTGAAGCTGAGAAGCTGGCTTACCTGGGGCTGCATGCGTTGCAGCATCGCGGGCAGGAATCGGCGGGGATTGTCACTTCGAACGGCCTGACTCTGCGCGCCCATCGCGCCATGGGATTGGTGGCCGACATCTTTACCGAGGACGTTTTGTCACCGCTCCACGGCACGCTCGCGATTGGACACACGCGCTACTCCACTGCCGGCGATTCGGCTCTCTTCAATGCCCAGCCCATCATGGTGCAATCGAACAAGGGCATGATTGCGCTGGCCCACAACGGCAACCTGGTGAATGCGCATGAAATCCGTCATCGCCTCGAAGCCCAGGGTTCGATCTTCCAGACCAATAGCGACACTGAAGTTATCGTCCACCTGATCGCGCTGTCCAAGGAACAGACCTTACCGGACGCGATGGCCGACGCGCTGCGCCGCGTTGAAGGCGCGTTCTCGCTGGTCATGCTCAGCTCGGACCGGGTGTTCGCGGCCCGCGATCCTCGCGGCTTCCGTCCTCTAAATATGGGGAGAATTCCCCGTCTCGAAGGACAGCGGCAGGACACCATCGTGTTTGCCTCCGAGACCTGCGCATTCGATCTGATCGGCGCCACCTACCAGCGCGAAGTCAAGCCGGGAGAGTTGGTGATCGTGGGACCGGAAGGCATCACGTCGCGCTTTTACTCTCCGGCGGCCCCTCAGTCGAGCTGCATTTTCGAGCACGTTTATTTTTCGCGGCCCGACAGCATGGTTTTCGGTCGCCCGGTGCAGGCCAGCCGCGAAGGCCTGGGACGGCAACTGGCGCGGGAAGCCCCGGCTGATGCCGACCTTGTCGTGCCTGTGCCGGATTCCGGGGTTACAGCGGCCGTCGGCTATGCCGCCGAGAGCGGCATTCCCTTCCGCTTCGGGTTGATCCGCAATCATTACGTGGGACGCACTTTCATCGAGCCGCGGCAAAGCGTGCGCGACTTTGGAGTGAAGCTGAAGCTAAACCCCGTACGCACCCTGCTCGAAGGCAAACGCATAGTGCTGATCGACGACTCCATCGTGCGCGGCACCACCAGCCGCAAGATCGTACGCATGATCCGCAACGCGGGTGCGAAAGAAGTGCACATGCGCGTCTCCTGCCCGCCCACGATTTCGCCCTGCTTCTACGGTGTGGACACGCCGTCCAAGAAAGAATTGATCGCCGCCAATAAGTCGGTAGAAGAGATTCGAGAATTTATCGGAGCTGATTCCCTCGCGTATCTCTCGCTCGAAGGAATGAAAAAGGCCTGCGCCGATGGCGAGAAGACTACCTACTGCACCGCCTGCTACACCGGTTCGTATCCCACCAAATGGGTTGACGTGGAGGACATTCTGCCCGCGACCATCAGCCAAACGTAGGGGCAGGTGTCCTCACCTGCCCGGCCGGGCAAAGCCCGGCTGGTTTGAATTCGTGCGCGAACAGAAGACACCCGGCGAGCTTCGCTCGCCCGCCCCGACAGGGGCGTCCGGGCCTACGTGGCTCTCGCTGAAACTACACGTTCAATCCCCTGCAGATCTTTCGCAATCTGCACATCGTTCCAGCCCGCCAGCAAATCACGCACACCATCTGCAATCGTGCCGCTGATTTCCATCACCAGCCAGCCCTCAGGCTTGAGCGACTCGCGGGCCTGGGGAATTAGGCGCTCGATCACCTCCAGTCCCGTAGCTCCCGCAAACACCGCGTTGCGCGGTTCATACTTGCGGACTTCAAGCTGCACCTGGTCTGCTTCCGAGTCGCCCACATACGGCGGGTTGGAAACCACGAAATCAAACTCGCCGCGCCCAAGGCCTTGCAGTAAGTCAGCCTGATGGAATTGGATCCGATCTTCAAGTTGATGGCGGGCCGCATTGGCGCGGGCGATTTCCAGAGCCGCTGCTGAAATATCGGTAGCGTGGATTTCGGCGCCAGGCAGTTCCTCGGCCAGGGCCAGGGCAATGCATCCTGATCCGGTGCCGACGTCGACGATACGCAACAAAGACGCGGGCGAGGGCGCCCGCGCCACACGTGCGAGCACCGTTTCGATCACGTGCTCGGTCTCCGGACGCGGAATGAGCACGGCTGGAGTGACAATCAGGTCCATGCCCCAGAATTCCTGGTGTCCGGTGATGTACTGGGCGGGCATGCCGCGTTCGCGCTCGGCCAGGGCCTGGGCATAGCGGGTCTGTTCATCCGTGGAGAGTTTGCGCTCGGGATGAGCATGGAGATAGGCGCGGTCGCATTCCAAAGTGAACATGAGAAGCAATTCGGCATTCATGCGGCACGAGGGGACGCTTGCAGCGGTGAGGCGCGAGATGGCGAAGGCTAGAGCGTCGCGGAGCGTCACGGAGTTATTTGAACACAAGATACACGTAGGCCCAGACGTCTCGTCTGGGCGGCGGAGCTTCGCTCCGCTGGGCAGGTGAGGACACCTGCCCCTACGCACAAGCCTCACACCGCTGTGGTGGCCTCGGTCTTCAGCTTCTCCGATTGATAGTGAGTGACCAGCGCTTCGATCAGGGGCTGGAGTTTTCCGTCCATCACCTGCTCGAGCTGGTGGATAGTCAACCCAATTCGGTGGTCGGTGACCCGGTTTTGCGGAAAATTGTAGGTGCGAATCTTTTCGCTGCGATCGCCCGAGCCCACCATCGCCTTGCGTTCTTTGGCCAGGGCATCCTGCTGCTTCTGCATTTCCATCTCGTAAAGACGGGCGCGCAGCACACGCATACCCTTCTCGCGATTCTTGATCTGCGACTTCTCGTCCTGGCAGCTGACCACGGTGTTGGTCGGAATGTGGGTTATGCGTACGGCGGAATACGTAGTGTTTACCGACTGTCCGCCAGGGCCCGAGGAACAGAAGGTATCAATGCGCAGGTCTTTGGCTTCAATCTTGATGTCAACATCCTCGGCTTCGGGCAGAACGGCCACCGTGACGGCCGAAGTATGCACCCGGCCCTGCTGTTCCGTCGCGGGCACGCGCTGCACCCGGTGCACACCGCTCTCGTATTTCAACCGCGAGAAGACGCGTTGGCCTTCGATGATGGCGATCACTTCCTTCAGTCCGCCGACCGAGGAATCAGAAGTAGAGAGCACTTCAACTTTCCAGCCCTGAGTCTCGGCGTAGCGGGTGTACATTCGGAACATCTCGGCGGCAAAAAGCGTGGCTTCGTCGCCCCCGGTGCCGGCGCGAATTTCCAGGATGACGTCCTTTTCGTCGTTCGGGTCCTTGGGCAGGAGCAGGACTTTGAGTTCTTCCTCCACGCCGCCGACGCGCGCTTCCAGTTTGTCGAGTTCTTCCTGGGCGTAGGCCCGCATGTCGGGATCTTTCTCATCCGCCAGGACAGCTTTGCTCTCGGCAATCCCGCGCTTCAGATCTTTGTACTCGCGATATTTTTCGACGATGGACGAGACTTCGCTGTGCGCCTTGGCCGTCTTCTGATATCGGGCCGAGTCGTTCATGGTCTCCGGAGAGGAGAGCGCCCGCGTCAGTTCCTCGTAGCGGGCTTCGATTTGGTCGAGTCGTTCAAACATGCGAATCAGTCGTCGGTGGTCAGCAAAACGGGAGCTGTTTACCGTTCAATTCTAGTACTGAAAGAGTTTGGAGAGAATGTTCGCGGGGGAACCGCTAGGCGATCACTAACTCGCCGCCGTGCTCTTTTTCGAGGGCCATGGCATGGTCCAGCGCGATGATGGCGCACTCAGCCTGGGCGTCGGATGGCGGTTGCGTGGTTATGCGTTGCAGCCAGAGGCCCGGCGCGGTCATCAGGGCGAACAGGGATCCACGGTGCCGGGCGGCGAAACGGATGATCTCGTACGAAACTCCCGCAATCACCGGCAACAGCGCGATGCGCATGCCAAACTTGGCCCAGAACGTCGTTACCGGGATCACCGCCGACACCAAGATGTACACCATGATCGAGATCAGCATGACCGTCATCAGAAAGCTGGTGCCGCAGCGGGGATGGAAAGTCGAATACTTCTGCACCGACGCGGTCTCCAGCGGGTCGCCGTTCTCGAAGGCGTACACCGTCTTGTGCTCCGCGCCATGATACTCATACACCCTGTGAATATCGCTCCACAGCGAAACTCCCCAGATGAAGAGCAGGAACAGGGCGATACGAATGACGCCATCCACCAGGTTGAAAACAATCTGCTCACCGAACAGCGGGTTCACCCGCTTCATTTCAGTGGCCGCCAGCAGCGGCAGAAACTTGTACATGAAAATAAAAAAGCCGACCGAAATGATGATGTTGACCGCGGCCATCCAGCCGGTGATTTCGAGCTTCTTCTTTTCTTTTTCTGGCGCGGGCTCGGGTTGCAGTTCATCAAGCGCCACGTTGGCGGAAAACTTCAGCGCGCGGAAGCCCAGACTCATGGCGTGACCGAGCGTCACCACACCGCGAATGACCGGCCAGGCCATCCACTTGCGCTTGTCCGAAAGCCGTTCCAGCGGTTCGCTGTGAGTGGCAACTTCGCCGGACGGTTTGCGGCAGGCGATGGCCCAAGCGTGCGGAGAGCGCATCATCACGCCCTCGAGCACGGCCTGGCCGCCGACCAGGGTTTCCTCGCCGCCTTCAAGCGCGGGCAATAACTGCACGGCCACCAGGAAACGCCACCAGGTTCGCAAGAAACGCATAAGCTTTAGATGCCCTCCCAGTGCGCTGGGCTCAAACTACAAGGGTACCACAGGCGCTTTCGTTTAGGATGAGGCCAGCGCCGGTTAAGTGACTAAAGATAATGGGGTTAGAGTAATAGAAATGTAGGCGCGAGCGTCCTCGCTCGTGCAGGGCTATCACAGCATTCGCCTATGCCATCAGAAGAACCGGGGTGCAGGAACCAGGGACGCACGAGCGGGACGCTCGCGGCCTCATCAAAAGCTCATGATCAAGCTGGCTGAAACCTGCGAACGGATCGCAGGCACGACCAAAAAACTGGAGAAGATCGCGATCGTCGCCGATTACCTGCGGGCTCTCATCCCGGAGGAAGCTCCTGTCGCCGCCGTATTTCTCTCTGGACGGCCTTTTCCTGTTTGGGAAGAGACTACGCTGCAGGTGGGCGGAAGGGTGTTGTGGCGGATAATCGCGGAGCTTGCGGGAAAGAGCGAAGCCGAACTCACCGCCGCCTATCGGAAGCTCGGCGATCTGGGCGCGGTAGCGGAAGCAGTTCTCCCGGCGTCAACCAAGACACACGTGGGGACGGGCGCCCCCGCCCGTCCTGGCCCGGCAACGCCCGGCGGCATTGCACTGACTCTGCCAGAAGTCGCCGCCAGATTCCGCGAAATTGCGACAGCCCGCGGCCCGGCCGCGAAGGCCGCACTCGCCCGCGACCTGTTGTCGCAAGCCTCGCCTCTCGAAGCCAAGTACCTGGTGAAGATCATGACTGGCGACCTGCGCATCGGCTTGAAAGAAAGCCTGGTGGAAGAAGCCATCGCCAGAGCCTGCGGCGTCACGTCGAGCGAGGTACAGCGGGCGAACATGCTGCTGGGCGACATTGGCGAAACTCTAAAGCTGGCAGCGGCGGGAAAATTGGGCGAAGCGAAGATGCGCTTGTTCCATCCTCTGGGTTTCATGCTGGCCAGCCCGGCAGCATCGCCGGAAGAAGCGCTCAGCTATTTCGAGAACGCTCTGATAGAAGACAAATACGACGGAATCCGCGCTCAGGCGCATTGTTCCGGCGGCGAAGTGCGAATCTTCTCCCGCACCCGGGACGAGATCACAGAATCGTTCCCCGAACTTCCCGACGTCCTTGCCGGCCTGCC
>Ga0068868_100000651_pt1 | contig 23363 bp, 23 predicted proteins | sample KBSMisM42_FD_64660 | JGI IMG/M metagenome (GOLD analysis project Ga0068868, IMG submission 64660) | Miscanthus rhizosphere microbial communities from Kellogg Biological Station, Michigan, USA - KBS Miscanthus M4-2 | ecosystem: Host-associated > Plants > Roots > Rhizosphere > Soil ...
GAGCGCGGACATGTAGAGGTTAGGGTCCAGGTGTTCGTAGAAATCATTCTTGTCGCCGAACCATACCTCGCAGAACCGTTCTAGCGCCTTGCACGCCGCGTAACTGGGAAGTGATGCCGCGACTGAGACGCCGCGAGCCGCTAGTGCGCGACAAAGCTGGGCGACGGCGGTTGTCTTCCCTGCGCCGTCGATCCCGGAGATGGAGACGAGAAGTCGATCCTCACGCTGCATGGCGAGACGAGACCTCGAGGGAGAGAGCGCGACCCACCTTGATGTCGTAGACGCCACCGTCGAATGCGGTCGCCACGAATATCCCGGGCGCGACCCTGGCGAGGCTCGAGATTCCCGTCCGCGTTGGTCGCACCGATTGCGACCACATGCTGCCCTGTCGAGCTACGAGCACGCCGCCATAGTCGCCAGTTACGATGACGTCGGTCGCCTCACAACACGCAATCGACTTGATTGAATATTCGTGGGGCGTTGTGCTGGCGCTCATTAGACGATGACCGCGCCATGTCATCATACGTCTGTCACGCCCCACACTGTGAACAACGTCCCCGTGTGTGGTCACTGCATTCGCGATCCCTCCGTGGTGCGCCTCACACCGGGTGATAGTCGTCGTGTCAGGATCGACCACGCACGCGGTTCCATCAGCGCACACGGCAAACACGCACCCGGACGAGACGGCTAACCCTTTTATCGCGTTGTCGTGAACGGCGAAGCACGTGCGAAAGTGCATCTCCCCCCCAGAATATTCGAGAACGACCAGGTCGCCCCCGTATGTTCCAACCACGAACAACTTGCCAACCGTAACAGCGCAGTTGAGCGGAACGTCATGCGAGTATATTAAACGGCCCGTCTCTATATGTCTCAATTCGCCAGCGTGGCTGCCCGCAACCAGTCCGATGTCGCTGGTGGCAATAAAATTGCATGCCGCGCCAAGATGTTTGATGGGGGTATTGTTGAGGCGAACAATTCCCGCATCTCCGACTGTAGCGATGGCGCCATCGTGAATACATACGCTATTGATGCCACGCGCGGCTTGCGGCTCGGCGCCACTCCACTGTCCGCTAGCGATGTCCAGACTTGCGAACTTGCCACAGAATGTGCCGGCGACAATCTGACGTTCGCCTCGAAACGCAATCGAGCGCGCCCATATCGTTGGCGGCATGCGCGCCTCGTGTTTGGCGAACAGCCGTCCGTCGGGAGTCAATCCCCACGTGCGCACATAGCCGTCGTACCCTGACGATGCTATCGACCGCGACGCAGGATCGTAGGCCAATCGCTTTATGCCGCTCGCGTGCGCAGTGCGCGCGCTCAGCTGCGTGAGCGTTCGCGCATCGACCACACAAATCTGTCCTGCGTCGTTCCCGACGATGACCCTGTCTGGGGAAGCGCAGATCGCAACGTCAACCTGTACGTTGCCAGAATCGATAATTGCCGCAGGTGCGCCGGTAGTATCCCATACGCGGACAGTGCCGTCATCGCTCGTCGAGACGACACGCCTCGCGTCGAGCCAGGCAACTGACGTCGCGTCCTTCGTGTGTCCGCTCATGACGAGACTTTGCCGCGTGCGGCGATCGAAGACGCGGACCATCGTGTCGCGCGACGCAGTAGCGACAAAGCGGCCGGTCGCGTGGAACGCGGCGACTTCGACGTCATCATCGTGGTCCGACACCACGTCGACCAGCCTCATACTCGGCACCTGCCAGATGCGAGCGGAGCGGTCGCTGCCGGCGCTGACGAGCCACGCGCCGTCGCTGCTGAACTCGCACTGATTGGCGAGGTGATCGTGTGTTCCGACCCCGACGAGGTCGCCTTTGTCCGTCCACAGCACGACAGCGTTGTCATACCCAGCCGTCGCAACGCGGGCGCTGTGCGGGTCGACCGCTATCCCGCTCACGGGTGACGCGTGCCTAAACATTAAGCGTCCACATGGTGATCGTGTTGGCTAACTCGACGCACGTCGTGACGTACTGTACAAACGCCGCGCGATCCTCGCGCAGGACTGCGATGTTCGGTGGGTAGGCGAGCCGCCAAAATGTGCGCAAGTCGGGGGCTGCGGGCCCGAAGCGCTTTAGTGTCAACGCACGCCACTTGGACTTGCTGTTGGTGTTCCCGAGATGGTAGCCGCTGAGATCAACAAGGTGTTCCAACAGCATTCGTACACGTAAGAGGCAGCTGTCGCGGTCGTCCGAGTCCATCATGCCGAGGCAATCTTCGATATCGTCGTCGATTAGATCCATAGCGCAGCGCTTCAAGTATCTAGTAAACTGCGGGTAATCGATGAGCGATAGCCATCGTGCCAGGTAGTCCTCTCCGGTCAGCGGTATCCCGACTTTCAGCCAGTGGAAGAGTGCGACCTCGTCTACGGTGAAGAGCATGTCGGAGCGCGGGCGTTCGGGCATGTTGCTTAGGCGCCCGGCGAGTTCCCACACCTGCAAGGGGTGCCAGAACGTGTAGTCGACTCGCGTATCTCTTACGAAATGTGCCGACACACTAAATGAGGCGAAGCGATGGCTGAGAATGCCCACGGGCTGGCGGTCGCTGATAACGTAGAGATCGACGTCGGACCCCGCGTTACCATGACCAGCAATGCGCGACCCCGAAAGGACACACGTCGCGTCTCCGGAGTCCTCGATTCCCTCGACCGCAACCAGTTCTTCGGGCGTCAGGCCGGTTGCAACTGCTATCCTTTGACGCGTTTCCAGATCAATGCGCAGCGCCATTTCGACCCGCATTCTTGAGCGTGACGGCACGTTGTTCGTTACGCCGCACCGGAGCACCAATGCTCGCGTGCTCCAGTGCGTGTAGGAGCGTGATGTGTAACGCGCTGTTTAGAAGAAGATCAGGTTGTTGACCGCCACGACGCTATGGAGCGCGTTGTTGAGAGCCGCGGCCTGCGTGCTCGTGCAGTTGGCCGACACCTGGAAGATGGCGCCGTGAGTTGAACTTCCGGCCGTCATCGTCAGCGTTCCGGCTTGTGAAGTGAGTACCCCCTCAACGGTCGGCTTGATACCGAACGCGCCGGTGGGGCTCTGACACGGTGAGGTACAGTCGTAGGTGCCGGAGACGATCTCTAGCGAGTACGACTGCGTGATAGTCAAGTCGTTGCTGGGATACGTTCCCGACCCGGAACAAGAATTCCAAGTCGCCGTCACGCTGTTTCCCAGCACTGTGGTGTTGACGCTGCCGAGACTGCACGGACTGGTCTGCGTGACCGTGAATGGCGTTGCCGTGCCCACTGTTCCGCTGCAGGTCGCGCTTGTCGGAAACGGGATCGTGGTGAACGTGCCGCCGGTGTTGTCGACGAATTGGATGTTACTGCCCGAGCGATACGTCTCCGTATAGTTTGTTGTCGACGCGAGCGCCGCCGCGGCAATCAGTAGAACTGACGCCGACGAAAGTGCGCTAACGGTGTACTTTCTTGTCTTCATGAGATGTCACCTCCAGCAGTGCAACGTGTTTCAATGCTCAGCGCCCGAAAGGTCGCCGACTTTCGTGGACATCACCATCCCCCACCCGGGTTAGGCAAACGTGCGTCCCCCGCCCGGGGTACATCGGGCAATCTCGGCGGACGACCGCGAAAGCCGGTGCTAGGGTCGAGCGCATGGGCGGCCTACCGCGCATACTTCTCGTTGAGGACGATGAGTACGTTGCACGCGCGGTCGTCATGTGTTTGCGAACGTACGCCGACGTCGTCGTCTGTCCGTCGGTCTCAACGGCGCGTACCGCGTGCGTCGCCGCGGAGGGGTGCATATTGGACGTCGGGTTGCCGGATGGCGATGGGTTGGACGTGCTTAGAGACATCCGAGCTCGTGGTCTGTTCTACCCCGTCATGGTGTTGACCGGCTTTCGCGATGCGGGGGCCGCCAACGTGGCGTTCGACCTTCGCGCGTACTATTGTGAGAAGCCTGTGGACCGCGCGCGTTTGGTGCGGTTCATCACGGAGCTTCGAGCGCCAACTCTGCTCAAGCTCGCTCTGGAGCGGTGGACTGGTGAGTATCGATTGACCGAGAGTGAGGTGTGCGTGCTCGAACTAGCAGCTACCGGTTACAGTTATGAACAGATTGCCGTCTGTCGAGGCGTCACGCGCGAAACCGTCAAGGCGCAGGTGCGCAGCCTACTAGCGAAAACCGGTGACGATACCTTGCTGTATTCCGCTATCCGTGTACTGCGCGAGTCGATGCAAGGAGGGCGCGAGTGAAGCGCGGCGCTTTTGACGTATTTGAGTGTGGCGGATGCTGCGACGTCCGAAACTGTAGGAGCAATTGCTGATGTTGCAACTGGCCTATCGCTGCGTGTCGAGGGCGAGCGGCTCTCGCGTTCTTATTGTGTCGTCCGGGGGCGTGGATGTTGCTCATCTCGAGTTCGTTGCGGACGCACGCTGCCTGCGAATTATTCAATGTCGCGTTGCGGACGAGTGCCAGCGCAAAGGCATTGGCACCGGACTGCTACACGCTGCGGAGGACGTTGGTCGATGGCATGAACTCGGTGAGGTGATAATTTCGAAAGTGAAGCTTTGCCAAGCGCTGGAAGGTCGCGGCTATTACGCAGACGGGGCCGACGTGGTGAAATCGTTGCAGCACCCTTTGCACTATGAGCGACACATGACGGTTGCTATTGCACAGGCGGAACTCGCACGCGGGGAAACGGGTGATAATCCCTGGGTCGGTTGTGTAATCATTGATGGCGATGGTCGTGTTGTTGCGAAAGGGCATACGCATAGGCCGGGCGAGGACCACGCTGAGATGGATGCGCTGCGGCAAATTTCGAGCGTTCGTGTCCGTCGTGAGTTCGTCCTACTGTCGACCTTGGAGCCGTGCTCGTTTCACGGTCGCACTCCGCCATGCGCCCAAGCGATCATCGACAGCGGTATTCGGACTGTAGTCGTCGGAATGCGTGATCCACACCATCGTGTTGATGGCGCAGGGTTACGAATGCTGCGTGCTGCCGGTATACGAGTTGTTGAGGGTACCTGCGAAGCGGACATATTCTTGCAGTTAGAACCGTGGCTTCTGGCACAGCATCCACGTGAATTGCGGCGTCGGGAGGAACTCATGCGCAAGTCGCACGAAGCGTCGCTTTCCGATCCGCGGATACCCGCACTGCGGCTACGACCCGCGAAGCAACCAAGATAGCGGCAAGTCTCTCGGTGGTTCAACAAAGCCGAAACCACAGAACAACAAACACAGATGGAACGTAACATGTCTAACGAATTAGCAAGGCGACAACCGAAAGCGTGATCACGCGGCTCGCCGAAGCTCTCAAGCCCCAGCCGACGAGCTGGCGCACAAACACGCCCGCACGGATACGTCCCTTCGTTGAGCAATGTGGGAGAGGAGAACAACCGTACTCAGTCACCGTGTGTGGAGGATCACTGATTGCTGGTACCCGCCGTGGTTTGCACGTTCATACGTCACGATATCGCCGAGCGCATTGAGCCGTTGGCCAAGGAATAGACAGAACGACGCGGGCGCAAAAGGGATAAGATGCACGCGCTCGACGCCGGTAGAAGTCTTGAGTTGTCGGATGACATCCTTCGCCGCCACGGCCAACGCCACAGCATCGGACGCGCTCGCCAGCGACCCGTCACCGGGGCCAATGTCCGGCTCGAGAAATAGCGTTTTGCGTCTCTTTATTGAGGTTGTTGCTAGCCACCGACCGACGTCGGCGTCCGCTCGGCCCGTGATATTGAGGACAACGACCGCATCCTTTGCATCAACAACGCCGACTTCCTCCCGAACGGCGAGACTCCGTTGGCTTGGCGATGCGTTCGATCGCCAAAGGTGAATTTCACCTCGCGTCGGCTGCTCGCACCTGAAGGAGAACCCCGCGCCCTCAGCAAACACAGCGCCAACGGCCAGCGATAGGGTGAGCGGCACCTTGCCGCGAAAGTCGAGCGACAGATCTTGCGAGCTCTCAAGAAGCTGCTTCTTGGCCGCGACGAGGCTCGGGAGAATCCGCTCTTCCCAAATCGTGTTGTCGGGAATTCGACGCGCATTCACTTCAAAGAGCGGTGTTAAGTCGAGTTCGACGTTCGGTTGGACATCAAAAGCACGCTTCGCCCATCCATGAATCCAGAGGCTCAGGGCTGGCTGCTGAACATCCGACGTTCGAAGGTCCGCTTCGGAAATTGCCTGACGTAGCGAATCGGCGGTTACGCGCTTCGCCGTCCCGCCTTTCTTGATCCATTCGCGCACGAGACCAATGGCGGTTCGCCGCGCGTTCACCCCTGAGCGCAGTCCGTGCCGGACCATGCGATCGTCTACGCGCTCCTCAAGGTCCGATGTCGAACCAAATCCAACGCGCAGGCGCAGCGCTCGACAGAAGCCGTGAAGTTCTTCGTCCGTAGCGCCGAGTTTGTTCTTCCACCCCTCGCGATGACTCCTGACGGGTCGTCGCGCATCTTGTTCGAAAAATTCTTCGGCCAGCGAGCAGGTCTGACCGTTGACGAACGCGCCGAGGTCCGGATGTGGAGCGAGCGGCCAATTGCTAACGAGCCAAATCTCGACGCGGCCGTCACTGCTGAGAGTCTTCCACGTGTCGAAGAGCTTCTTTAGTAGCGAACGGGCGGCCCCTGTTGCGACCTCGGCAAGCGATTCGAACGAATAAGTCGCGCCAAACGTCACATGAAATTTGACTTGGACGAACTTCGCACTGCGGCCCGACCCGGGCCTTGGATGGAGTGTAACGTCATCAGCGGCACCAGCGTGCGGATGCTCGACATATGCCTCGTCGAGACCTGACTCCGGATTCAGAAGCTGAAGGAGCTCATACCAGCTGTAGAGATGCTGATAATCGTCACCGGCAAGTCTTGAGGCGCTCTGTTCCCCCATTTGGTTCCCATCTATGTCGACTGTCGCCGAATTGCGTTATTCAAAGCCCTTCGTCCCTAAAAGGCGCTGTAGGTGCAATGCCGCGAGCAATTTCGATGCTCCGCTTCGCAGTAACCGGTGCATGCGGATAGCTGTCGAGCACCATCGCCGGCAGCAGTCTCTGTGTCAGATCCGAAAAAGTGAAGCCGTAGTCACGCCCTTCCGCGGCGCCGGTTGCCTCGACCAGGTCCGCGACCTGGCCGCTCGAGAAGCCGAGTCCCGAAAGCGCTTCCTCAAAAACCAATCGACGTTGCTCGGGGTCCGGTCGACCGAACGTCAACACGTCTGCGGCACGTCGCCGTACTGCGGGATCAAGTGCAGACAGCCGATTCGTGCACATCAATACCGCGGCCGGTAAGTGCCGGCTTGCAATGCGATCGACACCCCGAATGAACGCGTTTACGCCCGCGCGATCTTCGTGATGCATTTGGGCCATTTCGCGTGACTGTGCAAGCGCGTCCGCCTCGTCGACCAATAGGATCACGCCGCCTCGATGCTTGCCCGATATCGATTTCACTTTCGATGCAGCTTCCGCCAGAGCGTCGAAGGCCGAAGACAACAATTGCGTCATCTCGCCGACGCGCCCCTGCCCTCGACTAGATAGGCTGAGCGGTAGGAGGCTGACGTCGACCTTCTCCTGCCGCGCAATCGGATCGCCGACCGACTCTGCCAGTTCAGTCTTCCCACACCCAACGTCGCCAGCCAATACGATAAGCGGTGGGCGTCTGACGACTCGTTCGACCAGGTGCCGCGCATCCGGATGATGCTTCTTGCCCCACGCCTCCAAGCCAGATGGATTCATGAGAATGCTCAGGATGTTGATGAGTCGATTCTTCTGAGCATCGATGCCCATAAGGCGATTGAATCGGTCGCGGGCGTCGACGTCCGGATATGACAGTGTGCGTTCGATGATGCCGTCGGCAGTACCCATCACAGACTCCGCACCGTTGAGCGGCTAAGAGAACGACTTCCAGAGACGTAGGTTAAGTCCGAAGCCAAATAGCCATGAATGCCCGGCTCGCCAGCGCCGGCTCGTTGAAATGGCAATAATGATTTTACGACGTCGCGAGCAGTAGACGACAAGTCGTGCCAGGTGGACGTGTAGATCAGATAGCTGCCGAACTTCGCGCCCACGACGCTCGCTCCAGGGCGAACTTTGCCTGGGTCATCATCGACAGAGCTTCCGACGACGAGCTCTCGTGCCGTGTAGCGCAGAGTCGGCTCGATCCATTTCTCGTCGCGTTGAAAACCATAGGTGACCGAGTGGACATATCCGCCTTTCAGGAGTTCGACCATCTCCACCTCGTACTTGTCGATGTCCACGTCAGAGGGAGAGCCGTAGAAGCGCTGCATCCTTTTCAGATCCGTAGCCACCTTGGCTGCCAGGTGCCGCGCGTGCGTGACCGTGAATGTCGCTGCCTCTGTGACGGCGAATGTCGAACTCATTGGTCCTCTACATTTGAAAATTTGAGCCGAACACGCGCTGCCAGTGGCGAACAGTCAGTTGCTTCGTCGGTGCCTTCAGGGCCGCGTCGATCGCATCGCCAGCCTCGAGTGCCGCATTAACGATTGAGTCGGCTTCCGCGGCGCTATAAAGGCGGCTGACGTTGTTCTTCGCATTGACCGGATCGATGATGCGCACCGTCTCGGAGAATCGGCCGACGGAGTTCGCCGCATAGTAGTCGGTGAAGTGGATCTGTTCGCGCATGTTGCTGCGCGCCACGTACGTAAAGAAATGTTGCAGCGCCTCTGGGTAGTCAGACAGGTCGAGGCCCTCGTCACTGAGATGCGCAAGAACGAGCTCGACCATAAATGATTTGAAACGAAAACGATCCTGCTCACGCTTGACGTTCTGCACCCACTGTTTGACGAGGCGAACGACCTGAGCGAAGTGCGTCTCCTGGGCTTGTTTGCGCTTTTTTGCGAAATCGAGGTGGCGAGGGATGCTCGTGGTCAGCAACGATCCGTCGTCCTGACTGACGAGGTTGCCATACCATTCCGGATCGCCATCGTAGAGAATGGGCACTACATCGACGTCGAGGCCGCTTCCCTTGAACGAAACCGTTACGCTGTACGTCTGAGGCTTGACCTGCTCCGGCTTGAAATTCGGGAATGCCGTGCGCAACCGTTCGGCCAAATAGTCGAGCAGCGCGCGAATTTCCATCGGGGCATCCGCACCGCTCACGTACACGGCGACGTCGATGTCGTTGAGCGAGCGCAAGGCCGTGCCTTTCGCGAGGCTGCCTGACAACAACATTCGCTGAAGCGTGAAGTCCGGGTGGTCGTGGAGGTAGCCCTCAAGTTTCTCCCGCAACCGACGTACCTGCGCCCGATACTCGTCGGCGTTCTCCTTCGGCAGGTTCACGCGTTCGAAGGCGTATCGAACGATGTCTCCATGACCGACGTGACTGCGCGCCATCGCTTCCCCAGCCACTTCTGTGCCCGAAGCGCGGCCGCGCGACAAGTATTAAACGCTTCAAGCCAGACTTGACACGGCTGTGCCTTTCCGGACACTTGTATGGATGCGGAAGTCTCGGCACCGCGCCTCTTGGGTCCCGAACGCTCGGCGGCTAGCACAGCTGTTCGGCGAGAATCTAAAGAACGCTCGACGCGAGCGGGCGATGAAGCAAGACGCCTTTGCCGAGGCGCTTGGCGTTTCACGGACGACCGCCAGTAACATCGAACGAGGATTGCAGCGGCTCTTCCTCGATCAGGTGTATCGCGCGGCGGCGATCCTCGACGTACCCCTCCACCGTCTTCTCCCTTCGCTGGATGAGTTCGGCTATCATGTGGGCGTGAGATCTCCAGTCGATGATCCCGTGCCGACCGCGGCAGTGGAGCAACTGGAGAAACTCCTTCTCGAGCTCTCAGCATCGGATTTACGACGTCGTTTGCGGGGTAGGTGATGCGACGAGTTCTACGCGCGTGGAGAGAAGCCGAGAAGGTCCTCCGCGAACACAACGTTAAGCGGCCACCAGTGAATGTCGAAGTACTGGCCGAAAAGTACGCACGCATCGTGAAGCGCCCGTTGGATACTGAAATTTCAGGTGTGCTGGTGCCGTCCGCCGACGGCACGTTCGTGATTCTTGTGAACGCACAACACCCTGTAGTCAGACAGCGTTTCACGGTCGCCCATGAACTCGGTCATCTGCTGCTGCACGGCTACACCACGCCGCACGCAGATCGTTCGTTCAAGTTTCGCGACTCTCGTGCCACAGAAGGCGGCGCGATCGAAGAGATCCAAGCTAATCAATTTGCTGCAGAATTACTCATGCCGCGCGAATTGATCTTGGAAGCTGCAGAAACGCGCTCATTTGGGCATGTCGCCGAGACGCCCGAAGATGAGAAGGAGTTTGACGCGTGGGTAGCGCAGCTTGCGTATCGATTTAAGGTGAGCAAACAAGCAATTTCGATTCGGCTTTCCTCGCTGCTCGCCTGAGACTTTCGCGTCACGGTCCGAAAAACCACCTTCGCGCGTCCGCCGTGACCTTGGTTCCGGATTGTGGTGCACAAAAGGTGCAAGGCGCCGTGACCGTTTCCGCACGTGTCAGCCTCGACGCGATCTATCCGGCCGGCTCGTGATGAAGAAGACGATGTCGGCGCGATAGGCGCACAGACCCCAGATCGGACGCGGCGAAGCGATCTCCGGCACGCTGTCCGCCCCCAACGTCGTCGCCGACCTTGAAAGACGCACGGCAAAAGTTCGGCTTGTGATCGCGCGCGTCGATCGTTCGAGTTGCTCGCCAAACGTCGCAGCACACGGGCGTCCATTGGCGTATCATCCAGAAGATTGAAGCTGGCGAAGTGAGCGCGACGCTACGTACGCTCGGCGCGCTCGCGACCGGGTTTGGCGTCGGATCTTGGGAATTGCTCAAGCCGTCGTAGCGATAGGGGGCTCCAAGGGCCGAGATCGTCCTCGTTCATGAGAAACGGCTCTGCTTCGAAAAATTATGTGCGATGGGTGCAAGAGGCTGGATGGCTCACCGCACAACAGGCGGAAAACCGCGCGGAAATTGGCAACGTGGGAGTGCGCGCGAATCGAACGCCGATGGCGTCTTCGCGCTGTGCCGAGACTTCCGGTTCTGGTGGAAAGCCGCGGGTCAAACCAAAACTTCGAGCGTCTGGTTACTTTAGATTGTAGAGCCTCCTTGGCTCCCCCCGAGGCCAACTCCTCGTCGAAATCACGCGCGCGGACGGACGTTGTCGCGCACCCATGTGATGATTTGCTCGAGCGTCGTGCCGGGCGTGAAGACGCCGGAGACGCCCGCGCTCTTCAAGCGATCGAGGTCCGTCTCGGGGATGATGCCACCGCCGAAGACGATGACGTCGGTCGCGCCTTTGGCCTTGAGCGCGTCGATGACGGCGGGAAACAGCGTGTTGTGCGCGCCGCTCATGATCGACAGGCCCACGCCGTCGACGTCTTCCTGGACGGCGGCGTTCGCGATCATCTCGGGCGTCTGGTGAAGGCCCGTGTAGACGACCTCGAAGCCGGCGTCGCGAAGCGCGCGCGCGACGACTTTGGCGCCGCGGTCGTGCCCGTCGAGGCCGGGCTTGGCGACGAGGATGCGCACTTTTCGGTCGGTCATTTCCGAGGAGAAATAGCACGCCCTCCTCGGTCGCTGAACGCTCCCTCGGTGGGGCCCGGCGAAATCGCGCCCGAGGCGCGATTTCGCTCGATCCAGAAGGGATCGTCGAAGATCGCGCGCGGCCCGAGCGTGTCGCGCGAGAGCTTCTCGATGACGGCGCGGTCCTTCTCCGGATCCATGAGCCGCGCCGCGATGGGTGCGCGAGGGTTCGATTTGTCGTGGGCGTGCGCGTTGTCCACCCACACGAGGTGGTCTCCGAACGACGCGAGCGTGGTGGTGTGCGCGCCGAGGCTGAGCTCGAGGTCGGCGATCATCCCGACGCGCGTCCAGCCGTTCATGTAGACGATGCGCCGATCTTTCTGAGCGGCCGGAAATTCGGGCGACCAGCTCTCGCCCTGGTTCGAGACGAGATTTCCAACCGACGCGTAGATGGGGACCTGGCGTCCGTCTTCGGTTTCGTAGACGACGATCGGCGACACGACGTGCGGGTGATGCATCACGACCGCGATCGCGCCGGCTTCGGCGACCGCGCGAGCCACGTTCATCATCGCGTGCGTCTGCGGCTGGTACTCCTCGCCGCCGTGCACGATCGCCACGACGGCGTCGCACCCTTCGTGAAACGCGCGGGAGACGGCCTTCGCGGCGCGCAGACGTCCTTCGTGATCGGACTTCGCGATCGCGAGGTGAGGGGAGTCTCCGCAGCCGTGGTGGCGCTCGTTCACGAACGTCGTCCAGGCGACCGCACACACGCGACGCCCGTTTTTCTGGGCGATCGTCATCGGTGCCCACGGATCGGTCGCGGACGCGCCGAGCGCCGTCACGCCCGTCGCGCTGGCCGTGTCGATCGACGCGGCGAGGCCGCGCGCGCCGAGATCGCACGCGTGGTTGTTCGCGAGGACGAGCGCGCTGACGTTCGACGAGGCGACGGCGTGCATCCACGCGGGCTTGGCCGCGAGCGCGAGCATCGACGGGTCGATGTGGCTGCCGACCTCACCCGTCGCCGTTTCGTAATTCACGACGCTCGCGTCCGCCGACTTGAAGAGCGGCGCCAGCGGCGCGAGCGCGGCGGTGACGCTCTCGGGATCGACGAGCTGCGGACGGTGCGGGATCACGTCCCCGCCCACGAGCACGTGCAGCGAGACCTGCGAAGGAGCGACGATCTGCGGCACGGCGGCGGCCACGATCACCGGATGCGCGACGCTCGCATGATGCTCGGGCGCGGACGTACAGCCGCCTAGCCAGAGCCCGAGCACCACCCAGATCGGTCGCACGACGCGATCGTTTCGTGCCGCGGGCGCGGCGGCCAAGTTCCTAGAGGCGGCGGACCGTGACGCCGGCGAGCTCGAGGGTCGTGCCCTTCTTGACGGCGAGCGCCACGTCTCCGTGGGCCTGGTGCGCGGGCACCGGCGCCTCGAGAATGACGGGCATTTGGCCGTTTTGTGTGCAGACCGCACGCAATTTGGTGCCGCGGACCTCGACGTGGACGTGATTCACGGAGCTGAGCGCGGAGCTCTGCGCGAGCTCGTGCTCGACGCCATCGGCCCCGACGTTCACGAGGGACATGCGCGAAGACGCGATGCGCAGGCCGATGCCGCCGCCGTCACGGCCGTTCTTCGCGCGTAGGAGCACCGAGAAGAAACCGGTCGTCGTGACGTCGGCGTCGAGCGAGACGTCGTCGCCCGGAGCCTGGATGCTCGCGACGTCGAAATCGCCCTGGCCGACCATGCGAATGCGCGGGCCGCCGACCACGCCCACGAGCGGCGAGCCGAACAGCGGCGTGAGCGCGAGGCCGCCGCCGCTCCAGCCCGTTCCGCCGGAGATCGGAATGCGTGCATGTTGCAACATCGCGAACGCGAGCGGCTGGCCGTCGCGATGGACGCCTGTGACGGAGCCGGTCGCCGTGTCGCGCGCGATCGCCCAGGTCTGCCCGTTCATCGTGAAAGACGCGGCCGTTCCGTTGGGGCTCAGCTGAACGCGCACGATCGGGAGCGGGCCGAGCGAGCCGTTCTCTTCGGGTTTGCCGAGGACGAGCTGCGACGCCGCGTCGGGACCCGCGCTCGCGGCGAGGACACCGATCGCGTCCGACACGAGGGCGAGCGACTCCGGACGCCCGGCGAGGAATCGCGCGAAGGCGAGATCCATCGTGCGTGGCGCGTCGACGAGGAGCATGCGAACGGCGCTCGCGGCCACGGCTTCGGGCGTGGCATCCACGGGGGTGCCCAGGAGCTTCTTCGTGTCCGTGCCTGCCGCTTGCGCGTCGCGCTGAACGGCGAGGCGAAGATCTCCACGGCTCGCGAGGACGTTCTTCGCGGCCGCGAAGGCGAGCTGCTCCGCGAGATCCGAGATCGCAGCGAGCGCGGGGCTCGCGGAGACCTCGTCGGCAGGGAAACCGTCGGCGCGCAGGGGCGAGTCGAGATCGTTCTTCACGCCGAGGACGAGGCCGCGCGCCTTGATGTTCGGGCGCTCGTCACCGAAGTAAATCGCCTCGACGCGATCGAGCGCGCCCGCTCGGAAGCGGCGAACGAGCGCCATCGCCGCGGTCATCGCCGCGGGGTTCTTCCCCGAGTCGAGCATGAAGATGCCTCGCTCGAGGACGAGCGCGCGGCGCGTCTGATCGAGCCCCACGCGATCGGCGCCGTCGATCGTGCGCGTCGGCGAGTCCTGGCCCATGTCGAACGCCGCGAGCATCGCCTGCGCTCGCACGCGAGATGCGATCTGCGAGAGCTGCGCGCTCGCTCCGAGCGAGGCGTGACGCTTCAAGTGCTCGCCGATCGCTTTGCTGCACGCTTCGTACGTCGCACCGTCGATGCCGGCGGACGCGTCGTGGCGTTGCATGGTCGGCGAGCCGGCGTTCGCGATCTCGCCGATGAACGCGTAGATGCGAAAGAGCTCGCCGTTCAGATCGTTCGGCGCGTCGAACGTCGGGTTCCGATCGAAGACCGCATCGGCGCGCGCGAGAAGCCCGCGGACCGCAGACGCCGCGAGGACGCTCCGCGACGCTTGCGAGCCGGAGCCGAAGACGAGCTCGCGCATGAAGCCGACGCGCGCGTCCGTGAACGGCACGGGCGAGAGCGCTTGCGACATCGCCGTCGCGGATTCTTCCGCGCTGAGATCAGGGCGCGCGACGACGGCGCGCACGCGCGACACGTTCGCGATTTGCGCAGAGCCGACGTACTGGCGCACGACGACCTGCTCGCTCGGCGTGAGCTCCGCGCTCGCCGCGCTCGCCCAAAACATCGACAAGAGCAGCAGAGTGCGCGGCGCAGCCCTCATGATGACGTGGCGTCGTCGCTGTCGTCGTCGTCGTCGTCGTCATCGTCGTCGTCGTCCGGGAGATCCGGGAGAGACGCCGATACCGGCGGAAGGGGCTTGCCGTCACGCTCGGCCTGCTGGCGCGCCTTCTCGGCGGCCGCTTTCGCTTGCGAGACCTTCTGCATGATCGTCGGCTTCGGAGCGACGAGCGCGGTCATCGTGCGCGCTTCCATCGCGGCGCGCGCTTCGAGGTTCGCGATGTCTTCCGTCTCCGTGATGACGAAGTCGAGCTGCTCGCGCGCCTTCTCGGGGTGCGTGATCTCACGGCCGCGGAAACGCACCGTGAACTTCACCTTGTGACCTGCCTCGAGGAAACGACGAGCGGCCTTCACCTTGAACGCGAGATCGTGATCGTCCGTCTTCGGGCGGAGCTTGATCTCCTTGATCTCGACGACCGTCTGCTTGCGCTTGGCTTCGCCGGCCTTCTTCTTCTCCTCGTATTTGTACTTCCCGAAATCGAGGATTTTGCAGACCGGTGGATCCGCCTTCGGGTTCACCTCGACGAGGTCGAGCCCTTGCTCTTGCGCCATTCGCATCGCTTCTTGCGTCCCAAGGACGCCGAGCATCGAACCGTCGGCGGCGATGACGCGCACCTCCGGGACACGGATGCGATGATTCACGCGGATTTGAAATTGACGCTGGTTCTGGCGAGGGTCGAAGCGCGGACGGCCAAGTGACATGTAGAGCGGGTTTCTCCTTTAGGAAGGTGGAGCTTGCGACTGATAGACGAGGGCGGTAGCCCTGTCCAGACATGGCGGAAAAGCCCGTATCGATCGCGGATCGGCTGTTTCGTCAGTTCATGGCGCCGCTCGTGCTGGGCGGGGAGCTACGGCCAGGTCGGCCGATCGGCGGGAAAAACGCGTTCGCGCTCGGGCCTTTCACGGACGCCCTCGACAAAGAGCTGCTCTCACACGTGGATTTGGCTCGAATTCGTGTGGCGCGGCGCCTCGCCCCCCTCGATCAGGTCGTGCCGCCGACCGCCTCGGAGTGGGCGCTCGCGGCCTGCCTCCACGACGTCGTCCAGACGACGCACCCCGACCTGACGGGGATGTTCCTGGGGCGTGCGCCGGCCAAGCTCCTCGAGGTCGCGCAGGCCACGGCCGAGGCGGTGCCCGCGCCAGCGACGGTCGGCGAAGCGCTCGAGCGACACACGTGGTTTTCGCGCGTCCTCGACATCACGCGGACGGACACGAGTGTCTCGTTCTGGGTCGGCAAGCGCACGTACCTCGGCGTCGATCCGCCGAGCCGTCTCCTCGCGTGGCCGGAGCTGCGGCGCGTTCACATCGACAAGGTGCCGCGTCCGCTCGCGGAGCTTCCCGGCGCGGGCGGTCACGTGAACATGGATCTCTTCGCGACGGGTTTGTCGGCTTGGTTTCGCAAGACGCCGCTCACCGATCTCGCGACCTGCGCGCGGCAATCGCCGCCGTTTCAGTGGACGGTGGAGACGCTCGCGCTCCTCACGACGCGCGCGGGTCGCACGCTCGTCCTTCGCGCGCTCGACGGCGTGACGGCGCTCGACGTCGAGACTTCGCTCGGTCGCGCGACGAAGGCGCTCATCGCCGCGCGCGCCGCCCAGCCGCTCGCGATCGTCACGGCGCTCCTCGGCGAGCGCACGCTCGCAGCCGCCGTCGATCGTGCCGAGCGCGCCGTTCCGGAAGAGAGCGCGCCCGGTGAGGACGCGTCGATCGCACGCGCAGTCGGCGCGATCGGCGCGACGCAAATCCTCGCCGCAAACGCGAGCACGCTACGCCCGGATCTCGAGCGCGCCGTTCAAGGTCAGCTCCAACCGTGGATCCAGAGCGCTCCGGGTCAGACGACCAAGGCGCTCCTCGCCGTGTGATTACTTCTTCTTCGGAGCGGGCTTGTTGCCGGCGTTGTCGCCCTGCGGGAAGCTGAAGGGCTCGGGCGGCGGCTCGAGGTATTCGATCTTCTGGTAGTTCATGATGCCATTGACCGGATCGGACTCGATGCCGGACGAAGCGCCCTGGAAGTTCACGCCGTACTTGCCGGTGACCTTGATCTTCGCGCCGACGTTCGGCAGCGGGAACGGCGCGGGCTTCGCCCAGAGCTCGTCCTTGTACTGGTCCTTCTCGGCCGGCGGCTCTTTGAGGTTCTTGTACTTCTCGTTCGCGTCGAAGAGGTTCGCGTAGTTCGAGGCCCAGCCGAGGACGCGGATGCGCGGCGCCTTCGAGTCGGGGCTCTTCTCGTCCGAGATCCAGATCGTGGGGATTTGGATCGGCTTGCCGTCGCTCCACTTGCAGTCCTCGGGGTCGCCCTTGCCCGTCTTGTGGATCGCACACGTGGGTGCGCGCGAGGTGTTCATGTCGACGATGTAGCCGACGATGGTGATTTCCTTCGAGGTGACCTCGGGGCCGTGCAGCGCGCTGTTCATGTGATGAATCGCGAGCGCGACGGGGTACGCGTCGCCTTGCTTGCCCGGAAGTGTGGGCAGCGAAGGCACCGCGGGAAGGCTCGCCTTCTTGCCGGACCATGCCGGCGTCGGCTTGTACGGATCATCGTTGCCGCTGCAACCCGGAACCAAAACAGCGAGGGTGCCCGAAGCAACGACCAAACCGGCAAATCCCAGGACTTTAGCGCTCATGTGCCCGTGCCTCTCGGAGTGGGCTTCGTTGGTATCACGGGGCTGTCCTGCGCGACAAGCTCCGGAAGAACGGCGCGGACGTCTCGCTCGCGGACGACGTCACGGCCCTCGGCGATGGCGTGAGCCACGAGCCGCTGGACGACGGCCGACAGCTCGGCGTCCTCGGCCTCGAAGGGGTGATCGACGAGGAGCCCGAATCCGGCGTCGTCGATGCCCATGGGCGCCCCACGCACGCGTAGGCCCTCGCGCGCGAGGCGATCGGTGACGATCGCGCGGATGTCCTCGGGGCGATCGACGATGCCGGGGATGCGAACGGGATCGTCGATGGCGTCGCCGGCGCGCGACGAAAGGAGCGGATCGAGCCGGCCTGCTTCGGCGAGGGCGCGTGTCGCCGACACGGCGTGTCGGCGCGATTCGGACGATTCCACCGTCGTGAGGGCGAGGACGATGTCGAGCGAGTCGCCGCGCGGCCACGGAGCGCGACGCTCGGCGAGGGCCTGGCCGACGAGGCGCTGCAGATCGATCGGGAGCGCCGCGGCGTCGAGCAAGACGAGGACGCCTCCGTCGGCGAGCGCGAGCGGCGAAGCGACGGGATCGCGCCATCGATCGATGTCGTGCTCGCGCGCGGCCGTGCAGTCGACGAGGACGAACGGCGCGTTCTTTCGCGCGCCGGCGAGGTGCGCGCGCGCGAGGAACGGAATCGGATCGACGCCGCTCCGCGCGACGACGACCGCGGGGGCCTGCGCTTTCGCGAGCCGCTCGAGCCCGTCGTATGCGGCGCGCGACTGCGCCGCGTAGATGCCGACGGCAGCGGGACGCGCGAGCCGCGCCGCGTGAAGTGCGTGGTGCGCCGACGCGCGCTCGAGATGGTGCAACGCCCTCTCGGCGCGCGTCGTCGCTTCGCCTTCGGCTTCGCGCGCGGCGGCTTCACGCGCCATGCTCCGCGCGAGCTGGGCGCGCGCGTGACAGAGCGGCGCGAGCTCGTCGGCGAGCTCTCGGATCGCGCGCGCTTCTTCGAGCGTCATGTCCGGGACAGAGGCCCACGACGGAAGAAAGAGGACCGCTTCGATGTCGCCGCCGCGCGAGACGAGCGTCGCGCTCGCGAGCTTCGCGTCGCTCATCCATCGCGAAAGGCCGCGCAAATCGGGGCGGCGAACCTCGACGTGCGCGAGCGCTTCGGCGCGCACGGTGGACTCGGGCTCGGCGCAAGCGACGACGAGGAGCTCGGGCGGAATTTCTCCGGGCTCCGTGCGCGCGTAGCCCGCGGCGTCGACGCGCAGGATCGTGACGGGCTCGAGCGTCCAGAGCTCGGGCGACGCAGTGACCGACGGCGGGGCGGCTTTGCGGAGCGCGTGGAGGGCGCCGGCGAGCGCGCCTTCGGCGTCGCGGCCTCGCAGCGCGACGTGGGCATCGGCGACGGCCAAGAGGCGACGAGAGGCGTCGCTCCGGAGCGCGCGGCCGATGCGCGACAGCTCGGCGCCGCACACGATCCCGCCGAGGATCACTGCTGCGGCGAGCTCGCGCGCGTGGAGCGGCTGATCGATGAGGAGGAATGCGTAGATGGAGGCAAGCGCGACGGCGAGGCCGGCGATCGCGGCGGCGCGCCGAACGCCGTTCCACACGGCGATGGCATCACCGAGCTCGCAGAGGGTGGCCGCGGCGATGCCGCATCCGGCCGCGAGCGCACAAGCGACCGCGGGCCAGGGGAGCGCGGCCGTCGCGCCGAGGGCGAGCGCGCCTGCGCCGAGCGCGGCGATCGCGAGGAGAAACGCGTTCAAGCGTTCGACGACGCCGAGCTCGAGCCGGCGTTCGAGGCGAGCCGCGCCTGCGAAGCCCGCGAGGAGAAACGCGGACGTGACGGCCGCGGCCGTGAGCATCCACGCGAGCCCATCGAAGAGCGCGATCGGCACGGGGACGAACGACGCGACGATGAACGCCACGCCGACGCGCACGGAGCGCTTGCGATCGCGCACGATCCCGCCGGGCGAGGGGAGCCGTGCGAGCGCGACGACGCCCGAGACGAGCGCGGCGAACGTGCCGACGGCCGCGGCCGCGCGCGTGGATGGTGTGAATCCGACGATCGCGGCGCAGACGACGCCCGCGCCCCACGTCGCCCAGGCGATCGTCCGGATCCGCACGCGGGCGCTGAAATACGCGAGCGCGAGGGCGGCGGCGCACACCGCGAATTCGCCGAGGCCGAAGCGCGGGGCGCGCCGCGCGGCGACGAGCGCGACGTAGCCGACCGACGAGAGCGCCGCGGCGAGGACGTGCCTCCGCCCCGGCAAAAACAGGTCGGTTTTGGCGGGGCCCTGCGCCATCCCAGGGAAAAGACGGCAATTTCGTCCTCGGGTCAAGCCGATGCGCATGCGCTATGGTGCGCGCGTGGCGACACGAGCCGAATCGCAGCGCCTGCTTCGCGTCGCGATGGCGCGCGCGACGGAAGGCGTGATGCCCAAGGCCTCGATCGCCGTCGCGATCCTGACGACGCTCGGCGCGCTCGTGTTCGCGATCGCCGCCGGTCGTCACGGGTCGTCCTCCGATCGCGTGGCGCCGCTCACGGCGAGCCTCCTCGCGTGGGGCGCGGGCGTGCTCCTGTGCTTCGCTGCTTCGATGCGCGCGTTCGATCGCGATCGCGAAGATGGTTGGGACGCCCTCGTCGCACGCCACGGCGCGACGCGCTCGTCGTATTTGTTCGCGCGCGCCATCGGTCTCGCGATCGTCACGCTCGAGATCGTGGTGCCCGGCACGCTCCTCGTTGGCCTCGCCGCGACGCTCGCGTCACGCGATGCTCACGCCGCGCGCGAGGCGCTCTCCGGCACGTTCGCCGGCTGCGTGTACGCGATCGCGTTCTCGCTCGTCGTCGCGCCCATCGCGCTCGCGGCCCTCGGCGCGCGCGGCCGCGCGTCGGGTTATCTGTATCTACTCTCGGTGCTCGTCATGCCTGCGCTCATCGCGCCTTGGACGGGTCAGCTCGTGCCGGACGAGTGGAGCGAGCTCGTGTCGATCCCGGGCGCGCTCGACGCCCTCCGCGAGGCGCTCCTCGGCTCGATCGACGGCGCGCGGGCGCTCCGCGCGATCGTGGTCCTCGTCGCGGTCACCGTCCTCGCGACGCTCTGGGCGCGCGCCCAGCTCCACGTGCACAAAGGCGAGCCCGCATGATCGAGCTCGAGAAGGTCACCGCGCGTCATCGCGGGCAAGACATCGTCGAGATCACGTGCAAGCTGCCCGCGGGCCGTCACGCGCTGCTCGGGCGCGCCGAGGACGGCGTGTCGACGTTCCTCGCGTGCGTCGCGGGGGAAGCGCGAGCGAAGCGCGGGTCGATCACGGTGCTCGGCGGGCCGCCGGCCGCGCAGCGAGGTCGCGTGGCGTGGATCCCGATCGGCGTGAAGCTGCCGGACGTCCTGCGCGTCGACGAGACGATCGCCGTCGCGCGGGAAATTCGGAAGAACGCCCCGATCGAAGCGAACGCGGTCCTCGCCCCGTTCGGCCTCGAAGCGCTCGCGAAGCGCCGTGTGGACACGCTCGACGCGAGCGAAGCCCGCGCGGTCGCGCTCGCGGAAGCGCTCGCCGCGCCTTCGGTCTCGATCGTCCTGATCGAAGAGCCGTTCGTCTCGATGGCCGCGTCCGCGGCGAACGCGCTCCCGCAGGTGCTCGCTGCGCGGAAGAACACATGCGTCGTCGTGTCGACCGCTTCGACGTCCGACGCCGCGCTCCTCGCGGATCATTTCCTCGTCCTCGATCGCGGCAAGCTCGCGACCGTCACGACCGACGTGCGCGGTGCCTCGCGCGAGACGCCTCGATTGCGCATCGTCGCGGACGACATGCGCGCGCTCGCCGCGGAGCTGGCGAAGAAGACGGAGATCACGCGCCTCGAGCTCGCCGCTCACGGCCTTCTCGTCGAAGGCGCCGACACCATCGCGCTCGCGACCGCGGTCAACGCCGCGATCGTGGAGGCGCGCGCGAACGTTCAATCGATCGACGCCGAGCCCGCGTCGCTCGAAGCCCTCCGCAAGCCGCCGGCCAAGCCGGCAGCAGCGCCGCAAGCGACACCACAAACCTCGAGCGCGCAAGCTCCGATCCCGCAACCGAGGCTCCCGTGATCGCGCTCGCACGCTTGCCGCTCGCGCGCCTCGCACGCACACGCCGCGCCGCGCTCCCGCTCCTCGGGTGGTGCATCGCCGCGTTCGGCGCCACCCTCCTCGCGCGTCAAGCGAACGTCTCGAGCGCGGATCGATCGCTGCTCGGTTTGTTCGTCCCGTTCGTGATGCCGCTCGTCACGTACGCCATCGCGTCCGCCGCGCTCGGCGGCGAAGGCCTCGTCGGCGCCACGCGCCCGCTCGTGCGCTTCGGCGCTTCACCGCGGCTCACCGCGCTCGCCGCCGGCGTCGTCACGATGATCGCCTCGGGCCTCGCGTGCGCGATCGTCGGCGCGCTCCTCGTCGTCGCAGCGCACAACGCGGTCGATCCGCCGATCGGCCACGACGTCGCGCTCACCGCGTACGCAGCCGCCCTCGGTGGAGCCGCGCACGGCGCGTTCTTCATTCTCGGATCGATCGTCGGCGCGCGCGGCGGCGGTCGCGGCTTCGCCCTCGTCGCGAACTGGCTCTGCGGCGCCTCGCCCGGATTCATCTCCGTCGTCGTTCCGTACGCCCACGTGCGGAGCCTCCTCGGCGGCGCCCCCGCCGCGACGCTCTCCCAAAAAGAAAGCGCGTGGGCCCTCGTCGCGATCATCGTCGTCTCGCTCGCGCTCTCGTCACTCCGCGTCCGCAAGTAGCGATGACGAAGCAGGAGCTCATCGCGGAAATCGCCGCGGGTCGTGCCGCCAAGTTTCTCTTCTTCTGGGGCCACACGCCGAAGCGTGACGGCGTGGTCGACGCATCGTGCTTGAGCCAATGGTTCCCGCGCGCGTTCGAGATCGACGGCGAGCGTTACGCGACCGCCGAGCACTTCATGATGGCCTCGAAGGCGAAGCTCTTCGCGGACGAAAAGGCGTACGCAGAGATCCTCCGCGCGAAATCACCCGCCGACGCGAAAGCCGCAGGCCGATCCGTGAAGAGCTACGACGACGCGAAATGGGAGCACGCGCGCTTCGACGCCGTCGTGCGCGGCAACGTCGCCAAGTTCGGCCAGCACGAAGACCTCCGCGCGTTCTTGATCGCGACCGGCGATCGCGTCCTTGTCGAAGCTTCTCCGCGCGACACGATCTGGGGCATCGGCATGGGCGCCTCGAACCCGGACGCGAAGGATCCGACGAAGTGGCGCGGCCGCAACTTGCTCGGCTTCGCCCTGATGGAAGCACGCGCCAGCCTACGCCACGCGGAATGAGCGCGCGCAGGTTGGCTGTCCTCACTTCGGGTTAGGCGGAGGAGGCGCGCAGTTCTGGCCGGCTTGCACTTCGGCGTTCGTGCGGAACGTGTTCAAGTTCAACCAACTCGGCTTCGGATGCGCGGGGATCGTGCCGTCTTCGCGCACGTTCGAGACGTGGTACGCGTGCTGGTTCCAGATGCGGCGCGTGGGGATCCAGCGCTTCTGCGAGTCCTCGTAGACGGCGACCGTGTTCGTGTACGTCCCGTCGCCACCCGTGTTCGACACGACGACGATGTCCGCCGAGCCGTCGTTGTCGACATCCGCGACGATCGGGTACTCGATGAGCGTCCCGCTCGAGCGCGGCTGGTCGAGCTCCTTCGCGCCCGTCACGCCATCGTAGACGTAGAGGTGACTCTGATCTCCGTAAACGCCGTCCGCGATGCCGCGGCCGAGGAAGTCGAACGCCGTCGAAGAGGCGAGCCCGCTCGTGTCGTCCACCGTCATCGGCGTCCAGTTCACCGACAAATTGAAATTCGAGTCGACGTGATAAACGCTCACGTGGCTGCAGCTCGAGTCCGAGATGTCCGGGTGCCCATCACCGTCGAAGTCGTGCACGACGCCGGGCTTCGACCAGCAGTTGGGTGACGTCATCGTGTCGTACTTCTGTACGGGCCCGCT
>Ga0068868_100000658_pt1 | contig 23281 bp, 19 predicted proteins | sample KBSMisM42_FD_64660 | JGI IMG/M metagenome (GOLD analysis project Ga0068868, IMG submission 64660) | Miscanthus rhizosphere microbial communities from Kellogg Biological Station, Michigan, USA - KBS Miscanthus M4-2 | ecosystem: Host-associated > Plants > Roots > Rhizosphere > Soil ...
GTCACGGAAATCTTTTTGAATTTCAGATCTGAAGTTCGTGTGCGGATTTTCCTTATTAGCGAGCTATGATAATAGGGCGAAACTAAAGACTGCGGAAGAGAAAGATGCGTTGGAAAATTAATTTCAACATTTATCCCAATGGCATTCCAGAGTTCATCTTTGACTTCGGGGCGTATATCTGTTTCGTCGAATACTGCGATGAGCCTGTCTAGAATGTCTTCTCCTTTCTTTAATGTTCCCTTCAGCCACGATTTCCAATCCGAGTTGGCGTCCTGGAGTATTTCGGATTCCACCTTGGGCATGACCACTGAGAGAATCGATTGAATTTGTCCGCTATTGGCTTCGAATGAGCTTAACGAAATATCATTTGGATGATTCTTTCTGATCCATTTTACAATTTCGAAACCAAAGGCTGCACAAAGATTTGTATTTGTAACCCCGGAATTAAATAGTCTGTCTTTTATATGTTCGTGAGATTGGACGTACCATTGGAGCTGTTGTAATGCCTGACTTGACGCCCGGTAAACGGACGGGTTATCGGGATAGGCCAGCAGGAACAACAAGATGTCATACCAGGACTGCAATGTCTTTTTTGATTTGAGCCTTTCCCCATTTATTGCACTGATCAATTTCAATTTCTCTTTAGAAAAATTCTTTCCATACTTGTTGCGTATGGAAAACAGCTGGGATATCAGTGTTTCCGTGCGACTCATGCTTTATCCTGATTGTACGAATGAATAATTAATCGGACGAAAGTAATTCTATTTATTTTTTCCTTATCTCTGCAGTAACTAGCCTGACATGACTTTCAGTTATTTGAGCTACCGTGAAAATATCAATGAATCTGGTCTTGCAACTGGTTTACGGGGAGAATTATACGTCATGACAAGACCGATAGGAAACTCTATATGTTGATCAATACAATTAAACCAGCCATTACATGACAGACCACCAAATCGAAAAAAAACCTTCCGACACTACCTATAGCGATTTGAGTAGATTGTCCACAACGTAGCGTTCGTTGTCCTTCGTTGTGTTCATTGTGTCCTGTATGCCTCACAACATGGTATCCAATTTTGCTGCATTAAAATTTTGGATACACCTTTAGCACGGAACAATAAACTGCTTATCTTTAAGCTCATACCACCGTTCATTTTTACCTTCATTGAACCTTTCCATTTATTTTAGGATTGTCAACACAACTGAAACTAAGATCATATGGCATTAAGAACCACCACCAATATCTCCGAAAGACTTTATTCATTGGATGCTCTTCGCGGTTTTGATATGTTTTGGATCATGGGAGCCGAAGAGATCTTTCATGCTCTTTACCGGGTTACCGGATCGCCTTTCTGGGGAACCATTTCAACTGAGCTGACACATCCTGACTGGAATGGCTTTCATTTTTATGATCTCATTTTCCCACTTTTTCTTTTTATCGCCGGGGTAGCTACTCCTTATTCTGTCGGTCGTGAATTGGAGAAAGGGAAGACCAGGCAACAAATGCTGTGGCGCGTTATAAGACGAGGTCTCACACTTGTAGTACTGGGCATAATTTATAATAATGGATTGGAACTAAGACCTCTTTCTGAAATACGCTTTGGAAGTGTACTTGGAAGGATCGGTTTAGCGTACATGTTCGCCAATATTATTTATCTATATTCGAAACAAATGGCGCAGATCATTTGGTTTTTTGTTTTGATCATCGGCTATTGGTTATTGTTAAAGTTTACTTCTGCTCCCGGTTTTCCACGAGGCGATCTGACGATGGAAGGAAATTTTGCTTCGTATGTGGATCGCTCAATACTTCCCGGGCACTTATATTTAACTACTCATGATCCTGAGGGATTGATGTCGACCATTCCCGCCATTGCGACCGGCTTGTTAGGAATATTGACCGGCAGTTTTATAAAAAACAATTCTGCAGTCGGGCCAACAAAAAAAGCATTGTCGATGTTTGTCGCCGGGTTGGTATTTATAGGGCTGGCTCATCTCTGGGATCTCGATTTCCCGATCAATAAAAATCTGTGGACAAGCTCTTTTGTATTAAACGTAGGTGGTTATAGTTTGATACTATTGTCTGTTTTTTATTATCTCATCGATGTGAGGGGTTATAAAAAATGGGCATTCTATTTTAAAGTGATCGGCATGAATTCCATATTGATCTATATGTCTGGTCACTTTATCAACTGGGAATACACGACCAATGGTTTTTTCAAATGGCTGGGCCAATGGGTGGGAGATCCCTGGAATATCGTGGTGATGGCTATTTGCTATGTCATGATAAAATGGCTTTTCCTGTATTTCATGTATCGTAAGAAGATCTTTCTTCGCGTATAAACTGCTGTTTGAATATTTATATTTCCGCTCGTAAAAAAATATTACAGAAAATACGGGTAGGATTATATTTGATACTTGCTGTCAACTCTTCAACAAATAATATGAAAAAAATGGTCAAAAGAACACATCCTTTCTTTTGGATGATATGTTTTATTGTTTTTCTTTTCGCATGCGATCAAAAGGCATCCGTGTCAACAGCCCAATTGCTTGATCAGTCAGGCATTGACTCTACTGTTCGTCCGCAGGACGATTTCTTTCATTATGTGAACGGGGGATGGATAAAGAAGACAGAGATCCCGGCATCTGAAGCGACATGGGGAGCGGGAGCTATCCTGTATCAAAACACAACTGAAAATTTAAGGAACCTCATTGATTCATGTGCAAAGCTGAATGCCGCAAAGGGAACCAATGAACAAAAAGTGGGCGATTTCTATGCGAGCGCAATGGATTCAACGGGGATTGAGAAAAAAGGATTTTCTCCTTTGCAGGCGGATATGCAACGTATAGCGTCTCTTCAATCGCCAAAAGATATTTTGCACGAGGTGGCACTGGAATATAATCTTGGCATCGGGGTTCTTATGAATTTTTATGCCAACCAGGACGATAAGAACAGTGAACAGGTTGTAGCTCACTTTGACCAGGGGGGTCTTGGGCTTCCCAATAAAGATTATTACACAAAAAAAGACTCCGCCACTGTAAACATTCGCAATGCCTATGTGAATTACATCGCGAAAATTTTTACGTTGTCCGGCGATAGTGTAACGTCAAAACAGGCAGCGGCATCCGTCATGAAAATTGAGAATGCATTAGCGATGGCGTCAAAAACGCCGGTTGAACTACGAGACCCTGAGGCAAATTATCATAAGATCAGTATTGGTGAACTTGAAATGCAAGCGTCGAATCTTAGCTGGAAGGAATTACTGGATCAGCTGGGTGTAAAACAGGATACGGTATTAATGGGCCAGCCGGGATTTTATACTGCATTAAGTGGCTTGCTGCGATCTTCACCAGTGGCAGATTGGAAAAATTATTTGAAATTTCATTTTATCGACAACTATGCCCCTTATCTCGACAGCCGTTTTGTAAATGCAAATTTTGAAATGAGCAAATTGCTCACGGGACAGAAGGAATTACAACCCCGTTGGAAACGAATGACCGCTCTTACGGATGCTCAACTCGGAGATGCGCTCGGACAATTGTACGTGAAAAAATATTTTCCCCCTGAAGCAAAGCAAAGGATCTTAGACCTTGTCAATAACCTCCAAGAGACATATAAAGAAAGGATCGAAAAACTTTCCTGGATGAGTGATTCAACCAAGCAAAAAGCATTATTAAAATTAAATGCCATTGCAAAAAAGATAGGCTATCCTGATAAATGGAAAGATTATTCATCTGTAGAAATAACGAAGGATGATCTGATTCAAAATTTGAAAAACACCGGGCATTTTGCATACCGCTATAATGTCAACAAAATTGGAAAGCCCGTTGATCGTTCAGAATGGTTTATGACACCCCCGACCATTGATGCTTATTACAATCCTTATACAAACGACATCAATTTTCCCTCAGGCATCCTTCAACCCCCTTTCTTCTATGCCAACGGTGATGATGCTTTGAATTATGGAGCAATAGGCGTCGTGATCGGTCACGAGATAACTCACGGATTTGATGACCAGGGAAGACAATATGATGCAAGAGGAAATTTAAAAAGCTGGTGGTTACCGGTCGACTCTGCAAATTTCAGAAAGAAAGCCGATCTGGTGGTTGATCAGTATAATCGTTCGGTCGTGATTGATACGTTTCACATCAATGGTGAACTCACGCAGGGAGAAAACATTGCTGACATAGGAGGTGTCGCCATTGCGTATGAGGCTTTCAAAAAAACAGAGGAAGGAAAGTCAACGGAAAAGATCGATGGCTTAAGTCCTGACCAGCGATTCTTTATTGCCTATGCGGAGATCTGGAGAAGTAAGTGGAGACCTGAATTTGAAAGAAGGGTCGTCATGACAAATCCTCATTCAACACCAAAATACAGGGTAAACAATCCCATTTCTGACAACCCTGCTTTTTATGAAGCTTTTGGTGTAAAACCAGGAGACAAAATGTATAGGGCTGATAGTTTGCGTGCCCAGGTTTGGTAAAATATTCAAGAACAATTTTCTGATTACAGCCCTGCTCCATTAAGGAGCAGGACTGTTGTTTTTAAAATTGCAGGCTCCTGGAAACAGAGTTAATAACAAAGCAGATCCAGTTTATCCATTCCTTTAGATACATATTTACAGGATTCTTTTTTAAGCAAAATTGTTTTCATCGGCGCTCGGGCCATAACTGCCTGGTATGGACACGTCCAATAACCGCAGGTAAACACCCAGCTGGGCGCGGTGATGGATTTGCTGGCTGAGGGACATGCGAATGATATCGATCTTTGGATCTGAAGAGTAAATAGTGTCTCCATTTCTCAATGTCCAGGGCTTATTTAAGACCTTCTCGTTCTCCGGCACAAGTGTCGACAAGCCTTCCTGGTATCGCTTTTCAAAATAGTTCATCAGGTCTTCATGAGTCCTGATCGATGGCTGCTCATACGGTTTTGCAAAATCGATCTCGTCTGTTGTAAAGGTCATGTGTATCCAGCCCGGTAGGTCGGCAATATGAGTCGCCAGCCTTTTCATATCCATACTTTTCGGATGGGGTTGATAACCGAACTGATCCTGGGGTATGCGGGAAAGCATTTTACGAGTAGTGGTCCCTTCTTCCATGAACTGCTGCCTGAAATAATCGATGAATGTCATAGTTGTTGTTTTTATATCACAAAGCAACAACCGGGCAGTGACAGCCCTATGTCAGCAGTTGCTGGCCCTGTTCGATTTTTTTCAGAATATTTTCTGCAATGCCGGCTACCAACACGTTTAGTTCGGCAGGTTTGACAATTTTCGCATGGTCGCCAAATAGCATGAACCACCTGGCAAAACCCATCAACGATCCCGTTAAAAAATGTACGCGGACATGATCACCCAGGCTTTCCTGTTTTACAAACCCGTTATAATATTTCTGTTCGCCGAGGTATTTCACAACATCAGTTTCTACATCGATCACAACTTCAATAACCGCTCTTTCTGTGGACATCTGGTTGATAAAGCTCTGCAATGGAGGGTGGATTTTTGAGATCACTTCCTCCGTCAAGGTCAGTTTGTCAATTTTGTCAGTGCGGAAATTCCGGTAATCATTTCTTAATCGGCAAAACGCGACCAGGTACCAGTGACTTCCCATGTAATAGACACCGACGGGCTCCACTTTGCGTTGTGTGGTTTCATTTTTTTCAATGGAGAAATATTTTATGTCTATGACAGATGATGTGCCGATCGCCTTTAGCAAGGATTGAAGGTGCAATTCCGCCGGCGGCTGATATACGATAGCCGGATGGCCCATTACCATTACGTGATCATCGATCTCCTCCAGATGGTCTTTTTCCGAAAGCCTGAGCACAGCCCTGATCTTATCAAGAGCGGAGGTATAGTGTTTGGAAATGCCTGCATCTGTTTTTGATTGTACCAACTTGGCGGCCGTAAGTAATGCCGAGGCTTCATCCTGGTTGAACATGACGGGCGGCAGTTTATAACCTTCCATCAATTTATAACCCGTTCCTGCTTCTCCAATCACTGGAACTCCGGCTTCTTCCAAAGCGCGAACATCGCGATACACTGTCCGCAGGCTGATGGAAAATTTGTCCGCAATATCCTGCGCCTTTACTAATCGTCGGGACTGAAGCTGTATAAGAATTGCTGCCAAACGATCTATACGATTCATACAGGATAAAGATACTTATAAATATTGCGTGTGTTCAATGAGAAAAGGCAAAAGAACGATTTGAAAATTCAAACTTGAATTTATTCAATGAATTTTTGCAATTCAATAGTGCTGTGATGAATATCGTGGTGCATTAACTCATGCCGGATGTTAGAGATCACTTTCAGTTTTTCATCAAAGCTTAGTTTTTCGTCGAGCGCTACATGAGCTGTCAGCGCATTTTCTGTTGTGCTTAACGGCCATACATGGACATGCCCCACTTGCTTAACATGATTTATTTGTAAAATTATTTTCTTGATCTCTTCCAACTCAATACCCGAAGGAACCGCGTCGATCGTCATTTTAAAGCTATCTCGTAATAAACCCCACGCACTGATGAGAATTGTTATCATGATGATGATCCCTGTGACCGCGTCCAGCCAGTACCAACCGGTGTAAACAATTACTATTCCTGTTACCACAACCCCCAAAGAGATCAATGCATCCGCAAAAAGATGCAGGTACGCAGTCTTTGCGTTTAATTCTCTTTTCCTGTTTCGGTAAAACAGAAACGCAGTGATGCTATTTATTACAATTCCCAGGGCTGCTATCCATGCAATGACACCTCCCTGAACCTTTTCTGGTTTTAAGAGTCTTGTAAACGATTCAACGCCTAAAATGCCGATGGCAATAAATAATATGACTGCATTCGCCAGGGCGGCCAGGACGGTTGTCTTTTTATATCCATACGTATAAACGGAACTGGATTTTTTTGCCGCCATTTTAAAAGCCAGCAATGATAAAAACAGGCTGGCCACGTCGCTTAAATTATGACCGGCATCTGTTAATAATGACATTGAATTATAGATCAATCCCCCGATTATTTCGGCGACCACAAAAGTCATGTTCAGATAGATCCCTACGACAAATGCCCTGCGATTACTGTCCTGGAAATCCAGGCCATGGGAATGAGAGTGGGAAAGATGATCGTGATCGTGAGACATGATCGCAAATTAAACTTATGTCTTCAATTGGCTTTAAAATGGGAAGGGCAAATATTGTAAAAAGTCTTAGTCATTTCCGTTTTGAAACCTGGCTGCATGAATGCCCGCATTAACTTTGCCTTGCGGCTCACGTAAAATTTGTATTTTTCAGACGCCGTCGGCCATGACCCTTGGCGTGAGTTCAATTATCTGCGTACAACCAAACCGATGAAAAAAAACCTGATTACGTGTTTTGTCTTTTGTGCTTCCTGCAGTTTTGCCCTAAGATCCTTTGCGCAGGAAATAAAACGTGATACCGTTAAGGTCGGGATCTATATCACCAGCATTCATGATATTGATTTTAAACAAAAGGAGTTTGCGGTCAACCTGTGGTTGTGGTTAAAGTATAAGAACAGGGACTTTGATTTCCAGCAGAATCTTGAGGTGCCTATGGCAAAGGAAGTTTCCAAATCTTTTTCTACTATTGATAGTTCGGAAGGTGAAATATACTTATTAATGAAGCTCCAGTGCGTGATGAAGGATTCATGGAGGATCGCCAATTTCCCTTTTGACCGGCAGAACTTAAGATTCTCCATCGAGAACTCACAATATGATTCCCGCTCCCTGGTTTTTGTTGCAGATACGCTCGGTCAGCACTATGATCGCCGTTTTACTCTTAGCGGGTGGCGAGTTGATAGCTGCTTGTTAATGACGGGCACCAAGATCTACGAAACAGGTTTTGGTGACGAGACACTGGCAAAACCCCACACAGAATACAGCAATTTCCGGGTGAGATTGGTGATCAGGCGCGATGCAGCAGGTTTGTTCTGGAAAATGTTTACAGGAATGTATATCGCCTTCCTCATCGCTTACGTGTGTTTTTATATTCACCCTGACGGTATTGATTCCCGTTTTGGATTAAGCGTGGGTTCTTTGTTTGCGGTGATCGGTAATAAATATATCATTGATTCATCGTTGCCGGAATCAACATCATTTACACTTGTCGATACACTGCACGGCCTGACATTACTTTTTATTTTCTGCACGATTGCGGCTACCGCCTACTCATTGACGATGGTGAAAAAGGGCAAACAAGTCAAAAGATTTGATATGATCATTGCGCAGGTGTTGCTGCTGGCTTATGTGATCGCAAATATCTACTTCATTACAACTGCAAGCGCAGGTGGTCGGTGAGGCATTGTGCCGCATAAGGTCAAATGAGTAATGAGTAATGAGGGATCAATAATGAGTCCTTAAGATGATTCACCATTCACGACTGACGATTCACGATTTCCCATTCATCACTCACCTCACTTTACTCCCTTATTGGGATCCCAGGAACCCTGTAGTTTGCGTATGTAGATGATCTGTCCTGTGTGGTAAGCATTATGTGTACCGATATGCGCAAGATTAGAATACCATGATTGCAATTTTGCATCATCGCTTTCTTCAACCGCTTTTTCTATGGCTGTTAACACGCTATCAAGTTTTTGAACTGTTGCTTTCCAGTTGGTACTGTTAAAACTATTAAAGGTTTCATCATTATTACCATCAAACTTCGGTTGGGGCAGTTTTTTAAAACTGTAAAGCTGCTGGAGATTCCAGAAAATAAGATGACTGGCAAGCTGTCCAATAGAATGGTTACCGCTTCCGTCCGTCCATTTTGCCTGGTCAGGGGTTACGTCTTCCAATGCAGTATTTACAGGTACGAACCAGTCCTTCACATTATGTGTGGTGCGTAACTGTTCCAGTAATATGCTTTTTAGTGTTGGAGCTTTTTTGTCCTGGGCATGAACGATACCTGGGGTAAGTGCGATCAAAATGATTATTAGCTTTCTCATAAGCAATAAATTAAAGTGATAAACAAGAAAGATACTAAAGTTAATTATCTACGTCTTTAATCGTTGGCCGTTTGTCATTTATATTCCGCTGCTCATACTGTATTTTGAATTTTGAAAGATCAGGTTTGTATTTGCGATCCCTTTGCAATTCATAATTGTAAATGGTTTGACCCAGCTGGTACATAAAAGGATAGCCGATCGAATCGTAGTCATATTTATCATCGTTTAAAACCCCGTCGCTGTTGACATACAAGGTCGCTGTAAGCATAAATTCAATACTATTTTTGAAATCTACGATATAGGATATGTCGGTTAGAAATCCATAGGCCCAACCCACTTTGTTGAAAACACGCACCTGTTCAGGCATTTGATGGGAACCATATTTGAAATAAAACTTCACAAAGCTGTCATAGAACTTACTGGTATCATATTTCGGATAGTTTGTTTCGGATGGGTATTGAGAGAGGTACTGGTATAAGAACCGGTTATCGCTTTCTGTAAGATCAAACCTTTGTTTTTTGGGGACGGAGGAAGGGAACAACACCGATTGCAAAATTTGCTGGTAATCTTTTACAGAAAGGCTGTTTGCATACGTAAAATCAATGGGTTCGTTAATGAGGCTATCATTGCGGTCGTAATGTGCCTTCCCTATCCTGATCGGGGATGGGAAATAAAAAGAATCGGGATTGTAAGCCTCCGGTTGCAGGTAAATAAGATCTCCATCCTCACGAATAAAGCGGATCTGGTTGGTGTGACGGTTTTGCTCAGGAGTAAAACCCATGAATTGCCTCGTGATCCGCACATCTGTATAACCTTTATCATGCAGGGAGCGATTAATTTCCTGCTGGCCTACAAATTGATACATGCGGTTATAAGCATCATTATCGCTTACCAAAAAGGCTTTCCGGATAAATTGGGCGATCGACGGTAATTTATTTTGAGAACTGGTGTCTGTATATAAACTGACCTGGTTCTCATAACTGCTGTCAAATTGCATGGAGGTGTATTTATTGACTCCTTTGACATGCATTTTATTTAGTTTTTCCAACGAGAGAAAGGCCAGTGGCATCTTTACAGTGGAAGCCGGATTGAAATAAAAATCAGGGTCGTAGTTGTAATAGTAATCTTTGAAAATTGGCTTATTATGTTTGTTTCGATCGATCTCGGTATAAACGATTTGGAGCCTGTAAGTTTCAGGATCTTTCAGCACCTGTTGAAAGACAGGGTCCAGATTTTTTCCAAGAATGTTTTTCAAAAAAGCATCTGAAGTTCGCTGAGCGAATGCAGGAAGCTGGAACATTAATAGGAGAATAAAACAAAAAGAACGCATGGATTGAAGATACATTATCCGGAATGGAAAACAAACTATGACTCTTAGTGTGACTCCGTTTGACCTTTTTACCACGGAAGCGCGGAGAAAAATGCACAGTAACACAAAGAAAATCTCTGTGTCACTTTGCGTACTCTATGCCTCCGTGGTTATACAGCTTCAAGATTCAAACCGAAGCATGCTTCCCGGGACTGGCATAATTTTATATAGATTCAAAGAGCAGTACTTTATAAAAGCTAAATGACCTTGTTATGGAAAATCGTGAATTAGAAAGAGCAGCAACGATTGTTGGAATGGTGTTATTACTGACGACCTTCATTATGGGAATATTGGATACAGTTTTAGCATAATGGGCCTTGTTAACTGTTGTGGTAATTAACGTTAACTTACTCAACCTGTTCCATAAAAAAAGCTCATGATAAAACCATGAGCTTTTTGCTGAAGTATTATTCACCAGCCTATTTATCTACCGTCTTTTGTTTAATGATATTCCCATTGTCATCGACCAATAGTTTAGTCTTACTATCTCCATTTTTCAATTGGAGTTCATAAGCCATCTGGCCTTTTTTCATTTCCCTGCTTACAGACGAAATGGTATAGCCCGGGAACTTATCATTGATCGTTGTATTAATTGCAGGGGGTAGGGATTTGTAATCACTCACCGTGTAGGCTGTTCCAATCCAGTCATTATTGGCGCCGTACCATGCGTAATAGGTATCATTGTTCATATTGAATGTGGCAATATAAGCACCCTCACCGAGAGCTGGCCAGCCATTCAGATCCCAATCCACCAGCGGTGTTGCAGATGCATCATAAGTTGACCAGACAACATTTGTTGCGGTTGGATACTGTGTAGAAAAAGAGGACTTAATATCAGACGGTACACCAACTGTGTCTTTGCTCACTGTAGATTGGTCAGTAACACGATAAGAAGGCCCACATGAAGCAATTACTGCAACGCTGACTATTAATATTAATATTTTTAGTTTCATAACATTGGGGTTTAGAATTACCAGATAATATTATCACTTTGTGTTCCTCCAAACATGTTGCCAGAAGGAAGTAAAAGTTAATTCTTTAAAGAAATTGTTATGGCAGAGACCGGTTTTTTACTGACCGATTTCAAATATCGATTTCATCTTTGTGATCGCGCTATTCATATTAATTCCTTTTCCAATCACTCCCTTGAAAAGGTCTCCTACTTCCTTTAAACGATCAACAGCATTTTTTAAATTGTGATTTTTTATTTTTAAACCTTTTTTAACTTCTTCCCAATGGAGAGGCATTGAAACGGGGGCAAAGGGTTTTGGACGAAGTGAGTAAGGCGCAGCGACAGTAGCCTGCGGGCGATTTTGTAAAAAGTCAAGATACATTTTTCCTTTACGGTCTGCCGTTTTCCTTTCAATGCTTGTGAAAGAAGGAATTTTTGCATGTACAATTTTCACAATGCTGCGGGCAAACTCCTTGGAATCTTCGTAACTGTATTTGGCGCCAAGAGGTATATAAATATGCAAACCGGTTGAACCTGACGTTTTGCAATATGCAGGTACTTCAATGGCATCTAAAATTTCTTTTGTTACCTGCGCCGCCTTTATCACCTGATCAAACGTATTTTTATCGGGATCCAGATCGATGATACACCAGTCGGGGTTTTCAGGTGATTGCCTGCGACTGCTCCAGGGATTCATTTCAATGCAACCCAGCGAAGCAATATAAAGCAAGCTCGCTTCATCGGTGCATACCAGGAACTCTTTTTCCTCTGCATCTGTTTCACTGTAGTAAGGAAAAGTTTCGATCCATTCGGGCACTTTTCCTTTCACGTTTTTCTGATAAAAACTTTCACCAGCAATTCCATGCGGATGACGATTGAGAGTTTGTGGCCTGTCCTTCATATAGGGCAGCATGTAAGGTGCTACCTGGTAATAATAATTGATCATTTCTCTTTTTGTAAGCTTCTCCCTTGGCCAGAAAATTTTGCTGAGGTTGGAGAAGCCCAAATTATGGCCGCCAATAGCTCTCGTTTGTGCTTCCTCAGTCGGATTAAGCAGAGTCTTTCTTTCTTTTTTGGGTGGTTTTGAAATCCCTTTTTGCAAAATACCGCCAGTTATTTTTTCTTTAGATCTCTTCGTTACGGGCGATGTTTTCTTTGGAATTTCTCTCACCACATTTCCAGGTTTTTTGTCTTCACGCAAACCTTTGAAAGAAGGATGACGGATGGCACCGTCTTTAGTGACCTCCCGGAAGCTAATCTCCGCAACAAGTTTTGGTTTTACCCAAACCACTTTTGCTTTTGGAGGATTTGGACGAAAACGAGACGGTTTATTGTATTCTGGTTCTTCAACGAAAGGGCAGATCTTTGTTTCGTAAGGTTTCAGTTTTTGAAGAATGTCTTTTTGAATACTGGTATTGAACCCGGTTCCGACGGGAGTTACGAAATGAAATTCACCATTTTCATACAGCCCCACCAATAATGCGCTGAATATTTTGCTTGTGTTTTCGTTTTTTGTATAGCCACCGATCACAAATTCCTGTCTTTTTTCTGTTTTGATTTTCAACCAATCTTTCGATCGGTTGCCGGGGGTGTAAATGCTATCCGATCTCTTGGCAAAAATTCCTTCCAGCTTCAATTGCTCAGCAAGTGAAAAAAAATCTTTTCCTGACGTTTTGAATTGTTCGCTGATCTTAATAGCATTATTGCCGGCAGGAATGATGGCCTGGAGTAGCTGATGCCGCTCCAAAAGGGGTAAGCTCATTACATTAAATCCTTCTACCCATAAAACATCAAACAGATAAAATACCAGCTGGCCGTCTGCTTCACTTCGCCACAGTTGAAGATCACCGAAATCAGGCATGCCCTCATCATTTACCACTACGATCTCACCATCAACCACGGCGTTGATGCCCTCCGAAGGAGTGCTTTCGGACCAATTTTTTAGCGCGTCATAGACTGGGTAAAATTTTTCATTGAAGGATTTGTTGTTACGCGAACGAATATTCACGGCTCCTTTGTTTAAATAAGCAATGGCCCGATAACCATCCCATTTTATTTCATAGATCCAGTTTTGTTCATCGCCAGGGATCTCATCAACCAATGTGGCCAGCATGGGTTCGACATTCTTCGGTATTGCCGATGGTTTCCCTTTGTTTAAAAGTTTCCTCGAAGCTGCATTCATAGAAAAAGAAATTACAGAATCGTGCCAGTACAAATATTATCTGATCATGAGAATAAATGTCCGGAAAATTTAGAGTATTTTACCGGGCATGGATCAACGTTTTTATAAATCATTCGGTTTGCGAACTCTTTTGTTCCTCTTCTTTTTGCCACTGCAAAATTTTGCCCAGGATATAACTGGAACGTGGACGGGTTTCCTGCTGATCAACGATACAAAGGTGCCGTATGAACTGGTGATCAGTGGAGATAAAAAAAATCTAAGCGGCTATTCCATGATCACTTTCACATTCAATGGAGTTGAAAATGTCGGTGTAAAGACAATGGAGATAAAAATAAAAAGAGCCAGCATTGCCATTGAAGATGGTGAACTGATCTACGATAATTATACGACTCCTTCCAGGAGAGTGAAATTGTTTGGTACCCTGGTTTGGGTAGGAAGAGATTCCAATATGACCCTGGCGGGAACGCTGACCACCAGGTCAATGGATATGAGGGCTCTTAACGAAAACAATTTTAAAGGACAAATCAAGCTGCAACGAAAACCGCCAGCCAGGTCAAAATTGATCTCAAAGCTTGATGAAATGGGTTTGGCAGACAAGATTTCATTTATGCAGCCTGCTGTCAAGAAAGAAGTTGTTGCAATCCCGGTCAAAGAGAAGGAGATCGTGATCAAATCATCCGCTGCAGTAGTAAAAAGAGAAACGGAAGTGATCAGGACTGTATTATTTAAGTCAGACAGCCTGGTCATTAGCTTATATGATAATGGCGAGATCGATGGTGATACCGTAAGTCTCATCCTGAACGGAAATACAATTTTGTCAAAACAAGGATTAACTGATAAAGCAATACGAAAAACAATTGCTGCTTCTGAGATTGGAGATTCCGCGAAATTAGTGTTGTATGCAGAAAATCTAGGCCGTATACCACCCAACAGCGGTTTGCTTATTTTTCAGGACGGAAATGAACGGTACCAAATACGTTTTTCCGGCGATCTTCAAAAAAACGCCGCGGTTATTTTAAGGAGAAGACATTGATCAGCCGCACATTTCAATTTTGTATGCCAGGCTGAAATAGCGATAGTAATGGCCCGTTTGATCTCTTGAATCGGCATGCCACTCCTCCCCGTTGAAAGGGTTTTGATGACCTCCGGCTGCCTCGCCAAGTGCGATCATCGTGTTGTTTGCATAAATTCGGAAACCATACATTTCATCCTGGTGCAATGGCATCGGGGGAAGGTCAAAACGTATCCATTTTTCCTTGTCAACCTTTTCTACTTCAACGGTAGCACTGGCAAGGAGAGGTCCCCAGGATTTATTCTGACCATCGAATGAATGAAGGCTCAGGGTCAATTGTCCCGGGCTTTGCACGGCTGCCGAAAAAACCTGGATATTATTTAACTCACCGGATGAAGGGCATTTGAAGGTTTGGCCTGCAAAATGATCGGTAGGGTCAGTTTGCAAGTGACCAATCCAAAGGGTGGTATTATTCTGCACCTGCGTGATAAGTGGGCGAGGCCGACTGCTCCTGTTTCCAGTTTCCATATGGAAATTTTTAGAGTTCAAAAATGGCGGTGGAAGGAGAGTATGGGCTAAACTTTAAACTAAGGTAGGGGTGAATTATTGTGTTGAAGTGATTTTTGTGAACAACTTTTAAGCTAAAAAGAGAGAATAAATAACAAATGTTGCCCCATTAAATTCTTTAAAACTGAGTACCGTCCGTGCTTATAAGCGAAAGGGACCCCGAAGTGTGCGACGCAACGAAAGCAAAATAGCAGTGCTGACGCCCGTTCCAAAAAATCAACGCCTTTTTTACATATCTGCAAAAGCCCGCTGGGGGCGATTTTTAAAGGAAAAATTATGGGGATGATATTCCCCAAATCAACGAAAATGCCATTCTGGGGTTTTAGCCACCTGACCAAAAAAATGCGGCGGTTTTTTTAATCACAAAATGTGTGGATTTAAATCGATGGAGCGTGCTTATTTTTTTTAAATTGTGCATGACCATGAAAAATAAGATGAATAACCCTTGATTACTGTGAATTAGTTTGTGAATGGAGAGTGGATAAGAAAAAATTTGTTTTAACAATTTTTCTCCTTTTATATTCGCCGACTGACTGGACGGGAAACATTCCAATAACACAGAATTAAGAAATAGATAATATAAGAGGTGGGAACAATCCCCATGGTCGAGGTATTGAATCGATAGTTTAACAATTATTACTACCAGGGCCAACAATGGATCTTACTAACCTGAACAGAGACAGAAAACGGCGAAAATCCTCCCTTGATCTTAGCACGATGGTGTATGGCAAAGTGCCACCGCAGGCTAAAGATCTCGAAGAAGCCGTTCTGGGTGCCATTATGCTGGAAAAAAATGCATTTGACACCGTTGCAGAAATTTTAAAACCCGAGTGTTTTTATGTTGAAGGGCACCAGCGCATATTCCGATGTATGCAGAGCCTGGCCCAAAAAAGCCAGCCGATAGACATTCTAACGGTAGTGGAAGAATTGCGAAGTAAGGAAGAGTTGGAAATGATCGGGGGAGCTTATTACGTGACGAAACTCACGAACACTGTTGTTTCAGCCGCCAATATTCAAACTCATTCGAGGATCATTCTTCAAAAATTCATTCAACGCGAGTTGATACGCATTAGCGGTGAGATCATTGGTGACGCCTATGAAGACAGTACGGATGTTTTTGATTTGCTCGATGATGCCGAGAGTAAGTTGTTTGAGATCACCAACAATCACCTTCGGAAAAACTTTGATACGATCGATTCAGTGTTGGTGAAAACCATTCAGCGTATCGAAGACCTGCGTCACAAAAATGAAGATGTAACAGGCGTGCCCAGTGGTTATGCTTCGCTTGATCGCGTCACGTATGGCTGGCAAAATACCGATCTCGTCATCCTTGCAGCAAGACCTTCGGTGGGTAAAACTGCTTTGGCTTTGAATCTTGCCCGGAATGCTGCACTCCACGCTAGTAAACCAACTCCGGTTGCGGTGTTTTCGCTGGAAATGAGTGCGGGTCAATTGGTACAGCGTATTCTTGCGGCTGAAAGCGAGATATGGCTGGAGAAAATTGCGAGGGGTAAACTCGAAGAGCACGAAATGAAGCAGCTGTATGCAAGAGGAATTCAGCGCCTGGCACAAGCCCCGATCTTTATTGATGACACTCCCGCGCTGAACATTTTTGAATTAAGAGCAAAGTGCCGCCGTTTGAAGAATAAACACAATATCGGAATGGTGATCATTGACTACTTGCAGTTGATGAGCGGAACGGGTGAGAACAGGAATAGTAACCGTGAGCAGGAGATCAGTAATATTTCAAGAAACCTGAAAGGACTGGCCAAAGAATTAAGTATTCCGATCATTGCCCTTTCACAGTTAAGCCGTGAAGTGGAAAAACGTGGTGCGAAGGATGGAACTAAAATGCCTCAGCTTAGTGACCTTCGTGAGTCAGGTGCCATTGAACAGGATGCTGACATGGTGATGTTCTTATACCGTCCCGAATATTATGACATCACGACCAATGAAATGGGCGAGAACAATCGCGGTGAGACGCATGTAAGAATTGCGAAACACCGTAATGGCTCATTGGAAACAATAAAATTAAGGGCGTTGTTACACATTCAAAAATTTGTAGAGGATGATGGAGGAGATTTTGGCCCTGTCGGATTACCAGGGAACTGGAAACCGGTGAAAGATGATGATGGACCAAAACTTTACATTCAAACGGGAAGCAAGATGAATGATGCAGGTGATGATGAAGACCCGTTTTAGATGATAGTTGATAGATAATAGTTAATAGATAAAAGTTTTGACTCTCCTCCGGGAGAGTTTTTTTATTGCGGCTTTGTTCTAAGCTCGTCGAAGAATTGCGTTGTGTCCTTTGTGAATCCGTAGTCTCCTTTGTGACCAATAAGGGTCACGAAGTACACAAAGTTCACACGAAGGGCACAATGTTTTTGTTAAATTAATCGCCGTTTGAAGATTTTCTTCAAGGTATATTTTTGGAGACAAAGCCACCTTTCGACTATTTTGCGTGAAATTATTTTCGTGGCGCTCCCCTTTTTTTATATCAGGGAATATGATCCTTCGCAAAAACAAATTGTTCTGGATGAGGACACTTCAAAACATATTGTACAGGTTTTGAGGATGAAAAAAGGAGAGAAGCTCAACTTGACCGATGGGAAAGGAAATTTATTAACTGCTGAAATTATTGACGATCACAAGAAACATTGCCGTGTAAAAATAATTGACTCACGACTCACGATTCACGACTCACGACAAATAACCATCGCAATTTCTCTACTCAAGAACTCAAGCCGATTTGAATGGTTTTTGGAAAAGGCCACTGAGATAGGTATTCATGAGATCATACCTTTGATATGCAAAAGAACCGAGAAACAAAAATTTCGTGAAGACAGGATGCAGCATATTTTGATCAGTGCTATGCTGCAGTCACAACAATGCTGGCTACCGGTTTTGCATACGCCAATCGACTATGAATTAATTTTTCGCCTCGAAGAAATTATTCACACTTCTCAAAAATTCATTGCTCACTGTATTGAAGAAGAAAAAAGAAATCTCGCCGACCTGGTCAATGAAACACTTTCTTCCCAGGTCATTTTAATTGGACCCGAAGGCGATTTTACCAATGAAGAAGTGCAACTCGCCATTCGCAATCATTTTGACGCTGTATCATTGGGTGAAACAAGATTGAGAGCCGAAACTGCAGGCGTTGTGGCTGCGACCATCTTAAAGATATCCTAACACAGTTGTTGAAAAAAAATTAACCCTACAAGGCATGCCTGCCTGTCGGCAGACAGGTAAGATGTGCAATAAACCTCCAATGCCTTGTATGTCTTGTATGCTTCAATCTTTCAATAAATGCAGAGAGCAGTGCAATTCCAATATCTTAATATCCTCACTTTGCCTGGTCCGAGTAGTTTTTCTCCTCGTCATGCAGCCGGGGTTCATTTAACTCAACCACTTTTGGTTTGGCCATTCTTTTTCTCATGACCATGTTCAGCATCTCCACGCCAAATGAAAATGCCATACCGAAATAGATATAATTCTTTAAATGTAGCTCTTCAGCCTTTCCTGAATCCCATCCCTCAATAATAAGACTGAGACCGATCATGACCAGGAATGAAAGTGCCAGCATTTTTAAGGTTGGATGTTTGTGAATGAACGCTGATATCTTAGGACTGAATAGAAACATAACGATCATCGCTATTACGACAGCGGCGATCATTATTTCCACATGCTTTGCCGTGCCGCCTGCTGTAATAATGCTGTCAAATGAAAAGATGGTGTCAATAAGAAGGATTTGGAAAATGGCCTGGCCGAGACCGAGACCCTTTCTTCTTTCGGCGCCAAGATTTGCATCTTCACCTTCCAGCTTTTTGTGTATCTCACGAACAGATTTGTAGATAAGAAAGATCCCGCCTCCAAGCATTACCAGGCTTGCAATATCAAACCCTTTGTCAGCTATAGTAAATAAGAAATTTCCTTTTTGCGACAACAACCAACCCAGGCCCAACAACAAAACGCTCCTGATTACAATGCCATTGATCATCCACGCACGACGGGCTTTTTTTTCATCCTTCTTCTCGAGTTGGTTAATAATGATACTTACGAAAATGACATTATCAATTCCCAAAACAATTTCAAGGATGACAAGAACGATAAAGCTGATAATATTTTCTGAGGTAAAGAGATGCTGCATTGCTTAGTTCTTTAGTTAATAATAACCACCAGGATATATGAACTCAAATTTATTTTTTAAATCCGTAGTGTTGTTTGTGGGACCTTTGTGTACTTCGTGACCTCTCCCACTCAATCAAATATGGTCACAAAGCTCACAACCCTGCTTGCCGGCAGGCAAGGAATGCACAACGTGCACAAAGGTGCTGTAATGAACAGTCAATTAATATTAATTTTCAGAGCAATTTACAAATACGCTTAACAATAGCAGGTCCTTCATAAATAAACCCCGTCCACACTTGTACCATTGATGCACCCGCCTTGAATTTTTCCTTTGCATCGGCAGCTGTAAAGATGCCTCCACTTGCAATGATCGGTATCTGCCCATTTGCTTTTTGATGAATATATTTTATCACGTCTGTACTTCTTTGTTTTAATGGTGCACCACTCAATCCTCCCGCTTCCTGGTTGCCAACGCCGACATGATGAACCAAACCGTCACGGCTGGTCGTTGTATTTGTGGCTACGATGCCGTCTAATTTTATGTCCAGTGCCAGGTCAACTACGTCGTCAATTTGTTCATACGAGAGATCTGGCGCAATTTTTAAAAGGACAGGTTTTGAATTTGCTTTTCCATTGTTGATCATCAGCAGGTGTAATAAGATCCTCCTGAGGGACTCTTTTTCCTGCAATTCACGCAGACCGGGTGTATTGGGTGAACTCACATTCACCACAAAATAATCAACATAAGGATGAAGCTCATTGAAACAGACCGCATAGTCTTTCCACGCTTCCTCGTTGGGAGTGATTTTATTTTTCCCGATGTTGCCGCCGATAATCATTTGTGAGTGGTGAGTGGTGAGTGGTGAGTGACGGTCTCTCCAGGTCTTTAGCCGTTGTGCGACCACTTTCACTCCATCATTATTAAAGCCCATACGGTTAATGAGAGCTTTGTCTTTTGGCAAACGAAACAATCTGGGTGCAGGATTTCCTTCCTGCGGTAGAGGAGTGACCGTTCCTATTTCAACAAAGCCAAAGCCGAGTGTTTCCAGCTCTCTCAGGTATTTTGCATTCTTATCAAAACCGGCGCCGAGGCCAACAGGGTTCTTGAAGCCAAGGTTGAAAACGTGAGTCGTGAGTCGTGAGTTGTGAGTCGCAAAGAAGAGAGACACTAATTTTTTTATGGGGTTTAAAAAGCATAACACCTTCAGGCAGTTCATCGAAAAATAATGGGTCCATTCGGGAGGGAATAAAAACAGGATACTGCGAAGGATCTTATACATAGTCGGTTGCGAAGATAAATTAACTTTAATGGTTTTGGGTTGAGAAGGGGAGTGTCTAACTTTGCTGAATAAAATTGTTGAGGTACAAGAGTGCGACGCAACAGCAGCTCAAGAGCGCTGTTATAGCTGAAATCATAAATAAAAAAACTTTCATCATGCAGGAAGCTTATATAGTAGCAGGGTACAGAACAGCAGTTGGAAAAGCCAAGCGGGGAGGATTCCGGTTTTACCGGCCCGATGACCTGGCGGTAGATGTGATCAGGGGATTGATGGCAAGCGTGCCGCAATTGGAAGCAAAGCGGGTTGATGATGTAATCGTTGGAAATGCAGTGCCCGAAGCGGAGCAGGGATTGCAGGTGGGACGCATCATTGCTGCAAGAGCCCTGGGGTTTGATATACCCGGGATGACCGTGAACAGGTATTGTGCCAGTGGATTGGAAACAATCTCCATTGCGACTGCAAAGATCAGGACGGGCATGGCCGATTGTATCGTCGCTGGCGGGACGGAAAGTATGAGCCTTGTGCCAACGGCAGGTTGGAAACCAGTACCTGCTTATTCCATTGCCAAAGATGAACCAGATTATTACTTAAGCATGGGATTAACAGCTGAAGCCGTAGCGAAGGAATTCAATGTAAGCCGTGAAGCGCAGGATGAATTCTCATTTCATTCGCATCAGAAAGCGATCAACGCGATAAAAAACGGTTATTTTAAAAGCGGGATCCTTCCCATAAATGTGGAAGAAGTGTATCTCGATGAAAAAGGAAAAAAACAAAAAAGAAACTACACAGTTGATACAGATGAAGGTCCCAGAGCCGACACTTCACTGGAAGTGCTTGCAAAATTGAAACCCGCCTTTGCGGCGGGTGGTTGTGTAACGGCCGGCAATTCTTCACAGACAAGCGACGGAGCTGCTTTTGTGATCGTCATGAGTGAAAGAATGATGAATGAACTGGACTTAAAACCGATCGGTCGTTTAGTAGCGTGTATGTCTGCAGGTGTGCATCCGCGCATCATGGGTATCGGTCCTGTAGCGGCTATTCCAAAGGTGATGAAGCAGGCCAACATGAATCTTTCTCAAATCGACCTGGTCGAATTAAATGAAGCGTTTGCTTCCCAGGCATTGGCTGTCATTCGTGAAGCGGGATTGAACCCTGAGATCGTCAACATCAATGGTGGCGCGATTGCCCTGGGTCATCCATTAGGATGTACCGGGTGCAAACTCACCATTCAAATCCTTAACGACATGAAGCGCCTGAATAAAAAATATGGAATGGTTACAGCTTGTGTTGGTGGGGGGCAAGGTATCGCGGGTGTGATCGAAAATATTAACTAGGTAATGAACCGAGAAAATTATTTTTTACAGATTCAGCCATTTTTATCGAGATAAAGCGATTCAGTATTTTTAATTTTTTCAAGAGGGTTTTTGTTTTAGCATATCTTCAAATGCTTTTTTATTTTACTCATTTGTTTTTAATAAGACCCTTATTCGCCTAATGAATCGAGAATGGGTTTGTCGCCAAAATTTTGTTTTATGTTCAGAGATGTTTGTTCGGCATCGGTCTGCAGGTTAAAGAGACAGGCCTTAAGATATTCATTGGGAAACACCGGGCGAGTAATAGGTATTAGTTTAGGCATTTACAGTAAAATCAATCAGTCGAGGAGGCAAGGTTAATGTCTGTAATTGAAGCGATGCAAAAGAAAAGTCTTACTTATTTTTCGCTTTTTCTAAATTCACCGCTGTGATTTTTTTTGTCATATAGATCACAGCTAAGAATTTAAATAATGGCCAGGGTCGTTACCTTTCATGCCGCATATCTAATCTGGTCAGACAATTTTTTCTGCGTATATCTTTTACGCATTCCTGCAAACTTTCTTACTTTTAAAAATCATCAAGCAATTATAAAATGAAGAAAATAATTTTTTGTTTATCGATCTGCCTGACCCTTTTTGCTTTAGTCCATGGGCAAACACTGCATTCTCCCGGTGGAAAGTTTACGATGGTCTTTGCCCTTGAAACCGATGGCACGCCCGATTACACACTCAGTTACAAAGACCGTGTGGTGATTAAGCCGAGTAAGCTGGGACTCGAACTGAAAAATGATAAACAATCATTATTAAAGGGTTTTGAAGTTACAAAGACCGACACGTCTTCGTTCGATGAAACATGGAAACCTGTTTGGGGTGAAGTTGCAACTATCCGCAATCATTATAATGAAATGGCCGTTACGCTTAGTCAAAAAGAAACAGGCAGGCAAATGACAATCCGTTTTCGTCTTTTCGACGACGGGCTGGGCTTTCGTTATGAATTTCCCTCGCAAAAAAATTTAGTCTACTTCGTTATTAAGGAGGAGAGAACACAATTTGCTATGACCGGTGACCATACAGCATTCTGGATCGCGGGCGACTACGATACACAGGAATATGATTATACCGAATCAAAGCTCTCTGAAATAAGGGGCTTGATGCCAAAAGCGATTTCATCCAATGCATCGCAAATGCAATTCTCGCCAACAGGTGTTCAAACTGCCTTGATGATGAAAACAGCAGACGGGTTGTACATCAATTTGCATGAGGCGGCACTTATCAATTATTCCTGCATGAGCCTTAATCTTGATGATAAGAATTTTATTTTTCAATCGTGGCTTACGCCGGATGGGGATGGTGACAAAGGGAACATTCAAACGCCCAGCAGTTCTCCCTGGCGTACCATTATTGTAAGTGATGATGCCCGTGATATTGTTGCATCGAAGATGACGTATAATTTAAACGAACCCTGCAAGCTTGCAAATACATCATGGATAAAGCCGGTAAAATATATGGGCGTTTGGTGGGAAATG
>Ga0068868_100000661_pt1 | contig 23185 bp, 13 predicted proteins | sample KBSMisM42_FD_64660 | JGI IMG/M metagenome (GOLD analysis project Ga0068868, IMG submission 64660) | Miscanthus rhizosphere microbial communities from Kellogg Biological Station, Michigan, USA - KBS Miscanthus M4-2 | ecosystem: Host-associated > Plants > Roots > Rhizosphere > Soil ...
TGTGATATGGCGATGCTGGTGCCGCTGGATTTCTGGAAAGCCGCCCGGCGGCACCTGGATAATATTAAAAAATTATTCTGGCTGGCGGAATGCGAAGAAATTCACTACCATGAGGCATTTGACGCTACTTATACCTGGAAATGGTTACATAAAATGGAGGCTTTCTACCGGAAAGAAATTGGTATAGATGGACTGGATGAGGTGCTGGGCTATTACAATACGATGTTTTCACCCACGGCCCTGCGGGCGTTTTTTACGAGTAATCATGATGAGAATTCCCATAGTGGAAGTGAGTACGAGCGATTGGGCGATTCAGCAAAAGCTTTTTCAGTGCTGTGCTGTACCTGGAATGCGCTGCCACTGATCTACAGCGGGCAGGAACTGCCGAACAAAAAACGCCTGAAGTTTTTTGATAAAGATTTTATTGATTGGAATGGCGAATATTTATTGCATGATTTCTTTAAGAAATTACTGAAACTTCGTAAAAATAACCCCGCGTTAAAAGCAGGAACAGCGGATGTGGTGACCCAACGCCTGCACACCGATGCAAATCATTTTGTATTTGCCTTTCTGCGAACCAATAAAGCCACAGGTAATGAGGTACTGGTAGTAATAAACCTGTCTGATGAGAAACGGCCATTGGTGCATTTAACCGGCGAAGAAGTAACCGGGAATTATACGAACGTTTTCAGCAACGCAACAAAAGACTTTACGCAGGAAAAACATTTTGCGCTGGGGCCCTGGGAATACCAGGTTTATGCAAAATAAAAGACTGATCCAAACCGGTACTAGAATACAAGTCCCAGCCTTCTCGAAATATTTGAACTGAATTCATTGGATGGATCGTATTTCCTTTTAATATCCAGCCACTGCCGGTATTGTGGATACATTTCTTTAAACATCGATTCATTCAGCAGCGCATCTTTTCCCAGGTAAAGTCTGCCGCCTGCTGCCAATACTTTAGCATCCAGCTTTGGTGTAAATGCCAGCAGTTGTTTGGATACCGGGAAATCGATTGCCAGTGTATAACCTTTGAATGGGAAAGATAAAATGCCCTGGCCATCGCCCATTCGTTTAAATACATTCAGGAAGGGTGTGCAGCCGCTGGCAGCAATCATTTCCAGTATTTCCTGCAGGTGTTGGCGGCCATTTTCTTCAGGAATCACAAACTGGTACTGAATAAACCCCCGTTTGCCATAACCTTTGTTCCAGTTATTGATGGCATCGAGGGGAAAAAAGAATTTTTCATAATGCACAAATTCTTTAGGCGAATTCTGTACAAATGCAATTACCCTGTTTAACAGCCGAACCGTGAGCCCGTTCAATGCAAACGAAGGAAAAAAGAAAGGCACGGCAAGTTTACCCGTTGAATGCAATTTAAGCGGTTCGCGCTGTAACTTCCCGGGTAGATCGGCCAGTTTTGCAGCATTACCAAGTGTAAGAACACCACTGCCCAGTTTTTTGCCCTTTGCCAATGCGTCTATCCAGGCTACTGAATAATTATATTCATGGTCATACCTGTCCAGCGCTTCCAGCATATGATCCAGGTCTTTGATAACAACTGATTTTTGTTTGAAATAGGTGGTCTCTATTTTTCTTAGCCTGATGGTAGCCGTTAGTATTACACCCAATAGACCAAGTCCCCCAAAATTCGCCCAGAATAAATCTTCGTGCTCGGTTCTCGAAGCAGTGACAGTGCGGCCGTCAGCCAGCAATATGGTAAATGAAATAACACAGTTAACAAAAGAACCGTCGATATGGTGCGCCTTGCCATGAATATCATTGGCAATAGCACCGCCAATGGTTACGAACTTGGTTCCCGGGCATATCATGGGTAACCAGCCTCTGGGCCCGAAAGTTGAAATGATTTCTTCCAGGCTTACACCTGCCTGGCATTCCAGAATGCCTTCCTGTTCATTCCAGCCAATAAAATAATTGAGTTTGGTGCAAACGGCCACATACTTATTGTCATTGATGGCCTGGTCACCATAGCTACGACCCAATCCGCGTGCTACCAATTTTTCATCTTTCATGGCGGCCATGCAATCTGCTTCGTTGCGCGGAAAAACAGTGTATGATTCGGCAACCGGATAGTTGCCCCAGCCAGCCAGTATTTCTTTTTTTCCGGATAACATGCGGAGTTGGTTTATTAAATCGCGCCAATATAATACAATGTGGTCAAAGTCCAAATTCGCACTGTATGGGAACCGGGTAACTCAACCGGTACAGCCAAAAAAATACCTGCCGGCGCGTGGCTTTGGCAGGTACAATATTATTAATCAGCCTGATTCAACCATCAGGTAAACATTTCGCGCATTTTATCAAAAAAGCTTTTGTCGCTTTTTTCAGGCTTGGGCTGAAAATTCTGCGAGCCATTCATTTTTTCCAGCATGTTTTTTTCTTCGGTACTTATATTCTGTGGCGTCCATACGTTTACATGGATCAGTTGATCGCCTTTCGCGTATCCATTTACTTCCGGGAAGCCCTTTCCTTTCAGGCGAAATATTTTACCACTTTGGGTGCCCGGCGGAACTTTTATTTTCACCTTGCCATCAATAGTAGGCACTTCCAGTTGAGTTCCAAACACGGCGTCCGGTATTGAAATATAGAGATCATAGGCCACGTTCAAGCCATCCCGGTGCAGGTCTTTGTGTGGTTCCTCTTCTATCAACACCAGCAAATCGCCCGGCGCCCCACCTCTTTCGCCCGCATTTCCCTTGCCGCTAAGGCTAAGATTCATTCCTTCCTGTACACCAGCCGGAATATTAAGCGTCACCATCTCTTCCCCGTATACCCGGCCCTCGCCTTTGCAACTGCCGCATTTGGCTGTGATAGTGGTACCCTCGCCATTACATGCCGGACAGGTAGTAACGGTTTGCATCTGGCCTAAAAAAGTATTGGTAACACGTTTTACCTGGCCGTTACCGCCGCAGGTGCCACAGGTTTGTACACTGCTTTTATCTTTTGCGCCGCTACCATTGCAGGTTCCGCATACCACATGCTTTTTTACTTTTACGTTGCGGGTGGTGCCGTTTGCGATTTCTTCGTAATTCAATTTAACCTTTATGCGAAGACTACTGCCTTTCACGCCACGGCTTCTGCCTGCACCGCCGCGGGAAGATCTGCCGCCGCCACCAAAAAAACTTCCAAAAACATCTTCGCCGAAAATATCACCGAACTGGCTAAAAATATCTTCGGTATTCATGCTGCCGCCAAATCCACGGCTTCCACTATTTCCCATGCCGGCATGTCCAAACCGATCGTATTGGGCTTTTTTATCAGGATCACTCAATACCTCATAGGCTTCGGCAGCTTCTTTGAACTTTTCTTCTGCGGCTTTATCGCCGGGATTGCGATCGGGATGGAACTGCATCGCAACTTTGCGGTAAGCTTTTTTTATTTCATCTGTTGATGAACTCTTGCCCACTCCCAGGATCTCGTAATAATCTCTCTTTGACATAGACTACATAAACTATTTAACTATCGGCTGTATGCCTTTAAACGAACACCCGGCAGATAATTGCCGGGTAACAAAAAATTTATTTGCCCACCACCACTTTTGCAAATCTTATTATCTTATCATTCAGGTAATAGCCTTTTTGTACTTCATCCACTACCTTGCCCTTTAGTGCCGGGGCAGGCGCTGGTATTTCGGTAATGGCCTCGTGTAAATCGGGATTGAACTCCTGGCCGTTGCTGTTCATTGGTTTCAGTCCTTTCGATTGCAGGATGTTTTTTAATTTATTAAACACCAGCAAAACGCCTTCCTTGTTAGCCGCTGCATCGTTACTGGTGTCCAGTTGCTTCTGGGCTCTTTCCGAATCGTCCAGCACATCCAGCAATGACGTTATTACGTCTTTACCGGCTGTTTGTATCAATTCAAGCCTTTCTTTGGCATTGCGCTTCCTGAAATTGTCAAACTCTGCCACCAGCCGCAGGTATTTATCTTTCCATTCAGCGGCCTCCTGTTGAAGCTTTCCCGCTTCAGGTTCTTCATCCGGCGGATTACTCAGGTGATTGGTACCCGCTATATCAGAATCCGCGTTAATGTCCAGCATCGGTTCGTTATTGACAGTTTCGGTGGTTTCAACTGTATTTTTTACATCTTTTTCTTGCATAATCTTACAAATTGTCAGCGAAGGTAAGGTAGACAAGAATGTTGCCAAGCGGTATTATAAAGACAAATTGTCGCTTGCGCTAAATGGTTAATAGACAATCATCCATGAAGCAATCGCCGGTAATGAGGCGGTTCGCTTAACTTGCAGCCCTTAACAGCGGGAAATGACTAAAGTAATTCTTAAGAAGAAGATCAGCAGGCGCGTAGAAGATGGCCATCCCTGGATTTTTGCCAACGAAGTAAATATAGTTGAGGGCCAGCCGACGGGGGGAGACATCGTAGATGTTTATACGCACGATAAGAAATTTACCGGCAGGGGATATATCAATCCCAAATCTCAAATCATGGTTAGATTATTAACCAGGGATAAGAACGAGCAGGTGGATGATGATTTTTTTTATAGCAGGCTTAAAAAAGCATGGGAGTATAAGAGCAGGCTGGGATACAAAGAAAATTGCCGGTTGATTTTTGGCGAAGCCGATTTTCTGCCTGCGCTGATCATCGATAAGTTCAATGATTACTTTGTTCTGCAAACACTGGCCCTGGGTATAGATGTATGGAAACCCGCTATTGTAAAAGCATTGGAAAAAATATTTCGGCCCAAAGGCATCTATGAGCGCAATGATGTTCCGGTGCGGGCACTGGAAGGAATGGAACAACAAAAGGGATTTTTGTCTGCTCCGTTTGATACCAGTATTGTTATTAATGAAAACGGGTTAAAGTTTAACGTGGATATTGAAAATGGCCAGAAGACAGGCTATTTTCTTGATCAGCAGGACAACCGCAGGGCAATTGAACGGATTGTAAAAGATGCGGATGTGCTCGGGGCATTTACCTATACCGGCACTTTTGAAATACATGCCGCGCATTACGGTGCAAAAAAAGTATACGGCATCGATATTTCCGCCAATGCTGTTGAGCAGGCCAACCGGAATGCGGCATTGAATGGATTGGAAAAGGTCTGTCGTTTTGAAGCGATGAATGCGTTCGATGTGTTGAAACAATGGGGAAAGGAAGGACAACAATGGGATGTAGTAATGTTGGATCCGCCGGCGTTTACAAAAAGCCGTGAAAATATTCAGAAAGCTATTACCGGCTATAAAGAGATAAACCTGCGGGGAATGAAACTCATAAAACCGGGCGGCTTTCTCGTAACCTCTTCCTGTACCAACCTTGTACAACCTGAATTATTTCTGGAGATAATTAATATGGCAGCAAAGGATGCGAGAAGAAAATTAAGACAGGTTACTTACCAGACACAATCCGCTGATCATCCCATTATCTGGGGAATGGAGAATACGCATTACCTGAAGTTTTTGATTGTACAGGTGCTATGAGAATATTTCTGATTTTGAGATGGCTGGATTTTGAGATGGTGGTTGCCGTGTCCCACAAATCCCGATATCAATAAATTTCAAAATCAGCAATTAATGCGATACCTGGAATTTGCCGGAATCGATCATTTTACCGGTCTTGTCTCTTAGCTGGAAGATGTATACACCACGGTAAAAATCCGATACATTCACGACGGTCTTCTGGGTTACTGCGGGAACGTCCAGTACTTTTTTACCAACAAAATTATATACCTGAAAGGAATAAGATTTGTCGAGGTTTTGCTCGAAGTCGAATGTGATTTGCGAAACGGCTGGATTGGGATAAAACTTAATTACACGCGCAACAGGTTCCGGGGGCCTGTTAGCCTGGCTTTTCGATTGAAGAGTGGTCAATAGAATAATGGACAGTATGTAAAAAATCTTCATAGGCGATATCTTACATTTGTGCATCAAGATAATTGAGTTTTAACAAAACTACAAACCTTTTTGCACAATTTTTTAGCCGGTTCGCTGTATTTAGCCGGCGGCTACGGATTTATATAAGTATTAACGCTGTTATTACTTATTCAGTATGTTTTGAATGGCCTCAAAATTGGGCAAATCGCCGGCATTTTCAAGTATTTCTGCATATCTTATAATTCCTTCTGTATCAATTATAAAAGCGGCTCTTTTCGAGACGCCTTTCATCCATCCGGCGAAATTGTCATAAATAGCTTCGTAGGCCGTAGATGCTTCCTTATTAAAATCACTTAAAAGTGTAAAATTAAGGCTCTGTTCTGCCTTGAATTTAGCCAGGGTTTGGGGAGAATCCACCGAGATGCCAAATACCTGTGCATTGGCAGTATTATACTGTGTTATGCTGTCTCTTACACTGCAGAGTTCCCTTGTACAAACGCCGGTAAATGCCAGGGGAAAAAACAATAGTAAAGTGGTTTTTCCCAACTGATCTTTTAAAGCAATTTCCTTTTTGTCGGTGTCGTGTAAAACAAATGCGGGAGCTGGTTGCCCGATTTCAAGTTTCATATTTTATTATTTGAGAAATAAATAGAATATCGTTTTGTTTGATCGATCAAATTATAAAAACGCAGGGAGTTTGGTTGCGGAATAGTGAAACACCCTACCAAAGGTACTCAATAAAAGAAAACAGGATGGTTGAAGCGCAGGGCCTTAAGGATATTTTAAAAACGCGGACATAATGTTTTATACTTACTGGAATTATCGCGGTCGAGGAAACCGATGTATGAAATACTTAATTCAATGCCACCTCTTCCCTGGCTTACTGTTTTCAGCTGCGATACATTTACATCGTAGCTAAGCGCAACGGAGAAAGGATTGTAATCTATTTTAACCACCGGAATAATGGCGTCTTTCCAGCGCATAAAGGCGCCGCCATGGATAACATACTGGGGTGCATCAGCTTCACCTACCTTAACAGAATACAGCGCACCGCCGATGACTTCGTTGAAACTTCCCTGGTTCGAATAATCAGCCTGCAGGGTAAAAAAGGTATTCTCGTCGATATTAAATTTCATACCGCCGGACGCCACAATTTTTGGATTCAGTGCGGTAGCGGCGCTCCTGTAAAAAGAATTGCGCGGCCGGTTGAAATGATGATAAGCGAGACCAATAAAATAAGTATTGGCATAATCAGCACCAAAAGCCGAATTAAAACTGGCGCCCACTGCCCCATCAAAATAATCATATTTTGGATTGGCAAAGGTTTCACCGTCTGCCAATGCCGGGTTAAAGGCAACACCATCGTATTGTGAATTGGTGGTTACCTTTGAACGGTCAATACTTTTTTCTACCAAACCACCCATAAAGCCCACCGAGAGGTAGGTTGTTTTATTTGCATTTAATGATTTGTGGTAGTTCAGCGCAGGCAGGATATTGGTGGTGGTTAAGCCTGCCGTGCCCGCCTTGTCGTACAAAATCTGGATGCCGGTTGTCAGGAAATCATCTCCTTTTCCTACCGGCATTTTATATTCAGCATTAATAGAACCGCTTTTGTACGCATTGGTAAAACTATTCCATTGATCACGGTAGACCATCTGCACTCTTACATCACCCGTAAACAAACCTGCCAATGAAGGATTGCGTAAGAGCGGCGCTTCAAAAAATTGGGAGAAATGCATGTCCTGCGACATTAGATTGCTGCATGCCAGCATCAGCATTAAGAAAACGGGTAATAGTATTCTGGACCTCTGCCTAAGCGTTTTCATGCCAATAAAATTTTATCGTAGACAAATAGTTGATCATGTTCTAACGGATTAAGGTTATGTTGCCTTTGTAAGTAATAACGTTGGCGTTCTCACAAATAATATTGATCATGTAAATATATGTGTCGGTGGCTGCGGCTTTTCCTTTAAAGGTGCCATCCCATCCATATGAAGCATCGTTTGCCGGGAAATTTCTTTTTTCAAATACGAGTTCGCCCCAGCGGTTGAATATGCGCAGCGCCTGTATCAGGTTGAGGCCGGTGCCACGAGGATAAAACCGATCATTTGCTCCATCATTGTTTGGCGAGAAGGTATTGGGTATAAAGAAGTTTTTATTATTGCAGGTAACTACCAGCGTCAGGTTGCGGGTACTGGTGCAACCTTTGTCATCCACCACTCTTACACTATAAGTGGTAGTGAATTTGGGGTTGGCAAAAGGATTCGGACAATCGGTACAACTCAGGTTTGCTTCAGGCGTCCAGCTATAAGAAACAATGCCCGGGCTGTAGGTTAACGGTATGGTAATGCCCGTGCCGCCGGAAACCGCTGTGGTGTCGCCGCTTACTGTGATAGCTGGTAACGGATATACCATAATATCTTTTGATGTATCGCCTTTACAGCCCAGGCTATTAGTAGCTTCCAGGGTAATATGGTGCATGCCTGTATCAGGGTAATGAATAAAGGGATTTTGCAATATTGATGTATTGCCTTTACTCAAATCCCATTTCCAGGTGATAGCTGTATCGGGTGGTATCAGCAGGCTTCCATTAAAGCTAATGGATGAATCGTTGCAGACACCAGCTGCACTTGTTATGATTGGGCGTGGCGTTGCAAGCACACGCACAGTATCGGTAAATTTCTGGGTACAGTTAGCCGCTGTTGTAACCGAAAGCGTGGGCACATATAAGCCCGGCTGCGAGTATTTATGCTGCGCATCTTTAGGCAAAACAATGGTTGGACTTCCATCACCGAAATCCCAGGTTCGTGTAACAATCGGGTCAGTTCCATCCTGTGAAAAATCGGTCAGGTAAACACTACCGCTATCACAGAATTTTTTCTTATCAACGCCAAACAACGGCACAGCGCCCTGAACATTAATATTTCCAAGCCCACCCATTATTATTTTGCATCCAACGCTGTCCTCGAAGAATAAATAGGGAGAGTAAACATTCGGCAAACTATAAAAATGTGAAAAGACAGTATTTTGGGAAGTGTCCGCTGTACCGTCCCCAAAATAGAAAGTGAATTTTGTTGCGTAGGGCGGTGTTAGATTAAAATTAGTAGTAAGGTTATTGCAGGCCTGAACAGGACTAAAAGTGAGACCCGTGGTAGCTATTGGATCGGTAACAGTAATGGGAATATTGGCAGAATCAACGCATCCTCCATATCCGGTAACATAAAGTTTAGCGGTATACTTACCGTAATTGTTATAGAAATGGTTAGGCTTTGGAAGCGTTGATGCTCCTCCATCGCCAAAATCCCAATAAAACGAGTCGACGTCTTTGCCCAAAAATGTGAACTTCGTTTCCAGCGGAGGGCAAAGAGTAGCAGTATCTTTTACAGCATAAAATGGTTTGGGAGATCTTATGGCAATGTACTTCGCTTTTGTCAGAGAATCAGTACACCCGACAGAATCTGTTGCTACGAGGGTTATATTGTATGCGCTGTCAGTACCTGCGTATTGATGAATGGGATTTTTACCGGTACCCGTACCGCCATCGCCAAAATTCCAGGCATAGGATACGATACTGCTTGCGGAAGAATCATTGAATTGAAGCGGGACACCAGGACAAAACACCGTTTGCGCTGCGGAAAAAGAGATGGCTGGTTTTGTAATTGAAATGCCGCCCGGGAATTTATAGGTATCCGAACAACCGAGGTTATCATTTACCGATGCATATGCAACAAAATTACCAGTGTCAGCATAGATATGCGTAAAAGGAGGAGCAGAATAATTTTTATTACCGGTGCCATCTCCAAAATCGAAAACCCAACTGGTGATCGTACCGGGAGAAAAAGATGAATCAGTAAAAGTTATGGTGGTTTTTGAGCACCCACCTGTACTATTATTGTTTACGCCAAAAAGTGCCGTTGGGCCGGTGATCACAAATGGTTTTGCAGTACTGGCACTTATACAATTATTAATATCGGTTATTATAAGCTGGATGGTATGATTGCCGGTTGATGTAAAACTCAGGTTGTAAGTGCCAGTACCATTCACAGGGGCTGCACCATCAACAATCCATTCATATTTTTTAATATTAGCTGCCGGATTTACAGAAGTAAAAATGACATTCTCATTTCTGCAATAGGTGGCAGGCGTTTTGTTAAAAGTGAAATCAGCCGTTTCATTTACCAACTTAATGATCTTGATGATTGAGTCGGTGCATTTGCTGTTGTTGACGGTTAGCTTCACATTATAGGCAGTAATTGTTGGATAAACATGCGAAGGATTCGTAGTTGCATCCGTTGGGCTGCTATCCCCAAAATCCCATTTATAGGTCAGCAGGCCATAAGCGACATTATTATTAATGGAACTATCACTAAAAAGAATTGCATTTTTATTTGTGCAATCCGGAACCGTATATCCAAAATTTGCTATCGGCGGTAATACTTGGATAAAATCAGGTTTTGACAATGAATCCGCGCAACCTTCTTTGGTTGTAACTTTTAGTTTAATGGTCAGCATACCCGTATCCAGAAATTTGTGCGGCGGATCCTTCAAAGTGTCGATGGTACCATCCCCAAAATCCCATAAAAACTTACTGCCTGCCAGGGGTGTAGATAAATTGGTAAATATTACATTGGTGGAATGGCAGACGGTTGCTGCGTTTTTGTCAAAATCAACAACCGGGGCATCGCCTACAGTAATGGGCCCCGCAGTTACGGAAGTTGTACAGCCACCATTGGTTGTAATAGTCAACCTTACGGTATAATTTCCATTAACAGTGTAGAAGTGGACAGGCGTGGCAGCGGCGCTGGTTTGGCCGTCGCCAAAATCCCAGGCATAAGTAGCAATGCCATCTACCGTACCGCCATTGAAAAAAGGTGAAAAGGTTTGCAACTTACATAACCCTCCCGGGACACCCCCGATAGCGATTGCTGGCGCCAGCACATTAACATAATTATTCAGGGTAACGCTATTGGTACAACCCTTACTGTCTGTAATGGTAAGCGTGACATTGAAATTGCCGGTTGTGTTATAAACATGGGTAACCGATGCCGTGCCTACGGAATTTGCCGTATTACCATCGCCAAAATTCCATTTAGCGGTGGCCACATCAGGTGAATTATTTTGAAAAATAACGCCAGGATTTGTAGGGGCTTTGCAGAAACTATTACTATTTGGCGAATAAAAAGATACCGCAGGTTTGCCAAATACAGTTACATTTTTTGTAACTGAGTCCATACAACCTGCAAACGTGCTGTAGAGTGTAACGGGATAAGTGCCAGGGTTGGCATATATCTTTGCTGGTGGGTTAAGCTGAGTAGAACTGCTGCCATCACCAAATTTCCAGAAAACTTTGACCGGAGCTGGAGAACTGGAAGCGGTGAAACTTACCGGGCTGCCAAGACAGGTACTATCTCGACTCAGCGAAAAAGAACTGGTACTGCCATTGATCGGAATTGTTTTGCTAATGGTATCGGTGCATCCAAAATCGCTTTTCGCCAATAATTTAATGGAATAGTTGCCAGCGCTGGCATATGCGTTAACGGGCGATGTTTGTGTTGAGGTAACTGAGTTCCCCAAATCCCAGCTATACGACAAATTACCCGGTCCACTGGTAAGATTATTAAATGTCACACTGTAAGGAGGCGCACAGGTAGAAGGCCCGGTAGTGCTAAAATCGGCCTTTACACCATTTACAATTCTAACAAGTCTTGTTTTTGAACGGGCTTCTGAACAACCGGTTGTGCTGGTTACCTTTAAATAGATATCATAATATCCGGGTGCGCTATAAGTGTGGGAAGGATTTTGCGTGGTTCCCCTTGGGCTGCCATCCCCGAAATCCCAGTCCCATTTATTAATTGTACCAGCGTTGGCTGCGGACTGATCCGTTAGTTGGATAGTGGCCGGCAAACAGCTAATGGTTTTATCGACCGCAAATTCAACAGAAGGTGAAGGATTCGAAACAATATAGTTTGTTTTAGTTACCTGGTTAATACCGTTGGCATTTCTTACCACGAGGGTAACAGAATAAGTTCCGGGGGCAAAACTAACCGTTGGATTTTGAGCATTCGATAATAGTCCGTTTCCAAAATCCCAGTTCCAGGATACTGGGTTGCCGGTAGACTGATCAGTAAAACTCACTGCCAAAGGTGAACATCCGGAAACTACATTAGCCTTAAAATCAGCAACAGGCGCTTGCCCCCTTAATAAAGAGACAAGCAGGCATAGCAACAGGGATAAAGATAATCTCAAGAGCCTTGTTTTAATAGGTTATCAGATCAAATCTTTCATTGTATACGAAGGCGTTGAAAGACCGGTCAAAGATAACGTTACATTTTAATAATTAACGGATTAGAGCGATATTCCCGGAGTAGGTGAGCACTGAATTGTTCTCACATATTACCTCTACGAAATATACATATACATCGTTGGGTGCAGGCTTACCTTTAAAGCTGCCGTTCCACCCCCTGGACGCATCATTTGCTTTGAAATTACTGGCCTCGTATACCGGTTCTCCCCAACGATTGAAAATGCGCATGCTCCTGATATTGTATAACCCTGTTCCCCTGGGATAGAATACATCATTCGTGCCATTTCCATTGGGCGAAAAAGTATTCGGCAAAAAGATGTTTCCATTATTACAAACTACAAACACTGTTACCTCATCTTTATTGATACAACCCCCTTCATTAATGGCTGTCAGCCTGTAAGAAGTGGTTTGTTTGGGATTGGCCACCGGGTTTGCACAATTGCTGCAACTCAGTCCGGCGGTTGGCTGCCACTGCAAAACTGTAGCATCGGAACTCAGTTTTGCATTTAATTCTGTGGAAGATCCTACCGAAATCGTTTTATCAGGTCCCAGATCAACCACAGGAAATGGATAAACAATCAGTTTTACAAAACCAGTATCGGAAAAACATCCAATGCTGTCGCGTCCAATCACCCGGTACCCGGTAGTTTCCTGCGGTCTTGCCAGAGGCGCTTTGCTATGACTGTCGTCCAATCCCAATGAAGGTGTCCAATCGTATAATTCTGCATTTTTTGCCAATAAATGAAACGATTCACCCTTGCATAAAGTATCACCTGCACCCACCTGCATACTAAACGGATGTTTTACAGTTATTATTACTTTAGCTGCCGACCGGCAACCGAAAACTGTTTCCCCGTCTACGCGATAAGTAATGTTTGAATCAGGCGAGGCAACCGGTGCTGCACAGTTTGTACAGGAAAGTGCCAAAGCAGGACTCCAGGTGTATTTGTCCGCTCCGGTAGCTTCCAGTGTTGCTGCCTTCTTTTCACAAATAGCGGTATTGTTTCCAGCGCTTACTTTAGGCAATGGGTGTACCACGATTTGTTTTGTACGCGTGGTAGTGCAACCTGAAGAGTTGGTCGCCTGCATGGTTGCAGTATAATTACCGTCCTGCTGGTAAACAACCGGTGAAGGATTCTGTGCCGAAGACGCGCCATTCCCACTGAAATTCCATTTCCAGGCAAGTGCCGATGTATCCGCTATATCAATATTTCCAAAGAAATTGAGCGTGGCCGGCTGACAGGCAGCAGAATCGCCGCGCATACTCACTTGCGGACTTGTTACTACTTTAATTTTTGTTAACTGTGAAGAAGTATCTGTACAACCGTTAAGTGTGGTAACTACTAACTGCACCGGATAAATTCCGCTACTATTATACTCGTGGGCAGGATTCTGGTCTTGTTCAGTGCCACCATCACCCGTTTTCCACTGGTAGTTTGTTACCTGGTCGTTTGAGAAAGACGAGTCAACAAAATTTACTATTCCCTTGTCGCAGACCAGGTTTGTATTGCTGTTAAACATTGCTTTTACGCCAAATATGCGGATGGTGTCTTTCCCTGCAATGGGTACTTTACAGCCTTTGGCATCCTGCAAAATCATTTTTGGTACATAGACCCCAAGGGAATTATATAAATGGCTAACGGATGAGTCTGCCGTATTAATCGTTGCCCCATCGTTGAAATCCCATACCAGGGACTGGGCATTTTGTGTTTGTGCAGTGAATCCAATGGTGCCTGGATTGCAGGAAATTGTTTTATCGTATGCAAAACTGCCGGTAGGACCTTTAATATCAATTTTCCTGAGAATGGTATCAATACATCCTCCCGGGCTGGTTACGAGCAACCTCGCATTGTAGGTGCCGGGGTAATTATAATAATGTACCGGATTTTTTACCAGCGCACCGGTGGCATCTCCAAAGTCCCAACTAAAATCCGTGTAATACTTCGACTGATTGGTAAAATTAACAACCAGCGGGGGACAGGTGCTGGCTGAATCACTCATAAAAAATAATGCTTTCGGATCTTCGATATGAATATAAGCAGGCTTAAACACAGAATCGGTGCAACCATATTTATCGGTAATTTTTAAGGAAGTGCTGTATGAGCCGATGGTCGCAAAATTGTGAACTGGTTCCGGTTGTCCAGAACCGGTAGCATCGCCAAAGCCCCATGCATAGTTGAGGGATTGACCAGATGACCGGTTGGAAAAACTAACCGGCTTGTTTTCGCAACTCATGGTATCATTGCTGCTGAAAACCGCCCTGGGGTTGGCTATGTAAACCAGGTTAGATTTGCTGATACTGTCAATGCATCCCTGGCTATCAGTTACTTTTAATCCCACACTGTAAAAACCCTCGCCATTATAAGAATGGGCGAACGGTGCAGAAGGATAGACCTGCGATACACCGTCACCAAAATTCCAGTACCATTTTTTTATTGGATGGGAACCATCGGTTGTTGCAGCATCGGCAAACTGGATGGTGCCACCAGCGCTCAGGCAAGCCGCATCTTTTACCGTGCTAAAATCCGCTGTTGGACCATTTACAGTAATATAATCTGTTTTTGTGAGTGTGTCTGTGCACCCATTGATATTGGTAATTACGAGCCTGATGCTCTGCAAGCCGCTTGCATTGTAAGCTATTTTCGTATTGCGGGCTGTATCTGTTGCATTCCCTAAAGTCCAGGCATACGCTACAATATTGGCAGGATTAAATCCGGTGGGTTGAAGGAAAACAGTATCTCCCTTGCAGACCGCCGTTTTAGATGCGTTAAAGCCTGCCTTTTCCTTTATAACATTTGCATGGTAGAGGGCTGTATGTGTGCAGGTGCCGTTGGTTACCGTTAGCCTTACTGCATAATTACCCGTTTTACTGTATACGTGGACCGGATCTTTTGCGCCCGTATTGGTTCCATCTCCAAAATCCCATGCCCAGGAACTGGCGCCGACAGAATAATTAGTGAACGCAAAATGAAAGGGGTCACTGCATTCAACATCTACACCAAATTTGGCTATAGGTGGTTTTATATAGATGAAGTTTGGTTTTGTAATCGTATCTGAACACCCGTTATTGGTGGCTATCAGCTTAATATTAAAGTAGCCGGTATCATTATAGTAATGGCTGGGGTTACGTGCCGTATCGGTTATACCGTCGCCAAAATTCCACAACCAACCAGTAACATTGCCGGTAGAGTTATCGCTGAATATTACCGGCACCGATGCGCAGGTATTGATAGGGGCGGCTGAAAATGCTGCGTTTGGTTTTTGACCTACCCGCACCGCATCGGTATATTGAATAGTGCCTGTGCAACCATCGGAAGTGGTATAGTTTAATGAAATGCTATAAACACCAGCCTTGTTATAAATATGAGCAGGATTGGTGCCTGCTGCGGGCGGGGATCCATCACCAAAATCCCATTGATAACCGGTCACGGGAACTGCAGAGTTTACTGTGTATGACGGAGAAAAGCTAAGTGGTGCGCAACCGAGCATAGGCAGGTTGGCCATTTTTATCTCGGCCGGAACAACACTGATAAAATCCGTTTGTTGTAATGTATCTGTGCAACCACTGCTGTTTGTTACAATCAGGGTAACAGTGTAAACGCCATTTTTGAGATAAGTATGTGATGGGTTTGGCAGCGTGGATGTAGTGCTGTCGCCGAATAACCATTTATAACCGGCAGCACCGGTAGTCAAATTGGCAAATTGAACCGTCATCGGCGCCTGGCAGGTGGCCGTTTTATCTGCAGAAAAAGCCGCTTTTGCCCGGGCAACAACCTTAATGGGTTTTACCGCTGAATCTTTGCAACTTCCGAAATCCGCAACCAGACTTATGCTATAAACGCCGGGCTTGTTAAATTGTATAAATGGATTTGCTGCCACTGAAGAATTGCCATTTCCCAGATTCCAGTAAAGATTTCCGGCGGCGGGTTTTGACGTATTGAAAACCTGGAAAAGATTATCCTGGCAGATAGAATCCGGCGCAGTAAAATTTGCTTTTGCCACACCTACTGCTATTGAGTCTTTTTTTACAAGCGTGTCGATACAGCCTGCATTGTTTTTTACTATCAATTGAAGGCTGTAAAGTCCGGCAGCCATATAGGTGTTAGCCGGATCCTGCGCACCCGAAGTATTGCCATCGCCAAAAGACCATTGATAGGAAAGGATACCGGTACCTGTGCTCTTATTGGTAAAATGAACAATGGAGGGCGGTGTGCACTGGCTGCTGCCGGTATAAGAAAAATCGGCTTTTACGCCGTCTTTTATTTTGATGTACTGCGGTTTTGAAATGGTGCTTACGCAACCGGCCGTATTGGTAGTTCTGAGAATCACATTGTAATTACCCGGAGCAGTATAGGTGTGAACCGGGTTTTGCTGGGTAGATAAAGTGCCATCGCCCAAATCCCATTCCCATTTGGTGATATTGCCTTCCTGTGCCAAACTCTGATCCGTAAAGCTCAGTTTTAAAGGATAACAGCCTGTAGTATCGGAAGCTTTAAACAGTGGTTTAGGAAGTGCATTTATAACAACATATCCAATGCTGGAGTCTGCAAGATTGCCATTTTTTACCAGCAATTTTATTTTGTATTTGCCGGGAGCGAAATAAGTAGTAGAAGGATTTTGCAGGAAAGACACCGTTCCGTTGCCGAGGTCCCATTTCCAGCTACCTGGATTGCCGGTACTGATGTCCGTAAAATGAACAAACACCGGGGCACAGCCGCTTGCAGGGCTTGTTAAAAAATCTGCCCGTAATTGCGCAGTAACGGTCTGCTGTATGCAAATGCAAAACAGTAGTACATACCATGCACGGAGCACCGCGTGCCAAACAGCCTTCATAAAATAATGGATTCGGGGTTATTCAAAGGATATCTGCCTATTAAACGGCAGGTTTAACAATAAGGTATATTCCGTTATTTTTTTTTTGAAGTGTAATGGTTTACCTCTAATGGTAGCGGGCAGCTTAGAGAAATGGAAACATCAAATAGGCCAGCATGGCCCGGGGGGTTATTTTTTTCTGAGGTGCAATATATTGCTGCCGGTGGCCGTGACGGTGTTTGCCACTACATAATCAAGATAGCTGTCGGTTATTTTCCAGGTATGGTTGAGCAGCTTCAATGTATCGTTGGCTGTTGCAGGGAAAGCAGCGGTAATGGTGTAATTATTAATATCCGAGCTCCAGGTTCCGCTGCTGTTTACTACCGTGTTTTTAATGCCGTCTACATTGCCGTTTTCATAAAACTGGAACTCATAGCCTGCAAAAAAGGTTGTTACATCAGCCGAATCCTGCTTGTATTGTTCCACAAACCAGTGCCCGTTGGTCATGGCATCGATTATTATGTTTTTCTCCTGCTGCTGAATTATTTTTTTACAGGAAGAACCGGTTACCTGCATCGCTATCGCGAACAACAGCATTACAGGCAGCTTTATCTTCAATCTATCGGTAATATTTTTAAAAACCATAAATTTCCTTGTACTTGTTACTGGCATATTGCATAAAAAAATCAATATTCAGGCCTTCTCCGGTTATCCGGTTACATAATTCCTCGCTGGTGAACTTCCGGCCGTGTACGTGAATACACGTACGTAACCAGTTTAATAACGGTTTGTACTCACCATTTGTTATATGCATAGTAAGATCCGGAATATTTTTTTGTGCGAAGGCAAAGAACTGTGCAGCATACAGGCTGCCCAGGCTATAGGTTGGAAAATAGCCAAAGCTGCCATGGCTCCAATGTACGTCCTGCAGACAACCCTGCCGGTCGTCCGGCACCACAACCCCCAGCAACTGATGATAGTGTTCATTCCACCAGGCCGGAATATCTTTTGCCTGCAGGCTGCCTTCAATTAATTTTTTTTCGAGTTCATACCGTACCTGCACATGAAAGTGATAGGTCAGCTCATCAGCTTCCGTTCTGATAAAAGAAGGCTGTACTTTATTAATGCCTTTATAAAAATCGGGCAGGGATATATCTCCCAGCGATTGGGGAAAGCAGGCCTGTGCCTTTGGAAAAAAATAACGCCAGCAATCCAGGCTTCTGCCAACATTGTTTTCCCATAAACGCGATTGTGATTCGTGGATGCTAAGTGAAGTGTATTCGCCCAACGGCAATCCATAACCGGTGGCTGGCAAACCCTGCTCATACAGACCGTGACCACATTCATGTATACAACTCCAGGTCATATTGCTGAAATCATTTTCGTCTATACGGGTAGTAAGCCGTACATCCTGGCTGCTGAAATTGGTGGTAAATGGATGTTCCGCAATATCCTGTCGCCCGCCATCAAAATCAAATCCCAACTGTTTTATCAAATCCATTCCGAACTGCCATTGTTTTTCTTTTGGATAATGGCGCATCAAAAATCCGTCTTCTACCTGCGGGCGGGCGGTAATCCTGCCAAGCAAGTCTTTCAGGGGACGCTGCAAAGAAGTGAAAACCTTATCCAGCAATTTCACCGTGCATCCGCGTTCATATTGGTTCAGCAGGGCATTGTAAGGATGATCTTCAAAGCCCAGGTAATCCGCTTCCTGTTTTTTTAATTCCAATAGGCCGTTGAGATGCGGTTCAAAAACAGTAAACCTGTTTTCTTTTTTTGCGGTTACCCATGCCTGGAAGCTATTGGAAGTGGCTTCACTCAGCCGCCGTACAAAATCGCCTGATAGTTTTTCCTGCTGTGTATAATCATACCATGACAGCGCTACATTTTTCTGCTGGTTCTCATCGAGGTCGCTGGCTGACAATAAATCCTGCAAAATATTTTTAAATGATTCACGCGTAAATAACTCATGGCTCATTTCACTCAGCGTAGCCACCTGTTGAGCCCTGAAGGATGCTCCCTTTTGCGGCATATAGGTTTCCTGGTCCCATTGCAATACTGCAATTGAATATCGTATGTCCGCAATTTTTTTAAGGTGGGCGGTATAATCACCATATTTTTTATTAAGCTCCATGTTTTACATTGCGTTCAATAAATTGTTAATCTTGCATAGCCGGGCGGTAACGGGCCGGTATTGCTATAATTTAGCGAAACCTGAAATTATTTTTTGTCATGCAGAAACAAATGTACACTTACTTTATTTTCCCTGTCTTCCTTTTGTGCTGTTGTGTAAATGCCGGTGCACAGAATATCGATTCCCTGCTTGCTGTTTACCGCCAGGCCGATCCACAGGAGAAACTGTACATTCATTTCGACAAGAACTATTATAATCCCGGCGAAACCATTTGGTTCAAGGCGTATATTTTTGATGGACTGGAACGTGCTTTGAGCGCAAAAAATTTCTATGCAGAATTGGCGGATGAAGCAGGGAATGTGATCAGTCGTGTAACAGCGCCTGTAGGAGAATCAAGTGCAGCCGGCAGCATTACCCTGGCACCGGGCCTCACCAAAAACATGTTATATTTCCGTGCGTATACATCTGCTATGCTGAATGGCGATACCAATTTTATTTTCGTAAAGCCTATCCGGATTATAACTGCTGCAAAGACAGTTAAAAGTAAACAGCCCAGCATTACAAGTATTGCTTTTCTGCCCGAAGGCGGCGATATGATTGCAGGAATTGCTTCCGTACTGGCATTTAAAGCCACCGATGCAAATGGTCTGCCGGTGAACGCAAAGGGATATATAAAAGCATCAGATGGAACCAAAACCGGCGACTTCATAACGGTTCATGATGGAATGGGATGGTTTAAGATAGAACCCGTACGCGGACAAACCTACACTGCAGTATGGAAAGATGAAAGCGGCAAAGAATATACAACCGCGTTACCTGCGGTGAAAAATGAAGGCGTTAGCCTCCAGGTTTCGGATGCAAAGGATAACAAGAAGTTTATTTTACAACGTTCCGATAATGTGAATGATGATGCAAAATCATTGCGCATTATTGCTTATATGAACCAGCAACTGGTTTACTATGCAAAAGTGAATTTGAGTACCAATAATGTCACTTCGGGTATGATACCCACCAAACAACTTCCTTCCGGTATTTTACAGATTACTGTGTTCGACAAAAACTTTAAACCGGTTGCAGAAAGAGTGAGTTTTGTAAATAACCATGATTATGAATTTGATGCCGATGCATGGATACCGGTACTGAATAAAAACAAACGCGGCCTGAATACACTGGAAGTGCAGGTATCAGATACGTTCCGCGCCAATCTTTCTTTATCTGTTACCGATGCGGATCTGAATGTGCCCATTGCACCCAATGAAGATAATATCATCTCTCATTTGCTTCTTACCGGCGATCTGCATGGTAAAATAGCACACCCGTATTATTATTTTTTCAGCACGGCCGACAGCGCTTCTATGTACCTTGATCTGGTAATGCTGACTAACGGATGGCGCCGCTACAATTGGGACAATGTATTTGCAGGAAAGACCCCACCTGCTAAAGTAAAAGAAAACAATTACCTGGCTATTGACGGGAAACTGATCGGTATGCAGACCGGCCGTTTTTCGGCGGATACCAAACTCAACGGCATACTGGAAACAAAAGATTCTGTCAAAAATTTCATTTCGCTGCCTGTAAATAAAAAGGGCGAAATGCAGATGGACGGACTGGTATTCTATGATTTTGCAAAACTGTATTTCCAGTTTAACGATAAGAAACTGGTATTTGACAAATCATTGCTGCATGTAGACAATGGTCTGTATCATAGCCCGGATAAATTATTACTCGATGAAGAAAGCAGGAAGTCGGGGATGGAGCCAGATACCAGCGTGGTATCAAAAAACATAAAAAATTCGTCAGACGAAATGAAAGTGGCCATACAGCGGGCCAGGCGCGAAAAGGAACAGGTGCTAAAAGAGGTAATAGTAACCGGCAGGGTGAAATCTAATGAACAAAAGATGGATGAAAAATATGCCAGTGGAATGTTCAGCGGCGGTGATTCAAGAAATTTTGATGTAGCCAACGATCCCTTTGCGGCGAGCAGCCAGTCGATCTTTCAATACCTGCAGGGAAAAGTAGCCGGTTTGCAGATAAATACCGGTGCAAACCCACCCAGCATGACATGGCGCGGCGGGTCGCCTGTTATATACCTGGATGAAATACAAACCGATCCGAGTTTTATGCAAAACCTTAATATGAATGATGTGGCATATGTAAAAGTGTTTAGCCCGGGTAGTGTGGGCGTTATTTCAAGCAGTGGCGGAGGTGCTATTGCCGTATACACCAAGAAAGGTGCAGACCGGACGACAAGTGATAAGAAAGGACTGGGTTATGTACAAATAACCGGCTATACACCGGTGAAACAATTTTATTCGCCCGATTATGCCACTTCCTCCCTGGTGAATGAATTGCCGGATCTGCGAACTACATTATACTGGGCGCCTTATATAATACTCGACAAAAATCAAAAAAGAGTCAAGATTCAATTTTATAACAATGATGTGAGCCGTCGTTTCAGGGTAGTAATGGAAGGCATTAATGCAAACGACAAGCTGGTGAGAGTTGAAAAAGTAATTGAGTAGCTATTTGCAATTACTGTAAATCGTTATTGAGCATCAGTGGTGTCCAACTAATTCTAAATATTAATTTTACCGGTCTGCCTTAAAGCCCAAGGCCCGTCCGAATGGCACTGGCCGGGCGGACTTCGTACCCGTAACACTCATTTTGTTGACATGGATCAACATATAAACCGTTCTAATCATTTTTTATTAGCTTTTTTTAATATTATTTTTAAAAACTCATTAAAAGAAGCTAAAACATTTCCATTCCAATGTATTTTTTTCAATTTTACCGGGCGTTAAAAACAGTTGCATGAAAAATCCCGTTAGAAATTTGAAACACTGGTGGACAGGCGAAGGCCTTCATGCAGAACTTCATCTTCCGCTTATTCCATTGTTGATCTTTATTGCGGTTATACTGTTCTTTATTTTCTCTTCCTGACTAAGTTGTAGTTATTTCCCCGTCACTTGCCCGTATACAGCGCCTGTTTCGGGCGATGCATTTATTTGCATACATTTAAGCTAATCTAAATGGTATGAGAAATATAAAACAATGCTGCTGCCTGGTCGCAGGCTGCCTGGTTTTTTTCTTAAACGAGGGGCATGCCCAGCAAACGACGACAATAAAACACTATCTCTATGTGGCCACTCCCGGTATACGCGATTACCTGGGTTATGGTGGCCATGGCCTGCTGGTTTTTGACATTGATAACCACCACCGGTTTGTAAAAAGAATTGTAACAAAAGGTTTTCATGATAATGGTAAGCCTTCCAATGTAAAAGGCATCGCAGTAAGCGTTCCGTTAAACAGTGTTTTTATCAGTACCCTGGAATCGCTGCAGCGGATTGACCTCGCAACAGACAAAATTATCTGGGAGAAAAAATTTGATAAGGGATGTGATCGCATGGCTATCTCGCCTGATGGGCTTACCATGTACCTGCCTTCGCTGGAAAAAAATATATGGAACGTAGTAGATTGCAAAACGGGCGATATTGTTACGACCATTGATGGTTTTAAAAGATCACATAATACTTTGTACGGCCCTTCCGGCAATTTTGTTTACCTGGACGATATCGGTAGCCCATGGCTCAGCATTGCAGATACAAAAACGAACAGTATTGTAAAAAAGATCGGGCCTTTTGAAAATAATATTCGCCCTTTTACCATCAATGCAAAAGAAACCATGTTGTATGTAACCGTTGACAGCCTGCTGGGTTTTGAAACAGCCGATTTAAGACAGGGCGGAAAAATGGATCATGTAACAGTAGAGGGGTGGGAGAAGGGATCCGTCCGGCGGCACGGCAATCCCAGCCACGGTATAGGCCTTACACCAGACGAAAAAGAGATATGGCTTTGTGATGGCCATAATATGCGCCTGCATATTTTTAGCGCTGTGCCGCCTTACCAGCAACTCAGCACTATTGCGCTGCAGGATATGCCCGGCTGGATTACGTTTACGCTGGATGGTAAGTACGCCTATCCTTCCAGCGGTGAAGTGATCGATGTAAAAACGCGTAAAATTGTAACCACGCTTAAAGATGAATTCAACAACAATGTTGCCAGTGAAAAAATGCTGGAACTGCAGTTCA
>Ga0068868_100000670_pt1 | contig 22984 bp, 18 predicted proteins | sample KBSMisM42_FD_64660 | JGI IMG/M metagenome (GOLD analysis project Ga0068868, IMG submission 64660) | Miscanthus rhizosphere microbial communities from Kellogg Biological Station, Michigan, USA - KBS Miscanthus M4-2 | ecosystem: Host-associated > Plants > Roots > Rhizosphere > Soil ...
CGCGATTCGCCTGTTCCATCACGTAGGCTACATGATCAACGTGCCGACGAGCATGGAGCATAAAGCGCTGAGCCCCTACCATGTGGCGCGACATCTCAACCGCGCGGGCAAGTGTTATGCGTTAGGCATGCGCGCGTATTATGTCGCCGTTCCGCTCGTCTTCTGGCTCTTCGGCGCGCATTTCATGCTGCTGTCAACGCTCGTTCTCATCCCGGTACTCTATTACCTGGACCGCGCGCCCAAGGCGCTCGCCGATGAAGTTCGTTGACCGCATGAACCGCAGCAACGTCCTGGCGCCTGACGTTCTCGCAGCCCCCGCATGAACCTCCATCGGCTGCTCTTGAAGCGCGCAGCGGAGAACAATCCGTTGCGCGTTGCACTTATCGGTGCGGGCAAATTCGGTTCTATGTTTCTGTCTCAGGTCCGACGCACGCCCGGTATGCACCTCGTTGCCGTGTGCGATCTGTCGCCCGCGCGCGCACGCGCAAGTTGCAAACGGGTGGGCTGGCCGTCTGCGCAATATGCGGCGTCATCTCTGAACGACGCGCAACGTCGCGGTGCGACGTTCATTACCGACGATGCGCTTGCCGTTATTCAGAGCGATGCGATCGAGATCGCGATCGATGCCACGGGCAGTCCGGCCGCCGGCATCCGCCACGCCCTCGCCTGCTGCGAGCACGGAAAGCACATTGTGATGGTTAACGTGGAAGCCGATGCGCTGGCGGGTCCTCTGCTCGCGCGCCGCGCAGCGCAGGCCGGCATCGTCTATTCACTCGCTTACGGCGATCAGCCCGCGTTGATTTGCGAGATGGTCGACTGGGCACGCGCTGCCGGCTTTAACGTCGTCGCTGCCGGTAAAGGTACGAAGTATCTTCCCGCCTATCATGAGTCCACACCAGACACCGTGTGGGGTCACTATGGCTTTACACCTGAGATGGTTGCGGGCGGCGACTTCAACGCGCAAATGTTCAATTCATTTCTCGACGGCACGAAGTCGGCGATCGAGATGGCCGCAGTCGCGAATGCCACCGGCCTCGAGCCTGCGCCGCATGGCCTCGAATTTCCGCCGTGCGGCGTAGATGATCTGCCGCGCCTGATGCGGCCGCGCGACACGGGCGGCCTGCTCCATCACGCCGGTCAGGTCGAAGTGATCTCGAGCCTCGAGCGTGACGGCCGACCGGTGTTTCGCGACTTGCGGTGGGGAGTCTATGTGACCTTCGCGGCCGACAGCGAGTATGTCCGACGCTGTTTCAACGAGTACGGTCTGGTGACCGATTCGACCGGCGAGTACTCAGCGATGTATAAACCGTATCATCTGATTGGACTCGAGCTGGGCATCAGCGTCGCGTCGGTGGGCTTACGCAAGGAAGCAACAGGTGTAGCCAGTGGATTTCGTGGTGATGTCGTTGCGACCGCAAAGCGGGATTTAAAGCCCGGCGACGCGCTCGACGGTGAAGGCGGCCACACGGTTTACGGCAAGCTCATGCCGGCGAGGGACTCGCTCGCATGCGGCGGCTTGCCGCTCGGCCTTGCCCAGCAGGTCAAGGTAACGCGCGCTATCGCGAAAGGCCGCACAGTGACATGGTCGGATGTCGCGTCTATAGACAATGATGCAGCGCGTTTTCGCCGCGAGATGCAAACGACGTTCGCGGCAGAGTTAGAAGACGATCGCTCACGACACGCGCACGCGGCTTATGCTCCACTTGTGCTCCCATAGCCGGCGCGTCGGGCGTTGACAGTCAGTAACGAATCAGACACGATTCGCAGGTTCCAGCCAAACAACAAGACGCTTCAGCGGGAAGCGAGGAGAACATCGAATGCGTAGCAGCCTGCTTGCGTCATGCGCCTTACTGCTCGGCGCCTGCGTTGGACTACAACCGGAGGGACCTACGGCAGTGGCGGTTGTGCGGCCCATCAGCGGTTCGCAGGTGCATGGCGAGGTTAAATTTACCCAAGTAGTTACCAGCGTCCGCGTCAACGTAGAGCTTGCTGCCTTGACGCCCGGAATGCACGGCATGCACATACATGAAACAGGCGACTGCAGTTCCGCCGACGGGATGAGTGCCGGCGGGCATTTCAATCCGCGATCGCTGAAGCATGGCGCGCCCGATACAACCGACCGTCACGCCGGCGACCTGGGAAACGTGATTGCAGATGAATACGGCAAGGCGACCGTCGAACTGATCCTCGAAGGCCTGAATGTCACACGCGGTGCGGAAGGTATCGTCGGCCGCGCCGTAATCGTGCATGCGAATGCGGACGATCTCAAAACAGATCCGGCAGGAAATTCCGGCGCCCGCCTGGGCTGCGGCGTAATCGAATAAGCGCGCGTTCACCACAGGGGAACAACAATGAAACGGACAATCGTTGCGACATGCACCTTTATGTTGGCGGCCTGTGCGGGAAGTCCAGCGACTACCGGCCCGTCTGCCGAAGCAGCCATCCGTCCCGCCTCAGGCAGCCAGGTTCACGGTGTGGTTAAGTTCACCGAAGTCGGCAATGCGGTCCGTGTGAATGCCGAGCTCGCGGCAGTGCCGTCGGGATTGACGACGCTGCGCACGCATGAGAAAGGCGATTGCAGCGCTGCGGATGCAGCAAGCGCCGGCGTACTCGAGCGGGAAATCGGTCCGCTGTACTCCGACGAGTACGGCAAGGCAACCGGCACTTATACGATGACTGGCACATCCGTGAGCAAGAATACCGGCGGCCTCATCGGTAAAGGCGTGATCATTCAAAACGGCAAGGACCGCGTAGGGTGCGGGACCATTGAATAAATGGGAACCCGAAACCATTAACGCTACTGTGCTCCGTTTCGAAACTGCTACAGACTCGGTGTGCCGGCATGCTGATGCGTTTTCTCGAATTGTGCCTGACACTCGATGCAGCGGACCGCGGTCGGATACGCGAGCAAACGTTTGTAGCCGATCTCCAGACCGCAGTCGATGCATTCGTTGATAGTCCCATCGCTCAATCGCTTGCGCGCCGCCTCCAATTCGCGTAGCTCCTGCACATGCCGGGCCACAAGCGTGTTGTTAAGATCACTTAGCATGTCTGCGACCGACTCGTCACCCGGATCGTGCACCGCGCCCACCAGATCGGTATAACGCTCATTACCTGATTGCATCAGCAAGCTGCGGAGATCGTCGCGTATTTGTCGGTCACGTTTGTCGAGTTCGAGCGTTAGTGCCGCCGTTTGAGCTGGTGTCAGTTGCATCGTCGAAACCCTTAATACGTTTACTCTAGGCTCTGGTCGCGAAGCCTGTGTCGCGCCTCACGATCAATGGGAGACACCGGCAGCGGCCGGATGTTCCGGCGCGTGTGTCACAAAAATTCAGGCAAATTTTTGCGACGAGGTCAACGGCGTAGCAGCAGACGGGTCTAATAGACGGTCCGACGATGTAGGGGCACTCATGCGAGCGATGGAGCTTGCAGCGCCGGGGATGCGGCTGCAGCTTGTGAGTAAAACCATTCCACACGCGGCCGCGGGCGAGTTGGTTCTGCGCGTATCTGCGTGCGGTGTCTGCCGCACGGATCTACATATTGTCGATGGTGATTTGCCGGCGCTTGACCGGCCGATAGTGCCGGGACATGAAATCGTCGGACGTGTAGTCGAGATCGGCGCTGGTGCAGATAGATTCGCGATAGGCGACCGCGTCGGTGTTCCGTGGCTCGGATGGACCTGCGGGCATTGCAACTATTGCATGAGCGGCCGCGAAAATCTCTGTGATGAAGCGCGGTTTACCGGCTATCACATCGATGGTGGCTACGCAGAGTACGCGCTCGCCGATGCCCGTTACTGTCTCGCATTGCCGGCTGGATATTCAGACGCAGAGGCGGCACCTCTGCTGTGCGCGGGCTTGATCGGTTATCGCGCGCTGACCATGTCAGGCGACGCACGGCGACTCGGCATTTATGGATTCGGCGCTGCCGCACACATCATTGCGCAAGTCGCACGCTTCCAGGGTCGCACGCTCTTTGCGTTCACTCGACCCGGCGATGTTGAGGCAAAGAAATTTGCGCTTGCGCTTGGCGCATCATGGGCTGGCGACTCCACATCTATGCCGCCCGAGCCGCTCGAGGCGGCGATTCTCTTCGCGCCGGTCGGTGCGCTCGTGCCGGCCGCGCTCCGCGCTACTGCAAAAGGCGGCACCGTGGTTTGCGCAGGCATTCATATGAGCGACATTCCATCATTTCCCTATGAAATCCTGTGGGGGGAGCGTCGTGTTGTGTCCGTCGCAAATCTGACTGTGAAAGACGGCGTTGAATTTCTCGCGCTTACACGGAGCGTCCCCGTGAAAACGACCGTGGAAAACTTTGGCCTGGAGGATGCGAACGACGCTCTCGCTCGATTACGCGCAGGCCGTATCAGCGGCGCAGCGGTTTTGACGGTCTAGTCGACGGCGAAACACGTCGCATTGCCGTAGACTCGGAGCACTCCGAGAGCGTGCACGACGCGTCGAGAGCAGTGCAGAGCAGAGCAGGCTGACCGCCTTTCTATTTTAAGGCGCAATATATGCGTCAATTCAAACGCACGGGAATGCAATCATGTGTCGAAGCTCAACACTGAAATCTCAGTTTGTCGGAGTTGCGTGTGCTGTCCTGTTCTCGACGTGCGCGGGAGCACAGACGCCGGATACTCACGAGCATCGCTTTTCCGGCGCTGAGCACTGGGCGCAGATTTTTGACGACCCGAAGCGCGATGCCTGGCAGAAGCCGCATGAAGTCATACAGACACTCGCGCTCAAGCCGGATGCAGTCGTAGCGGACATCGGTGCCGGCACCGGTTACTTCGCGGCGCGTGTGGCGAACATGACACCGCAAGGCCGTGTCTACGCTGTCGATACTGAACCCGACATGATCAAGTATCTCCGCGAGCGCGCGAACAAAGAAGGACTAACCAATCTCACACCTGTCGCAGGGGCCCCGAGCGATCCGCGCCTACCAGCGAAGGTCGATGTGGTATTGATGGTCGACGTTTATCATCACATCGGCGATCGGGACGCCTACTTCCGAAAACTTCGCGAGTCGCTCAAGCCGGGCGGCCGTGTATCCATAATTGATTTCCGCATGGATTCACCTGAGGGACCGCCGAAGAGCTCGCGCATCCCTGCCGACCGTGTGAAAGCGGAACTCGAGAAGGCCGGCTATGCGCTCATTGCGGAGCACGCTTTTCTACCCAGGCAGTATTTTCTCGTGTTTCGTGTATCGAAATAGCAAGTTTGCATAGCGGCTGAACATCCACTGCGCGCGATGCGCTTCTAATCGAGGCGAATGGCGAGCGTTCTGATCAACTTGTTCCATTTCGCCGTATCAGCGCGAATGTCAGCCGCGAATTGCTCCGGCGCCGCGGGTGCGAATTCCACACCGAGATTGCCGATCCGCTGCTTTACATCGGGCAGCAGCAATGCACGATTCAGTTCCGCGTTGACGCGTGCGATGATATCCGGCGGTGTGCCTGCAGGTGCGACCAGGCCTTGCCACTGTGCAGCATGATAGCCGCGCAATTCACTCGATTCTCCCATCGCAGGGATATCAGGCGCTGCCGCGGCGCGCGCGGCACTCGTAACCGCAAGCGCTTTGAGCCTGCCGCCGCGAATATGCGGCAGTGCTGCGGCGAGAATCGGCAGATTCATCATGACCTGACCGCCGATGACATCGGTCAGCGCCTGCGCGGTGATTTTGTATGGCACCTCAACAATGTCGACCTTGGCCATCGCCTTCATATATTCAACAAATAAGTGGCTCGGCGCGCCCTTGCCCGACGATGAGTAGTCAAGCTGGCCGGGCTTCGCACGTGCGAGCTTGATCAAGTGCGTAATGTCATTCACCGGCATGCTCGGATGCACAACCAGCACGCTGGGCACGAAACCGATACGGCCAACCGGCGCGAAATCTCGCAGCGGGTCGTACGGCGGCTTCGCGTAAAGACTTGGCGATACCGCCCACGGCGTGGCGGCGAGCAGGAGCGTGTAACCGTCAGGCGTGGCTTTGGCAACAGCCTCGGCGCCGATCATGCCGCCGGCGCCTTCACGATTCTCGACGACGATCTGCTGACCCCACGCTTCGGTGAACTTGGGCCCCAGTGTACGCGCGAAGACATCGCTGCCACTGCCGGCCGAAAATGGAACAATGATTCGCACCGGCCTGACGGGATAACCCTGCGCATACGCAAATGTGCAAACGACACTGCATAGCGCTACGATGCAAACGCGAAGCTCGTCCATGACTGTCCTTTGAATGGCGACGCTGAGCTTATGAGACGTTGATCGCGGCGACGCGGCCGACGCTCGATGCGCCGGGGTAAGGGTGCGAGTGGCGATTTTAGTTTTAACCGCAACGTCCACCACACCGCACGATCTATGGGCGCTCATCAGCGTGGTTACGATAAGTGGACCAGCCTATAAACGAACCGGTATCAGCGTTTACTGACCTTTGCTCTCAGTGAGGAGCTTACGCATTCCCCGAGTGCCGCTGTAACCAACCGCGAATTCGGCAGCGGCTGTCTTATCTGGCTATTTTTCCAGGCCGGCCAGTTTCCTGAAGTTGGGTTCGGCATGCGGGAACGGCGGCAGCTGCCATGTGCCCGTGCCGACCGGCCGGATTTCGCGATCGACCGGTACTTCGACCAGATATGGCCGATTCGATTTGATTGCCGTCTCGATCATACCTTCGAGATCGCCGGCACGCTCCACACGCGCACCGTCAACGCCCATCGAGCGGGCCAGCATCACAAAATCGGTGCTGAACAGTTTCTTGGTCTTGTCGATCTGAAAGCTCGTCGCCAGCTCCTGGCCGAACATGCCCAATTGCATATCGCGTATGGAGCAATAACCGTAGTTGTTCCATACCACCCACACCGCGGGAATATCGTATTCAACCGCCGTTGCGAGAATGTGCGGCGTCATGAGGAAGGAACCATCGCCAACGACTGCGATTGCCGGGCTTTCAGGCTGTGCGAGTTTCGCGCCGAGTATGCCGCACGTCGCGAAGCCCATGGAAGCGAATCCCCACGACTGCAGCAGGTGGCGGGGACGGCGCGCCTTCCACAGTTGCACCACCCAGTTGTGATGAACGCCGACATCCGTCGCAAAAATCGCGTTTTCGGGAATCACGTTCGACAAACCTTTGACCAGACGCTCCGGTCGCAGCGGCGACTGATCCGACTCCATGAACGGATTCTGATAGTCATCCCACGACTTCTTGCATTCCCGTAGATGCGCAGTCCAATCGTCGTATGTCTTCGGCTTCGATTTAACTTTTTCCTGCGCCCGGCGTATCAGCACCTCTAAGCTCGCGCGTATGTCGCCAAGGATGCCGAGGAAGGCCGGGTAATTGCGGCCGATCTCTGACGGATCGTTGTCGATCTGAATCAATTTGGTCGGTGGAATCGTTAGCGTGTAACCGTTGATCCACGCGCTCGTCGCGCGATCGTCAAAGCTGAAGCCGAGCGCCAACAGTACGTCAGCACTCCGCGCCGCCTCATTCGCAGCGTAAGGCCCATTGCGGCCGATTGCACCGAATGAAAGTTCGCTCGTCTCGTCGATCGTCCCTTTGCCGTTCGGACTGGTGACAACCGGTATGCGCAGCAGCTTGATAAACTGCAGCAGAACTTCGCTTGCTTCGCCGATGAGTCCGCCCTGTCCGATCAGGATCACCGGACGCTTTGCATTGATCAAGAGATCGAGCGCCTGCTCGAGCGCGTCGAGGTTGCCCGGCGAACCCTGTCTTACCAGCGTATCCGGCTCGGGAATTTCAACGTCTGCGCTTTCCTGAAATACGTTGAGGGGTACGTCGATGTTGACCGGGCCCGGCCGGCCTGTGCGCAGAAGCCCGAACGCCTGCTTCATCGCAAGCGGCAGCATTTCAACGCGCGTGGGCTGGAAGCTCTTCTTTACGAGCGGCCTGATCACCGACGGAAAATCACCCTGGAAGTAGCGGCCCGTTTCCTGGAACGGCATGCGATTGAATTGAGTGGTCGGCACATTACCGGTGATCGCGAGAAACGACGACGAATCCATCATGGCGCCCGCAAGTGCGACCGGCAGATTGCAGGAGCCGGGTCCGCACGAGGTATAAGTCGCGACGGGCTGATGACGCACCTTGTAATAGGCGTCAGCCATGTAACCCGCCGCCTGCTCGTGATGCACCGAAATTGTCCGGATGCGGTCAGCAGCGTTGGCAGCGGCATCGAGAAACCCGATATTGCCATGACCGCATACGCCGAAGAGGTAGGGCACTTTCTCCTTGATCAGATACTCGACCATGATTTCCGCGCCCTTGTACGTCGTGCGCTGCGGCTTGGTAGTCGTGGTTTTGGACGTCGTCACTGTGGAAGTCGGTGTGTCCATGCTTTTCTCCGATAGTGCGCTGTATGTAATACGACCGCCGATTCTAGGACGCGCCCCGCCGCTTATCAAGGCGCTTGCCGTTAAGTAGCCGTCGTTATCAGACGCATTTTGGGATTGGAAGCACGAGCGGTGCGTCGCCGCAAATGCGTCCACGCCGCTGCGGATGAGGTGTAAACGCAGAATGAACTATCAGCGCTGCTCACTTTCTTACACACGGACTTCTGCCCTCAGGACGCTGATCGTTTTCGCGTAGAATGAGCCGCTTTCTTGCAGTGCCGGTCGCGCCTGCAAACAAAGCTGTCCACACCGCAAGGTGCCGGTATTCGCAGTGCTGATTGGGGCACTCGCAGCGAAAGTGACTGAACATCTTTAATGACGCCGAGCTCTCAACCGAGTAGTTCCTCTTTTTCCGTCGTCCGGCTGGCGTTGCGCCGGCCATATACGTTCATCGTAATGGCGATGTTGATCGTGCTGGCGACGCCGTTCGTGTTGCTCAACATGGCGACCGACATCTTTCCCGAGATCAACATCCCCGTAATCAGCATAGTCTGGAACTATAACGGACTGTCGGCGCAGGAGATGGGACAGCGCATCGCCGCGCAGAACGAGCGCAGTCTTACGACGACGGTGAGCGACATCGAACATATCGAATCGCAGTCGCTTGCCGGCATCACGGTGATCAAGGTATTTTTCCAGCCGACCGCCAATATTCAAACCGCAATCGCGCAGGTTGTCGCGATCGAGCAGACGCAGTTGCGCCAGTTGCCGCCGGGCATAACGCCTCCGCTCATAATCAAATATTCGGCTTCGAGCATCCCCGTCATTCAGCTCGGCATCTCAAGTCCGACCATGCCCGAGCAGGCGGTATTCGACGCCGCGATCAATCAACTGCGGCCGCAGCTGGTGACGATTCCGGGCGTTGCCATCCCGTTTCCCTACGGCGGCAAGATCAGGCTGATCTCGGTCGACCTGGATACCCAAGCGCTGCAGGCGCGCGGGCTTACACCGGCGGACGTTGTTACCGCCGTCAACACTCAGAACCTCATCCTGCCTTCCGGTACCGCCAAGTTTGGCGAGACGGAATACAACGTCAGGATGAATGGCTCGCCTGACGCGATTAGCGGACTGAACGATCTTCCGGTGCGCACGTCGGGCACAGCCACCACCTATTTGCGGGATATCGCCCAGGTCCGCGATGGTTTCTCGCCGCAAACCAACGTCGTGCGCAAGGACGGCGAGCGCGGAGTCTTGTTGTCGGTGCTTAAAAATGGCGGCGCATCGACACTCGATATCGTTGCCAACTTGCGGGCGATACTGCCGCGCGCGACGCAGATTCTGCCGGATGACGTCAAAGTCACAGCGCTCTTCGATCAATCCGTATTCGTCAAGGCGGCAGTGAAGGGTGTCGTCATCGAAGCGCTCATCGCGGCTCTGCTTACTGCTGCAATGGTGCTGCTGTTCCTCGGAAACTGGCGTAGCACGCTGATCATCGCGATGACAATACCGCTGTCGATACTGGCGTCGATTATCGTGCTGCAATTACTTGGCGAGACACTGAATCTCATGACGCTCGGCGGACTCGCGCTGTCCGTCGGCATTCTGGTCGACCAGGCGATCGTGACGATCGAGAACATCGAGCGACACCTTCACATGGGCACGGATCTCGATCAGGCGATTCTCATTGGCGCCGAAGAGATCGGCGTCGCTGCGTTCGTCTCCACGCTGTGCATCTGCATCGTCTTCGTGCCGATGTTTTTCCTGTCAGGCGTCGCGCGTTTCCTCTTCGTGCCTCTCGCCGAGGCGGTGGTATTGGCGATGATTGCCTCGTTCATCCTTTCCCGGACGCTAGTGCCCACGCTGATGATGCTCCTCATGCGCGGGACACATGGGGATACCGATCCCAGGACGAGTGCACTTCAGCGGCTGTATCAGGCGTTTGATGTGCGTTTCGAACGCGCACGCCGCGCTTACACCTTGACGCTGTCCGCGTTGCTCTCGAAACGCAAGATGTTTGCATCGCTGTTTCTCGGCTTCTGCGTGTTGTCCTGCCTGCTGTATCCGGTTCTGGGCCGCGATTTTTTTCCGACGGTCGACGCTGGACAAATCCGTTTGCACATGCGTGCGCCTACCGGCACGCGCATCGAGGAAACGGCGCGGATGGCGGACGCCGTCGAAGCGGCGATTCGCGAGCTGATACCGCCCGATCAGCTGGAAACGATACTCGACAATCTGGGCGTGCCGAACAGCGGCATCAATCTCTCATACAGCAACGCGGGAACCATCGGCACGCTCGATGGCGAGATTCAGTTATCGCTACGCGAAGGACATCGTCCGACTGAAGAATTCGTTACTCACCTCCGCGCAGAGCTGCCGAAGCGATTTCCCGGTATCGAGTTCTTCTTTCAACCGGCCGACATCGTCACTCAGATCTTGAATTTCGGCTTGCCGGCAGCGATCGACGTTCAATTCACGGGATCGGATATCGCGAACAATGCCGTCATTGCGGGCGAACTCGTTAAAGCGATACAAAAAATTCCCGGTGCGGTGGATGTGCACATCCATCAGCGCCTCGACAATCCTACGGTCGATTTGCAAATGGACCGCACGCGGCTGCAGCAGGTGGGTTTGACTGCATTCAATGTCGGCCAGAATGTACTGGTGTCACTCTCGGGCAGCTCTCAAACCGCGCCGGCTTTCTGGCTGAATCCGCAGAACGGCGTCGTCTACAACATCGCTGTGCAAACCCCGCAATATCGCGTCGACTCGCTCGATGCGCTGCTCAACATTCCCGTCGGCAGCAGCGGCCAGACGGGCACCGGCAGCAACAGCGGAACGACGCAGTTGCTCGGCAATGTCGTGGAAGCCCGGCCGGGCAAAAGTCTGCCGATCGTATCGCGCTACAACATTCTGCCCGCAGTAGACGTGTACGTGAGTGTCCAGGGAACCGACCTGGCAGCGGTCGCAGGCAAAGTGGAAAAAGCCATCGATCAGATTCGTCCGAAGTTGCCGCGCGGAAGTCAGGTGACGTTGCGCGGTCAGGTGCAAACGATGCAGGCATCTTTCATCGGTCTGGGTGTCGGTCTCGCGATGGCCATCGTGCTGGTCTATTTGCTGATCGTCGTGAATTTTCAGTCGTGGATCGATGCCGCGATCATCATTGCTGCGTTGCCGGCGGCACTCGGCGGGATTGCCTGGATGTTGTTTCTGACGGGCACCACACTGAGCGTGCCCGCGCTTACGGGCGCCATCATGACCATGGGCGTGGCGACGGCAAACAGCATTCTGCTCGTTTCGTTCGCGCGCGATCGGCAGGAAACGGGCGTACCTCCGCTGTCCGCGGCGCTTGAAGCCGGAGCCACGCGTATTCGTCCAGTCTTGATGACTGCACTCGCGATGATCATTGGCATGATTCCGATGGCGCTCGGCATCGGCGAAGGCGCAGAACAAAACGCACCGCTGGGTCGTGCCGTCATTGGCGGACTGCTGTTCGCCACTGTCTCGACGCTGTTCTTCGTGCCGGTCGTCTATGCGGGCGTGCATCAGCGCCTGGCGCGGCGCAAGGCGGCACGCGCATCCATGCGGCGCCTGCCGACTGGTGATCTGCAAGAGGAGATCTGAATCAATGTCTGAGGAACGGCATGCAACGTTGGGCATACACGCCGTAGACAGCGGCGATGAGGGCGACCTGTTAAAGCGCCGGCAGATCGTGCGGCGGGCCAGGATAGTAACCGTCGTCGTGCTCGTTGTGCTGCTGGTCGGCGCTGGCCGTACTGTGTTAAGCCGCATGTCCAGTGCACGCAACCTCGAAGCAGGTACCGCTGAACGCGCGAAGCAGTACGTGAAGACCACCGTGCCAAAAGCGAGCGGCACAGGTCAGACACTTGCGTTACCCGGCACGCTGCAGGGATTTGTTCAGTCGCCGATTGCGGCGCGCGCGAGCGGATATCTGCGGCGCTGGTACAAGGACATCGGAAGCCGCGTGGAAAAAGGCGAACTGCTCGCGGAGATCGAAACGCCCGAGATCGATCAGCAGTTGTCGCAAGCGCTTGCTGCGCGTCAGCAGGCTGCATCGAGCCTCGCCCTCGCAAAGAGCACGGTCGAGCGCTGGGAAGCGCTGCGCAAAAAGGATGCGGTTTCGCAGCAGGAACTCGACGAGCGACGCAGCGGGGACGTGCAGGCGCGAGCGAATCTGGCGGCCGCCGACGCCAACGTCGAGCGGCTCCGCCAGATGGAGGGATTCAAGCGCGTTGTCGCGCCTTTCGCTGGTGTTATCACCCGGCGCAATGTTGACGTCGGCGATCTCATCGATGCCGGCAGTGGCCGCATCCTTTTTCTGCTCGCGCAGACCGATCCGTTGCGTGTCTATGTCAACGTGCCGCAGTCCTATGCGCAGCTTGTCAAAGCCGGACAGGAAGTAGCCGTCACGCAAGGCGAGCTTGCCGGCGAGACCTTTCGCGGCAAGGTGGCGCGCACGTCGGCGTCGATTGATGCGAGCACGCGCACGATGCAGGTCGAGATAGCGCTGCCGAATCGCGATGGCAAGCTGCTGCCCGGTGCATACGTGCAGGTCTCTTTGCCGCTGCAGTCAAGTCAGGCGATGGCAATCCCGACAAACACGCTGATGTTCCGCGGCGAGGGTATGCGCGTCGCGATCGTCGATGCGTCCGGCCGGATCCGGCTCGCGCCCGTCAGGATCGGCCGCAACTATGGAGAGACGGTCGAAGTACTGGATGGTGTCACTGCGACAGATCAGTTGGTGCTCAATCCGCCGGATTCGCTGAACGAAGGAGATCAGGTTGCAATTGCGCCTGCAGCAAAGACGACACGATGATGCATAGACGCGCGTTCACCCACACTGTTATCTGTGCGGCGCTGATGCTCGGCGGGTGCGCGGCGGGTCCTGACTATAAGAAACCCGCGCTGGACATGCCCGCGGCGTGGAAAGTCGAGGCCCCGTGGCGCGAGAGCGCGCCGAACGACACTGCCCCGAAAGGACCCTGGTGGCAGACATTTGCGGATGCGCAGCTCGATGCCCTGATCACGGAGGCGCTCGCGGGCAGCCCTACTCTGTCGATCGCTAACGCGCGACTCGCGCAAGCTCGTGCGTCGCTGTCGGCAGCAACCGCCGGCCAATATCCGCAAGCCGCCGTATCCGTACGCGGTGTGCGGCAACGAATTACGGGCAATCGCCCGTTGACGAATTACAACGCGCCGAACTTCTCCACTACGCAGAATGATGTCATCGGCGCCCTCGCGGTCAATTACGAGGCCGATTTGTCGGGACGGATACAGCGCACGGTAGAAGGCGCGCGGGCGTCGGCTGAACAATCAGCCGCCGATCTCGAGAACGTCCGATTACTGTTGACGGCCGATCTTGCGACCGCCTATTTCAACCTGCGCGCAACCGATATTGAGCTTGACGTGCTCGCCCGCTCCATCGATCTGCAAAGACGCTCGCTCGACCTTGCAACTGCGCGCCACGATCTGGGTGCGGCGTCGGGCCTCGACGTCGCTCAGCAGCAAGCGCTGCTCGACAGCACGCTGGCACAGGTTGACGTGCTCCGTAAACAGCGTGCCCAGTTCGAACACGCCATAGCGACCTTGACCGGGACTGCTGCACCGACCTTTGCGTTGGCCGCGCAAGGCAAGCTACTTCCGCCGCCTGCAGTACCGATCGGCGTGCCTTCGGATGTGCTCGAGCGAAGACCTGATGTGGCGTCCGCGGAGCGCGCTATGGCGAATGCAAACGCGCAAATTGGCGTCGCGCGGGCTGCATTCTATCCAAGCATTACACTGGGCGGCGCGTACGGTACCGAGAGCCGGCTGCTGCCGGCGCTGTTCGACGCACCGAGCGCCATATGGTCGCTGGGCGCATCTTTGGCGCAACCACTGTTCGATGGCGGTCGTATACGTGCGAACGTCGAGAACGCACGCGCCGGCTATGATGCCGCCGTTGCAAACTATCGCCGCGTGGTTTTGACTGCCATGCAGGAAGTGGAGGATGGCATCACCGGCATGGCGGCACTCGAACGTGCCTACATTCAGGCGTTGACTGCGGTCGACAGCGCAACGCGCGTCCTCGATCTCGCCAATACGCGTTATGAGGGTGGAGTTGCAACGTATCTCGACGTGATCGTTGCGCAGCAGGCAGTACTCAACAACGAGCGTCTGTCCGCGCAGTTGATGGGCCAGCGGCTGCTTACCGCGGTCTTTCTGGTAAAAGCGCTGGGGGGTGACTGGACCGGCGCGCAAAATCTGGCAACGCAATAAGCCGCTGAACAGCAAGCATCCGTTCCACTCAGATGGCTTCGGTCAACTGCACAAACGCGCCTATGTCGGAACACCGTTCGAACTTCCACACTTCGTCAATCACCTGCTGCACCGCTGCAGGCGTGAGTATTCCGTCCGCTAGCTCTTTAAGCTTGCGCTCGATCTGAGCGTCGCTCAGCGGGTTACGCGGATGACCGGGTGGGTACGCGTATGTCTTCTCGAATTGCCCGCCGTCACTTGTCGTGACTTTCACACCGCCGCCGGATGATTGCGGAAATAATTTCGTCAGTTCAGCATCCGATTCAAGCTGAGTCCTGGCAATAAGGTTGCGTACTTCGGACGATTGAATCCTTGCATCGGTGAACTGGGCTTCGCCGCAAGCGCCATCGAGCAATGCAACCGCAACGCAATACTGATAACTATGATCAGCGGTCTCCTTGTCGGCGGGAAACAGCTTAGCCGCGTCGCCGCCGGCCTTTTTCGCTGCGTACGCGTGCAGCTTAACGGTTACGCTCGCAATTGCGCCGCTCGTCAACCGATGTTCGCGCTTCAGATCAATCGCGGCCTGGATAGGTCCAATCGCGCCCGCCACCGCCGCGTACGGCTTTAGACACGTATCAAGCATTCGATAGCGTTCGGTGACGGGCGCGCACAAGGCGGCGAAGTCCAGGCCCCGCGCGACGATCTTGCCCCAGCCTGCACTGCCCTCGAAAATTTCCTGTGGTCCGGTGAGGCCCGCAGCAGCTAGCAGTGCCGCTTCAACGCCGCCTTTTGCAATCGTAGCCTCCGCAGTGGCCTTCATTGACGGGATATGCCCGCGCTGTGACTGCGCGAGCGTGTTGTTATGACTGCCCGCTATGGACAGCGCGTTCGCAATGATCTGCCGGTCGTCCGTCATCAAGCTTGCGGCTACCGCTGCGCTCGAGAACTGCATATCAGTACCGGGATGCCAGCCGCCTCCCGAGATGCCGCCAGCCGCAACGAGATCGCACAGGCGCAATTGCAGCTCGTACGCTGCAACCAACGCCGCAATGACGTCGGCGCCGGCGCGTTTTGCTTTTTCTCCAACCGCAAGCGCCGGTGCAAGATTGCCACTGGGATGTGCCGAGTCATGGCCGAAATAGTAATCATTGTTATCGAGGTAGCGGATCAGCGTACCGTTGACAAACGTGGCGAGCGCACAGGAACTTCTGCTGCGCGTTCCTATTACGGTGGATTCGGCGTTGCCGCCGAGCTGGTGCGCAAAATCACGCGCGATCGCGGCAGGGGCGCTGCGTGTTGCACGCAGCGCACATGCAAGCGTATCGAGCAGCACGCGCTTCGACGCATGAACGACAGCCGGCGGCAACGCCTCATAGCGAATGCTCGCGACGAGTTGGGCGAGTTCATCCCGAACCAACATGGCGAGCTGGTTACCTGAGTCGAAACAACCTGAACAATGCGGCCTGCTGTCTCAGTGCAGGCCGCGGTTTTCGGCGCTAAAACGCAAAGTAACGGGCGCCGCCATCGAAGGCAACGATATTGCCGGTGATGTAACTCGCGCGCGGCGAAGCGAGGAACACCGCGAGATCAGCGAGCTCGTGCGGCTCACCCATGCGCTCCATCGGCACTTCTTTCTTTGCCCACTCGCGGCGCGCTTCTGCGGTTGGCCAGCGCTTGTCGATTTGCTCACTGCGCAGCTTGCCGGGTTGTATGCAGTTGACTGTCACGCCGTGCGCCGCCACGACTTTCGACAATCCTTTCGACCACACGTGCACTGCTGCTTTCGCAGCGTGCGCGGCATTCAGATTGCGCGGCTCACGCGTTCCCGTTAGATTGATGACGCGGCCGTAGCCATGCTGTTGCATGCCGGGCATCAACGCGTGAGTCAGTTCGCGCAGTCGAAAAAAATTGAGTGTCATTCCTTCGAGCCATTGTTCTCTGGTTCCCTCGAGCGGCAGCGGTCGGCTGCCACCTGCGGCATTGACGAGAATGTCGACGCGCCCAAGCGCTTTCAACGCATCACCGGCGATGCGCTCGGCCGCGTCGTCGGGATAGAGGTCCGCCTGCACAAGCACCGGTTTGTCACCGCCGGCGGCGACAATTTCTGCCGCGAGCTGTTCGAGAAGATTCATGCGCCGCGCAACCGCGGCGACCTTAACGCCTTCGAGTGACAGACCCACTGCTATAGCGCGTCCCAATCCCTGGCTGCTGCCAGTGACGACCGCAGTGCGACCCTTTAACTGTAGATCCATGCGTTCAACTCCGCGCGCAATCTGATAAAGTGAAAAGTCTAACTCAAAAGTGCCGCACCGATTTTCGTACCGCCAGCGCATGACGGCGCACCATACTCAAGATAAATAAACTCGATGACAAGATCCAGGAGTCGCTTGCTGACGCACCTAGCGCGGGCAATGTGGCTAATGTTGCTGACATCCGCGTGTACAGCTGAGACGTTCCCGACACAACCGGTTCGCATCGTCGCTGCCACGCCCCCCGGAGGGGCCGCCGATGTAAACGCGCGGCGCCTGGCGGACAAACTAAGCAGAATGTGGAAGCAGCCGGTCGTCGTGCAAAATCTATCCGGCGGCGCCGGCAATGTTGCGGCGTCGGCGGTGGCGCAAGCGACTGCGAATGGCTACACGCTGCTCTTCGCTGCGCACCCAGTACTCGCCGTTAATCCGCTTCTGTACCAGAAATTGCCGTTCGATCCGGATCGCGATTTCCGGCCCATCGTGCTGTTGAGCAAAATGCCGCACGTGCTGCTCGCTAGCCCCGCACTGCCGGCGACCACTGTACGAGAACTGATCGCACTCGCGAAAGCGCGCCCGGGTAGCCTCAACTACGGTTCCGGCGGTGCAGGCACTTCGATTCATCTCGCTGGTGAGCTGCTCGCAGATACTGCCGGAGTGGATATCCGGCATGTTCCTTACCGGGGCGGTGCTCCCGCCGTAACCGCCCTGATCGGCGGCGAAATACAACTGTTGTTCGATGCGACCGCGACCGCGATCGGCCACATTCGAGGCGGTCGTGTGCGCGCCATCGCCATCGCCAGCGGCAAGCGTTCGCAGGTGCTGCCGGATGTCCCGACATTTGCTGAAGATGGCGTGCGCGGCATGGAATCCGTTATTGCGCACGCGATTCTGGTGCCGGCGAAAACATCTGCTTCCATGACAACAACGCTGAACCGTGCAATCAATGAAACGCTGCACGATCCGGACTATATGCGGCAGATGACGGATTTCGGCGCGGATCTGATCGGCGGATCACCCGCGGACCTGCAGACGTTCCTGGCGGCCGAACGAACGAAGTGGGCGGAGCTCATACGCAAGCGCGACATCAAGAGCTGACCTTCAGTTCGGCCGCAGGCCGATATCCGCCACTACCTTCGACCATTTGTTGAAATCATCGCGCACGATTTGCGCAAACTCTTCGGGACTGGTGGTGTAGACCTGCGCCGCCTGGGCCGCGTAGCGTTCGACCATATCCGGCGTGTGTGCAATCGTGACAATACTAGTGTTTAAAAGCCCGATGATAGGCTTCGGGGTCGCCGCGGGCGCAAGCACACCGTTCCAGGTTGAAACGATGAGACCTGGTACTCCGGCCTCTCCCGCACTCGGCACCGCTGGCAACGCGGTCTCGCGTTGAGCGCTGGTAACAACCAACGCCTTGAGACGACCGTCTTTTATGTAATTCACCGCTGATGGCACCGTCGCGAACAGCATCTCCACATGTCCACCGAGCACATCGATCAACGCAGGTCCGCCGCCTTTATAGGGTACGTGTATAAGCTTCGTTCCCGTCAGCGATTGAAACAGTGCCGCGGTCAGATGATTCGTGCTGCCGTCGCCGGACGAAGCGAACTTCACAGTTTCCGGCCGTCCTTTCGCGAGATCAATAAGACCGCTCACCGAGTTGACCGGCACTGCCGGATGAACGACCAGTACATTATGGAAAATTATGACCGGCGTAATCGCTGCATAGTCTTTGCCTGGTGCTGATTTCGCATAGAGCGCGGTGCCCATGCAAAGCGTATTCGTGGATCCCCACAACAGCGTGTAGCCGTCCGGCGCTGCTTTCGCGGCGAGGCCGAGTCCGATCGCGCCGGTCGCGCCCGGTCGGTGATCCAGCACCACGGCCTGACCTAACGCCACAGTCAGCTTTTGCGCGAGCGGCCGCGCAATCACATCGGCGACGCCGCCCGGCGGCACCGGCAATATCAGCCGGATGGGTTTTGATGGATACGACTGAGCATACGCTGACATACCGTACGTCCCGCTAATACAGAGATAGAGACAGACCAGACATCTCTTGAGCAGTGAACGCACGCGTCTACAATGTTTCTTGGGCCGCGTCATGGTACACGGCGCGCTGCGTTAGTGGGACGCGCCAAAAAGCCTCCTGCACCCATAACGAGCCCATTGATCCAGAACACGGCAAACAGTCCAAGTGCCGACCCGACCGAGCCGAAAACCGCCGGACCGAGCACACGCATGAGATTGTTTGCGGTCAGCCGCATGCCGAGCGTTGCGCCGGAGCGCCCCTTCGGCGAGTGACGAAACATCAGTATCATCGTAATCGGCTGCGCGCAGCCCATGCCGAGCCCGAACATGAACGAGATCAGAGTGAGCGTGATTACACCGTTGAAAAAAGGCACGAGCAAGAATGCCACAGCGCCGAGATAAAACGAATACGCAAGCAGTCGCTCATCGCCGAACTTTTGCACCAGACGTGCCATGACCACGCGAACGGTGAACGATGCCAGCGCAAAACTTGCGAGCACGACGCCGATGACCGTTGCCGAGAGTCCCGCCGCATGACCATAGATCGGGAGATAGAACTGGTAGAGGTCAGTGCCGAGCTGCGCAAGACTGCTCGTCGCCAAGGTGCGGACGATATCGCGATCGGTCAGCGTGTCGAGTATGCGCACCGGCGGTGCTGAACTGCGAGGACTTATTGGCAGAATTTGGCCCCAGCCCGCGGCGAATATTACGCCGAGCACTGAAAGGGCCATAACATAAAGGCAGGCAATCGCAAACCCTGCATTATCAATGGCGAGACCCGCAATGAGCGGACCGGCGAAATTCGTCGCCGCGCCGACCATGCTGAAGTTGCTGAAGTTGCGGGTGCGGTCAGCCGGCAGGCTGATCAGTCCCACGAGATTTTGTAGATTTACGTGCGTGATAGCAAGCGACAGACCGCTCAAAGCGGCTGCGACGAAAAGCGCTGGCAGAACGCCCCAGAAATAAGGGATGACTAATCCAACTGCTCCCGATCCAGCGCCGAAGACCAACGGCCAGCGCGAGCCGATGCGATCGGACAGCGCGCCAAGGGGCCATGACAGCAACAGCGGAAAAACATAAAACATCGCGACGAGCACGCCCACCGCGAATGGCTGTGCCCCGAGTTCCAATGCATAAAGCGAAAGCACGACGCGCGCGGCGGATAACGAGACGAAGCCGAGGAATCCCAGTGCAAAGGTCAGGTGTAGCGGCTTCAATCGAAATAGTCCTGTACCGCCAGTCAGGCCATTGCGGCCGGCTGACGTGCGACCTGACATAACTTGCGGGAATTTACTTGTTGGCCGATGTTGCCGGCTGACTACGTCGCAAGAGACGCAGTTGGTCACTCACCAGTCCCCGGTGTTCGCAAGGAGACAGGCTGCGCCTTCGCATTTTACGTCATTGTGGCTCTATTCCTGCTGTCGCCATGATTTTCCGGTAGCGGGAGATGTCGTCGTTCAGCGCAGATCCCAACTCCTGCGGCGTGCTCAACACGATTTCGCTGCCGCGTGCAAAAACGAGACTGCGAATCTCGGAGTTATCGAATATGCGCACGAGTTCAGCGTGCAGGCGTCGGACAATAGGTGGGGGCGTTCCGGCAGGAGCGAACAGCGCGTGCCAGTTGCCAAATTCGAATTTCTCGACGCCACCCTCCTCTATGGTAGGCACATCCGGCAGCAGCGAAGAACGCCGGGCGGTCGTTACACCGAGTGCTTTCATCTTGCCGCTTTTCACATAAGGCGCGGCAACGGGAACCGATAACATCGCGACTGCCGCCTCGCCAGAGACCACTGCGAATTCGGAGGGCGCACTGCCTTTGTACGGCACATTGTTGAGAACGATACCCGTCGCCGATTTGAGAATTTCAGTGATGATCGCGCCGTTGGCGCCCGCGACCGCGATCACATATCTGCCGGGCTCGCGCTTTGCCGAAGCGATGAATTCGCGCAGTGTGTTCGCCTCGAGCTTCGGATTCGCGACGAGTACGGTGCCGGCCGTGACCATCTTGCTGATGGGGACGAAATCGCGCACGGGATCGTACGGCAGTTTTCGATACAAGACGGCGTTGATTACGTGCGTACCATTATTGCCAATAGCAAGTGTCGAGCCGTCGGGAGCGGCATGCGCGGCAATCTCGGTAGCGACAATACCGCTGACGCTGCCGCGCGCGTCGACAATCACATTGCGGTCGATTGCCTTGCCGAGCTTCGGAGCAATCAGCCGAGCGACAAAGTCGGAGGGGCCGCCCGCAGCGGACGGCACCAGCAGGCGTATCGCTTTCTTGGGAAGATCCTGTGCGCAGGCGACAGCTTGCGCCAATACCGCGATGTAGAGCATCGCGAGTTTGCTAAGACATCGACGCACGATCGCTTGCTCAAGGCTACGCATGTTCCCACCGGCTTCGATATGCAAGAGCCCGTTACCCCGTCATCAATCTTGTCGAACCATAGATTAACAATCCGATAAGTCCGCCTACTACCGTCCCGTTGATGCGTATGAACTGAAGATCCGTGCCGATGCTTTTTTCAAGCTCGGTAACCATGTGACCTTCATCCCATGCCTTAACCTGATCGGCGATGAAATTACCGATCGCAGCCCGGTTCTCTTCGATTAGCGGCACGGCGGCGGCGAAAATCTGCTCGTTAATCCATGTCTGCATGTCACGGTCGCCTTGCAGCTTGATGCCGAACCCGCGCGTGAATTCCGCGACTTTGCGTGCGATCACTGATTTCTCGCTATCGAGATCACTGCGCAGCCATGCGCTCACCTGCAGCCACAATCCGCGCAGATACGCGCCAAGCTCCGGCCGGCTCAGGAACTGCGCCCTGATCTGCTCGCCCTTGACACGAAAATCCGGATCGGTCTTCAACTTGGCGATGAAATCAAAAACGAACTGATCGAATTTCAAACGCAAGGGGTGCGCTTCATCACTCTCCACCTCTTTAATCAGGCGCGTCAACGCGCCGATTAATTTCTTCGCCGCGAAGCTGCCGATCATCTCATCGACCTTAACGACGCCAAGAAATCCTTTCCGCCAGGCTTGAAACTCCTTCGCGATCATCTCTGCGATATTGTCACGTGTAGTCTGATTCTCTAGAAGACCGCTTAACTGCCGGATCAATTCGTTCAGCAGTTGCTGATGGCGGCCGTTCTGCGTCACCACATCGAGCAGTTCGCCGCCCAGCCGGGCGAAATCGACTTTTTCAAGTTCAGCGATTACGACGTTGTGAATGAATCGATGCACGCGTTGATCTTCGATGACATCGAGGCCATACCTTCCGGCGCGCACCAGGTGGTTACTAAGCCACACCGCCGATTCCTCTTTGCCCAGCCAGGTTGCAAAACGCGCCGCGGGGTCGAACGCGCGAATACGCGCGAGTATGGCGTCGGCTCCCAGGAAGTTGCGGGAGATGAACGTTCCGAGATTATCGGCGATGCGATTCTTGCTGCGCGGGATGATTGCGGTATGCGGAATCGGAACGCCCATCGGGTGCTTGAACAGTGCAACGACCGCAAACCAGTCGGCCATAGCGCCTACCATCGCTGCTTCGCAGAACGCTGCACAAACACTGAGTGCCGGATGCCGCGACTCGAAGAGCCGCGAGAGCAGATAGCCTGCCGTTACCAGGATCAGGAGACCCGTTGCAAAAAATTTCATACGCTCAGGCGCGGGGCGCCTGTCGGATCGCGTCTGTGTCATTGCGTGCTTCCCGTGGTGTACGCGGGATACTGGAGTTGCAAACCCGCGGTGCTGCGATTATCGGCCTTCGCCAGCGACCTGCTGCGGCAATCCGATATTTGGACGACTGCTCAACTATGCATGTAGCCGACGCGCTTCATCATCGCCGTTGTGACGCTCTGCTCGATGGTGAAGAAGTCTGCCCATGGATCTTTTTTCAACCGCTTGAGTCGCGCCGGCACATTGTTCACGTTGAAGTAGCCAAAGCGCACGTCTTTAGCAAGCTCCGTCCACTCGATCGGCGTTGCAACCGGGGCGCCCGAACGCGCTCGCATAGAATATGCAGCAATGGCGGTCGAGCCTTCGTCGTTGCGCAGGTAGTCAATGAATATTTTGCCGTGCCGCGAACCCTTGGAGACTTTCGC
>Ga0068868_100000675_pt1 | contig 22860 bp, 19 predicted proteins | sample KBSMisM42_FD_64660 | JGI IMG/M metagenome (GOLD analysis project Ga0068868, IMG submission 64660) | Miscanthus rhizosphere microbial communities from Kellogg Biological Station, Michigan, USA - KBS Miscanthus M4-2 | ecosystem: Host-associated > Plants > Roots > Rhizosphere > Soil ...
GCCGAGTGTGATTTTTCCGGGCTGCGCTTTCGCGAGCGCAATGAATTCGGCCATGCCCGCGGCCGGCACCGAAGGATGCATGACCAGTATCGCCGGCGACGTAGCCACCATCGACACGGGCACGAAGTCCTTGGTGAGATCGTAACCGACGTTCTTGTTTACCGCGGGATTGATGGTCACCGGCAAGTCGGTATACAGCAGCGTGTAGCCGTCGGGCTGTGCGCGCGCCGCGAGCTGCGTGCCGAGCATGCTTGCGGCGCCCGGGCGCGTGTCGATGACTATGGTGGTATGGAGTAATTCGGCGAGCTTGATGCTCATGATACGCGCGGAAATTTCAGAACCGCCGCCCGGGGCCCACGGTACGATCATGCGGATGGGCCGGTTCGGATAGTCGTCAGCGGCGCCGGCAGCAGGCGCGCCGAGCATCGATAGCAGTGCGCAGATGACAGCATGCGTTCTTCTCATTGCAGCCTTTCATGGAAAATGAGAACGCCTTCAAGCATTACGTTCGCCGCCAGCAGCGCCGACATACCCGCGACATCATGCGGCGGGCTGATAGTGTTGACGTCGATCGCCACGATGTTCAGTCCGCAGAGTCCGCGCAGAATCGCGAGACCCTCGCGTGCCGTGAGGCCGCCCCACGACGGCGCGCACACACCCGGCGCGCATGAAGGATCGAACACGTCCATGTCGAAGCAAAGGTAGACCGGACGCGCAGCGACCTTGTGGCGCATGCGGGCGAGCAAGTTCGCCACGCCCATCGCTTCGATGTCACGCATGAGGATGGTCTCGTAACCGAGCGCGTCCGAATGTGCGAGGCTGCCCTGCATGCGAAATGTCCCGCGAATGCCCGCGTGCAGCGAATGCGCGACGTCAACAAGTCCTTCCTGGGCCGCGCGCGCGAAGGCCGTACCCGTATCGTGCCCTGTCTCGGGTTGCGGATTGCTGTCGGTATGTGAATCGATATGCAGGACTGCGAGGTCGGGAAATTTTGCGTGGACTGCCCGGATCTGCGGCAGCGTTCCGGCGCCATCCCCGCCCATGGTTAGCGGCAGAGCGCCGGTCGCCAGCACCGCGCTGATAACGCGCTCAATTTTCTGAAACGCGTCTTCGATCTGACCCGGAACGACATCGACATCGCCCCAGTCCGCCACCTGCAGTTTCGCGATCGCATCGAAATCGAAGTCGGGCGGATTGAACGGCCGCAGCAATTGCGATTGATCGCGGATCGCCGCAGGTCCGAGCCGCGCACCGACGCGCACGGGATGGGCGCCGCAATCGAATGGAATACCGACTACGCCGATGCGCGAATTGCTGCGCGTCTCGGGCCCGGGCGCACGCATGAAGCTTGCAGCGCGGCGCAGCGGAAGGCCATCAGTCACCGGTTTCGCCAAGCGTTCAGTCCAGTTTTACGTTGGCGGCTTTGATAACTTTCGCCCACCGTTCGTAATCTTCGCGGATAAATTGTCCGAGCTGTTCGGGCGTCATCGGCGTCGGAATCAATCCTTGCGCCATGAGTTTTTCTTTAACGTCCGGTGCCGCAAGGGCTTTGATTGCATCGCTATTTAGACGCATGATGATGTCGCGTGGAGTGCCCGTGGGCGCCATCATCGGATACCAGTTGAGCGCGTCAAATCCCGGCAGTCCTGATTCCGCGACCGTGGGCACGTCGGGAAGCGGCGGATAACGCTTTGTCCCCGAGACGCCAATGGCTTTCAGTCTGCCCGACTGCAGTTGCGGCAGCACCGACGGATCCGAGAACGTAAGGTCTGCATGTCCGCCCATGATGTCGGCAATTGCCGGCGCGGTGCCCTTGTAAGGGATATGAACCATTTTGATGCCGGCCATCACGTTGAACAACTCACCCGCCAGGTGCTGGCCCGTTCCGGCGCCGCCAGATGCCATATTGAGCTTGCCCGGATTTGCTTTCGCAAGTGCAATCAGCTCCTTTGCGTTCTTCGCTGGAATGGACGGATGCATGACGATGATATACGGCATGGTCACGAGCATCGTGATCGGCGCCAGATCTTTGAGCGGGTTGTAGCCGAGTTTCGGAAACAGCAGCGGCGCTACGGCAACTGAACCCGGTCCCGCAACCAGGAGCGAGTAACCGTCCGGCGGTGATTTGGCCACATTCTCCGCACCAATGGTGCCTGCTGCACCGGCGCGATTATCGATCACCATCTGCTGGCCGAGATAATCACTGAGCTTTTGACCGACCGTGCGCGCGGTGAGGTCGACGCCGCCGCCCGCCGGAAACGGGACGACGATGCGCACCGGCTTAACGGGATAAGTCTGAGCGACAGCGACGAGCGTTGTACTCGCTAACGCGAAGGCGAGCAATTTCAAGACTGCGTGCATTAGGATTTCGCGATCAGATGGCGGCCAGCGTATCGTAACCCGAAAGCGTATCAGCGGCGCGCGACACGCAGGAGCGCGTGTGAAAGCGCTAGGTGTGCTCTTTCTGCAAAAAGAAGTCGCCTGACAGGTCAGTCCCCAGACCCATGCGTCGAGCGTTCTCGAGTATGCGTGCGCCGGCGGCAGCGAACTGCATGCCGCAGCCGTTATTGTTGATGTGATGCGTAATCTCGTCCGCACGTTCGCGTCCGGGGGCCCGGCCGTTGAGCAGATCGCCAAGCTCGCGCATCGAGTCCCAGTCGAGCTCACGCGCTTTCTTATTAATGAGCTGGCCGAACGTTGGCCCGCGTTTTTCGCCCATTACGTAATTCTGCACGAAGTCGCTGCTGCCGCCGAAGGGTTTGATGCTTGCGATGACCGCGCGGCTCAGACTGAACGTTTGCGCATCATCTTCGAGCAGTGTGCCAATTCCGAGATGCATACCGGGGCGCACCCATTCACGCTTATAGACCGGTGTATATGAGCTCGTGGCGACGAGCACGATGTCGACATTGTCAAAGGCGCACTCAGGCGTATCGACGGCGGCGACGTCGATCTGCAGGCGCTTGCTCATGTCGCGCGCGAAGCGCTCGCGGTTATTGCGTGTCGGGCTGTACACAAAGGCCCGCTTCAATGGCATGACCGCCGCAGTGCATTCAAGCGCAGCTTCGGCCTGGGCGCCGCTGCCCAGCACGCCGGCGCAACTCGAATCGGCGCGTGCCAGCAGCTTCGCACCGAGGGCAGTTGTGCCGCCGACGCGCATCTTCTGCACATGCGAATCCGGCAACATGCCCAGCACCTCGCCGGTTTCAAGCGAGAGCAGCACGACCATGCTCATGAACTGCCAGCCGGGCCCGAGCGGAAGTTTCACGCGCCGCAGGATGCCTTCGATCTCCGGCTGCGTATCGAAATGCGTTGAGATGCGTACGGCCATGACGCCGCATGCCGGATAACCCCCCGTCGTCGTCTTGAGCCGATAGACGACGTCGCCGGCTTCTTTGGCTGCGGCCATCGTTGGCGCCGCATATACGGGATCAGCTTCCAATGGCAGCGCAGCGATCTGCGCTTGCGTGGCATGCTTGAGCGCATCCGTATAACCGTCGAGCGGTACGCAAGTATCAACGCGTAGCGAATTGACGGCGCGTCCGGCGCCGAGCTCGCGAAACGCCTGCTCCATTGTCTCGACGTACTCTGCCGCGCTCATGGCGGCGGCGACTTCACGATTGTTGAGCAGAAGAGGCATTAACACGCGCGGACTAAGCGCGAAGTTAGAAAATGTTTGCAGCATATTAGTTGGCGGCGTCCATGAGTGTCAACGCAATGCACTTCGATTCATTGCGTCGCTTCGCGCGCTGCTTCCGTCGCTTGCATCCGAATGACACAAATTGGAGCGCTCATTGCACATCAAGCTCGAGCACAACGCGATGCTACAATCGATGCGTTTGTTCTCGTCGAAATCTCATGTCGCGCTGGCCGTATCTGTTCGTTGCATTTTTTGTCGCGATGCTCGCAATGCTCGATCACGCGAGCGCACAAACGTGGAAACCAACGCGCAACGTCGAAATCATCGTCGGCTCAGCAGCGGGCGGCGGTGCTGATATCACCGGACGTCTGATGCAGAAAATATTCCAGGACAAGCTCTTAACCGAAGTAGCGACGAGCGTCGTGAACAAGACGGGCGGTGGCAGCGCACTCAGTTACGTCTATATGAATCAGCATCCCGGCGACGGACATTATATTGCCTTGAGCCTGCAGCCGATGATTACCGGCCCGCTGATGATCGCGGGCCAGATGTCATACACCGAAATGACACCGCTCGCTCAGTTGCTGAACGAGTACGTCGGTTTCGCGGTGCGGCCGGAGTCGCCGATCAAGTCAGGGCGCGATCTCGTCGAACGTCTGCGTAAAGATCCCGCTTCACTGAGCATCGGATTGTCGACGGCTCTCGCGGGATCCAACCATCTGGCGACAGTGCTCGCGCTGAAGGCGGCCGGCGTCGATGTCAAACGCCTGCGCGTCGTCGTGGTAAGCGGCGCCAGCGAGTCTATAACCGCCGTCATGGGCGGCCACATCGATGTGGTGGCTTCGAGCGCAGCCAGCCTCATTTCATTCTTGCAGGCGGGCAAGTTGCGCGGCATCGCAGTGTCCGGTCCGCGCCGCCTTGCAGATGCTTATGCGGACATTCCCACCTGGAAGGAGCAAGGCGTTGACTCGGTGTATGCGAACTGGCGCGGCGTAGTGGGGCCAAAAGGAATGAGCGCAGCGCAAGTCGCGTACTGGGACGTCGTGTTAGCGAATCTCGCACAGACACCGGAGTGGCGGGAAGGACTCGTGCGTCTCTTGCAGGACCCCGCTTACCTCAACAGCCGTGACACGCGTCGCTTCCTTGATAGCCAGCATCAGGAATTGCGCGCGGTGTTACTAGACTTAGGTCTCGCGAAGTAAACTTTGCTCGATAAGCTGCGTCTGCAGCCCGAGCTTCAGCGCATACATGCGCCTTAAAAAGGGGAGGTTGTCATGACGAAGAAGATGATGCTTGCAAGTGTGTTAGCCGCTGTTGGTCTGTCCGCGTTGCCGGATATTGCAGCCGCGCAAACGGTGCAGGAGCAGGCAGCGGAACATCGCTTCCAGCTCGACTTCCATGTGAATGATGCGGCGCTCGCAAAGATGTTGCCGCAGGGCTGGGAAGCCGTGATCGCCACTCAAGGTGCGGCAAAGGATGCAAATCTGCGCATGATTTTTATCGATCGCATGGCGATCATGGGCGCGGACGGAAAGCCGGCAGCGCGACCGACTGCGCGTCTTGTTTATCTGGCAATTCCCGTCAAGCAGACGGCGGGCGGCGCAACCGGACAGATGATCATCCACGGATTAACCGAAAGCGCGGCTGATGCGCCCGGCGCCTATGGCGTCTATCAGCACGCAAGTACCGCCAAGATGTCGCGCACGAGTACCGCGGCGGGCGGCGTGATGACAGGCTCTGAAGATTGGGAATTCGCAGCGGCGAGCGGCGAGCGCATGGAGGTGCATGTCGAGTATGAGCGTGGTCCGGCGGTCAAAGGCGGTGCGGAAGTTAAGTTCTTCTATCCCGGTGATCCGGCGAAATATCAAATTTTCAAGACCGACCAGGCCATCGACATCATGCGCAATCCCACTACGACGCCGCCGGACCACGTCAAGAAATTCTCGTATAAGGCAGGCGGCGGCAAAATTGCTCCGCTATTCGATGGCAGCGAGAAAGTTGTGAGCTGGGATTCGTTTCCGTGGTACATCCGCACGGTCAGCACACCATAGTAGTTCGAACGTGGCGGCACGTCCGCGTAGTGTCGCCGGTCGTTCAAAACAAACACTCGTATGGTCGCGATGGTTTAGTCGTCAGATGGCATGCGCAATTAAGTTCAGCAGCGGATTGCAGCAACGCAAGAAGGTTCATGCAAAGGAGCGCACGCAATGGCATCGCTTAGCAGGCAACTGGCACGCTGGATAGCGGGACTGGAATATGGCGACCTGCCAGCGCAGGTGATAGATCGAGCCAAAGGCGTCACCTTGCATTGCCTGTCATCCATTCTGCTCGGCTCGCAGACAGCATCCGGCCGCGAAGCAATTGACCTCGTAATCGAAGAGGAAGAGGGCGTGCGCCGCGGCGCCACCATCATGGTGAACGGCACTCGCGCCACCAAAAGCGGCGCCGCTTTCGCGAATTCGGAGATGGCTTTCGCCGGCGGCAAGTGGGACACGTTCCGCATGCTCATGCACCCGGGCACGAGCGTAATACCCGGTGCCCTAGCGGCGGCCGAAGCAACCGGGGCTTCGGGCAAACAATTCATCACCGCGATTGCGGCGGGCTACGAGGTTATGGAGCGCCTTGCTGCCGATGTGATTCCCACGTTGATGTCGCGCGGCTTTCATCCGAGTCCCGTGTTCGGGATATTCGGTGCAGCGATTGCCGCTGCGAAGATTTTCGGTCTCACAGAAGACCAGTTGAACAGCACGATCGCGCTATCCGCGAGTCTCGCGAGCGGCAGCATCGAAGGGGCGCGCAGTGGCGGCCGCGCTCTACGTGAAGGCGCTGCTGTGCGCAATGCAACGCTGGCAGTGGCGCTTGCGCGGCGAGGCCACGTCGGCGGCGAGACGGTCCTCGAAGGGGACGCCGGTTTCTATCACGCTTATGTGGGCAACAATCAGGTTCGGCTTAACTATAGCTTCGTCGGTGATACTCGTGCGAGTCTCGACAACGTCACAGCGGATCTGGGAAAAAGCTGGATATTTCTGGAGACGCTGTATCGCATCTATTCAATCTCCGGCTATAACATCGCGCACGTCGACGTGACTGCGGCGCTGTGCGCGAAACATAACATCCTGCCGGCCGACATCGAGCGCATAGAAGCGGTCGTCAACTGGCTCGAGACGCAGTATCCGAGTCCCGCTTTTCCGGTGCGTAGGGAAGATCAGATCCATAAGGCGGGCAGCACGTCGTACCACATCGCTTATGCCGCGGTGAAGCGCGGATTTCCAATGCTTCGCGACTGGGCGCCGCAAAGCGCCAGCGTCGATGATCCACCTGAAGCGCTCGAGCTCATGAAGCGCGTCACAATCGTGCCGTCGCACACGATGACGCTGTTCGGTCCTCGCATTACGATCTTCACAAAGGATGGCAGGCAATATACGTTGCAGGGGACCGGCCGCGAGTTCATCTGGGATTTTGACGAGCAGGCGCGCCGCATTCGCGGTGTCGTGCCTGGCTTGCCGATTCCGTCAGCGCAGTTCGACGAAATCATTCAGACGTGCCGGGAGCTTGATCGGGAGCAACGCGCTGACACGCTTGTGAAACTGATGCAAAGAACAGCGGCCACCTGACGAACTCCATTTGCCACCGCTCGACGGCGGGCAACCACGCCGAGCACGCCGTCGACTAAGCACACCGCACGGCACCCCTTGCGCTTGACGCGATCGATTCCGGGTCATCCGTTGGTATAACATCAGTTTTTTCATGTATCAGCGCCGGTCTTGTGGAAACGTTATGCGTGCCGCGGCACACAATGTGCGGACGAGGCGCTGGCAATCCAGCGCGGGAGACTAGTGCAGCTTTACTGATGAGGAGGCCAGGTGGAGGAAAGTGAAGGCAGTAAAGCGTGGCAAGCAATCCCGCTCGGTGACGATCTCGGTTCGCTCGACTACGTTCTTACAGCGCAGATGATCGCCGATTACCGGCGCGTCGTAGACAATCCAGACGCAGCTTATCCAACGGTTGCCGCGCGCCATCCGGCCAATCTTTTCTATCGGAAGTATGCTGCCGTGATGCGGGTACCGAACATGGGCCACGATTCGGAGTATTACAACCCGCCGGTGGCGGATAAGCGCATCACGATCAGCGGACGCATTGCCGACAAGTACATCCGTCGCGGCAATGCGTACATCGTTGTAGAGGCGACGGCTGTTGATGAAGACGGCCGGCTGATCGAAAAAAGCCGCCTGGTGGGACTTGCGCGCGAGGTGGGCAAAGAGGCGGCACACGAAAACATTGCAAAGAAGTGGGGAACCTGATGGCGGCGGAAGTGAAGGTCGGCGATCGTTTGCAATCTGTCACGCACGAGGTGACGAACGACAAGATGGTCGAATTTGAAAAGGTGGTATGGGACCGCGGTCGAAATTCGCACAGTGACATCAATGTCGCGAAGGCGGATGGCATCTCGCGCACCATCGCGTCCGGCCAGAACCAGATGGCGTTTCTGCACGAAATGATGGAACGCAATTTCGGCGATGCGTGGGTGTATGGCGGACAGATTTCAGCGCGTTACATCCATCCGGTCTATGCGGGGGATCACATAACAGCCAATGGTCTTGTTACAGAAGTCGCGCCTGGCAATGACGGCAAGCCCCGCGTGAAACTGCAAATCTGGTGCGAGAACCAGGACGGACGCAAAACGTGCGCCGGCACTGCGAGTGCCGGACAGCCGTCGTCCATGCGCAACTGGATGGAAGCTCGAGCGAAATCGCGTGCACCAGGGGTTCCGTCATGACCGCCGGCGCATTGGAAGGCGTGCGCGTCATCGAATTAACGCATGCATGGGCCGGACCGTATTGCGGGATGATGTTGGGCGACATGGGCGCCGAGGTCATCAAGATCGAGAACCCACGGCAGAAAACAGAGGCACGCGGCGGTTATCCGTACGTCGGCAACGAGAGCGTGCTGTTCATGATGCTCCATCGCAACAAGAAGAGTGTCACGCTCGATCTGAAGAATCCTTCGAGCAAGGAAATATTTTTTGATCTCGTGCGGTCCGCCGACGTGCTGATTCAAAATTTTCGTCCGGGCTTGATGAAAAAGCTCGGGCTTACGTACGACACGCTGAAGGAAATCAATCCGGCACTTATTTATGCCTCACTCTCGGGCTATGGCAACACCGGTCCCAAGGCGGAAGATCCCGGCGTCAACATGATTGCGCTTGCGGAAAGCGGGCTCGCCGCAACCACCATCGACGGAGATCGTCCGCCGATCCCCATGGGGTATGCGCTTTGCGACGTCGTCGCCTCGATGTGGGCGAGCCACGGCATACTCTCCGCGTATATACGTCGGCTCAAAACGGGCAAGGGTCAGGAAGTCGACATGTCGCTCGTCGAAGCAGGCATATCGTTGATGGTGAGCCCGGTCGCGCAGCATTTCCACGTGAAGGGCGACTGGGTCGCACAGACCGGGCGCAATGACAGCAATGCGCCATCCGGCTTCTTTCGCTGCTCGGACGGAAGTTATCTCACGGTATTCGCGAGTTATCCCGCGTTGTGGGATCGCTTCGTCGAAACCATGAATCTGCAGCATCTTGCGACTGATCCGCGCTTCAGTACGCGCGATGCACGCACGGTGAATGCCGATGCGCTGCACGAGATCATTGCGAAGATCTACGCAACTAAACCGACGGATTACTGGGTCGATGTACTGGTCAAAGCCGGCATACCCGCATCGCCGGTCAACACGGTGGGACAGATGATTGCCGACAAGCAGGTCGTCGCCCGCGAAATGATAGTCGAGCAGGTACATCCGACTGCCGGCAGGATTAGTGTCGTAGGCGTGCCCGTCAAGCTGTCGGAAACACCGGGCAGTGTGCGCACACCGGCGCCGCTCCTGGGCGAGCACACGGCGGATATCCTTACCGCACTTGGCTATGGCGATCGACTCGGCGCGTTGAAAACGGCTGGTGTTATTTAATGCCGCGCTGTTACGGTAAACGGCATGAATAACCAACCGCGTCTACATCGAAGCGCGCGCCTCGCAACAGCGGCGCGGATTGCCGCATTGGCACTCGTGATAGCGTGGGGATCCGCGTCAGCTGCCGACGTTCGAAGTGCCGCAACGCTACCGGGTGATTATCCGAACCGCTACATCGAGCTGACCATACCGTTTGCGCCGGGCGGCGGCGTCGATTTATTCGGCCGCACTGTAGCGCAGCTCCTGAACGACCAGAAGCTCGTCAGCAAACCGATTCAGGTGGTCAACAAGCCGGGTGCCGGCGGCTCGGTCGGCATGGCGCTCATGGTTCAGCGCAGAGGCGATCCGTACAACCTGTTGGGCATCGCTATTCATGCGGTGGTCACGCCGCTCACACTCGGCACGCCGTATTCATATAAAGATATGACGCCGATTGCCAAGGTCTTTTCCGAATATGAAATGATGGTCGTGCGCGCGGAATCGCCGATCCGCAGTCTCAAAGACATCGAAGCGTCGCTGCGCAAGGATGCGGGCAGTCTGAGCTTTGGCGGCGCCTCGCTTGGAAATTCGGATCACATCACAGTCGCCACGTTTGCGAAATCGATCGGGGTCGATCCGACCAAGCTCACCTACATTCCCTATTCGGGCGGCGAATCGAATCCGGCCATCATCGGCGGTCACGTCGACGTCGGCATGGGCGGGCTCGATCTCATCACGCACGTCGAATCCGGCCGCATGCGCGTGCTTGCCATCAGTTCGCCGAAGCGGCTGGGCGGCCGTTTTCAGAAAATGCCGACGTTCGTCGAGCAAGGATACGACGTCGTGAATGAAAACTGGCGCGGCCTTTTCGGGCCGCCCGAGATGCCGCCGAGCGTCGTGCAGTACTGGAAAAATGCGCTCACACAGATGGTGCAAAGCCCGGCATGGCGGGCGGAGCTCGAAAAGAACCAGTGGGTCAATACATTCGAAGCGGATGGATTTCGCGCGTCTCTCGACCGGGACAACGCAAGCTACGCTGCGCTGCTCAAGCAGCTCGGCTTGACGAAGCAGTAAGGCGAACCATCAATTAAGCTGTATCCCGGTCGCCTTGATGACTTTGACCAGCCGTTCATAGTCTTCACGGATATTTATAGCCAACTGCTCCGGTGTGCCCGGTGCAGCGATCAGACCTTGTGCCAGGAGCTTTTCTTTGATGTCCGGCTGAGCGAGAGCACGCGCGACATCGGCATTCAAACGTACGATCGTTGCGCGCGGCGTGCCGCTCGGCGCCATCAATCCATACCAGGTTACGGAAATATAGCCGGGCAGACCCGACTCATTGATCGGCGGCACCGACGGTAACGGTTCATAGCGCTGCTCGCTCGAGACGCCGAGCGCTTTCAATCGTCCTGCTTTCACCTGTGGCACGACCGCCGGATCGAGAAAACCGACATCGGCATGACCGCCCATGATGTCGTTGATGGCAGGTGCGGTGCCTTTGTACGGCACGTGCGTCATGCGGGTGTGGGCCATCAGATTGAAGAGCTCGCCCGCGATATGCTGGCCCGAACCAGCGCCGCCCGATGCCATGTTGAGTTGACCGGCACGCGAACGAGCGAGCGCAATCAGCTCGCGCGCATTATTCGCAGGTACGGACAAATGCGCGACGACGATATATGGAAAGGTGACGAGATTGCTGACCGGCGTTAAATCGCGCGACGGCACGTACGGCAAGTGCGGATTCATGAGCGGCGCGGCGGCGATGGGTCCGCGTCCACCGACGAGCAGCGTGTAACCGTCCGGGGCAGCCTTCGCGACATGATCAGCCCCGATGGTACCGGTGGCGCCAGCCCTGTTATCGATAACGACCGGCTGAACGAGAAATTCCGCCAGCTTCTGTCCGATGATGCGGGCGGTGATATCAACGCCGCCGCCAGGCGGATAGGGCACGACGAGCCGCACTGGTTTTGCAGGATAAGCCTGCGCATTGGCGAGCGGCATCGTGAATGCCGCGATGAGCGCGCCGAGCGCAGCAAGCATTGATTCGGCGCCACACATCCTGCGCCTCATGATGCGACTAACGTACTGCAATGTTATGCGTCGTATCCGTATAGCGTTTTCGCTTCGTGTTTGGACACGATGCCGCTGCGTACATCGTTCGCAATCTTGTCTGGATCTCTGGTGGTCGGATCGCCGATGCCGCCGCCGCCGGGGGTTTCGACGATCACGCGATCACCCGCAGGAATGACCTGACGTCCGAAACCACGCAGCTTTGCGCCTGACTTGAGCGACAAGCGGCCCGCGCCGCCATTCTTGCCGCCTGCGCTACCGCGTGCCGGGTAAACAATCCGATCAAAGGTCGCGGAGATAATCATGGGCGCCGGCTCGCCGTTCGCAATTTCCATGATCTGCCCGAGACCGCCGCGGTATTTTCCAGCGCCGCCGGAGTCAGGACGATATTCTTTTTTCCAGTAGACGATCGGCGATAGCGTTTCCATGATTTCGACGGCGACATTGCGGATTCCGCTCGGAAATGAAGTGACCGACAAGCCGTCCTTGCCCGGGCGCGCGCCCGTACCGCCAGTGTTGAAGCCGACGGCGTTGAAGCGCGTCGCGCCTTTGAGTTGCTCAGGATCAACGCCCTTGAACGTCTGGCCGCCTGCCAGCCGCACATTCCACAGTGATGATGTTCCTTCGGCCGGCACCTGATCCGGACGAGCCTGCTGCAGACATCCGAACACGACATCCGGCAGCATTTGGCCGATAGTTGAACGCGCTGCGACTGCAAGCGGAAAAGGCGCGTTGACGATCGAGCCTTCCGGCGCAGCCACCCGCACCACAGAGAGCGACCCCGCGTTATTCGGAATGTGGCTGCCGATGACGCAACGCACGCCAAACGATGTGTACGCATCGGTATAGGGCTTCGGCACGTTAATGCCGTTGGTGACGCACGGGCTCGTGCCCGCGAAGTCGATATCGATGCCGGTCTTGGAAATTGTCAGCTTCGCCTTGAGCGTAATCGGCGCATCGTAGCCGTCGATGGTCATCGCATATGACCACGAACCTTGCGGCCAGTCGCGTGCGGCGGCCAGCATCGCTGCACGTGAACGCTCGATAACATGCGCGCTGAGTCGTTCGATACCGTTCAGCTTATATTCGTGCATCATTGCGAGCAGGCGGCGGCCGCCGATCTCGTTGCATGCAACGAGCGCGTACACGTCACCTTCCACCTGCACCGGCTCGCGCACGTTGGCGCGAATGACACGCATCACGGTGTCGCTCATGCGGCCGCGATCGACAAGCTTGAGCGGCGGCAAAAACAGTCCTTCGTGGTAGACCTGCGTGCCGTCAGCGGAAAGGCCCAGACCGCCAATGTCGACGACGTGCACCGTTGACGCGAAGAGCGCCACCATGCGCTTGCCTTTGAAAACCGGCGTGACCATCGTCAGATCGTTCAGGTGCCCGGTGCCTTTCCACGGGTCGTTGGTCAGAAAGACATCGCCCGGCGCCATGGTGTTCGGGGGATATTCACGCAGAAAAAACTTGACTGACTCGGCCATCGAATTCACGTGCCCCGGAGTGCCGGTGACCGCCTGCGCGACCATGCGGCCGTCGGGCAGGAACACGCCGGCAGACAGATCACCAGCTTCGCGCGTCGCTGCACCGAATGCTGTGCGCACCAGCGTCTGCGCCTGCTCTTCGACGACGGAAATAAGGCGGTTCCACATCACCTGCATGTGGATGTCGGCGAGTTTGCTCATGAATGTTTCCCTCTGGTGATGCGTTTGTCGAGCACGACATGGCCGACGCTGTTGACGGATGCGTCGAAATCCGCAGTCACTACGATCGTCGTCTGGTCTTCAACGATGAGTGCAGGCCCGCCGATGCGCGCGCCCGGAGTCAGCGCTGCGCGTTCGTAAACCGGTGCCGAACGCCACTGCGCGAGCTTCGGTTCGAACAGGCGCCGCTTCGCCGCGGCTGTGGCGGTCTTGCGCGAAAGCGTTCGTGCGCGCGGCGCACGTTTTACTTTCGTTGACACGGTGACCGACCAGCTCATGATTTCGACGTCCATGTTAGGGACGGTGCGCCCGTACAAGACGCGATAAGCAGCATCAAAGCTGTGCTTGAGGCGCGCGGCGTCTTTGGCTGCGAGCCGGCCGGCGGGCAGCGTCACTGCAATCTCATGTCCCTGACCGGCGTAGCGCATATATGCAATGCGCGTGTTCGTCAGCACGGCTTTTGCCGCCGCCGCCCGCACGACAACAGTCGCTTGCTCAGTCATCTCATCGAGCAGGCGATTCGCATGCGCAGTATCGAGGGTGGCCACGCGCTGGTACCAACTGCGCACCGCCTGGAACGCGACCGGTGCAGTAAGAAAGCCGAGCGCTGAGCCCACGCTCGCGCCAACTGGAATGACAACGCGGGCGACGCCCAGCTTGTCGGCGAGACGTGCCGCATGCAGCGGCGCAGCACCGCCGAATGCGATCACCGTATAGTTTTCGACCGTTTTGCCGAGTTCCATCGCGTGCACGCGCGCAGCATTCGCCATATTCTCGGTGACAATCTCCGTGATCGCGAGCGCGCCCAACGCCGCATCGACTTTGAGCGGCTTGGCGACATCGCGCATGACCGCGGCTTCCGCACGTGTGGATTGCAATGCGACCCTGCCGCCGGCAAATCGCTGCGGATCCAGCAGACCCATCGCGCAATCAGCATCGGTCACGGTCGCGCGGTCGCCGCCACGTCCGTAGCATGCAGGGCCGGGCTCGGACCCGGCACTATCCGGGCCGACCTGCACGCGCTCGAGATCATCCACGCGCGCGATGGAACCGCCGCCGGCGCCGATCTCGACCATTTCGATCACCGGTATGCGAATCGGCAGTCCGCTGCCTTTCATAAAGCGGTACATGCGCCCGAATTCGAAGCTGCGCGAAATCTCCGGCTCGTAATCGTCAATGAAACATATTTTGGCAGTGGTGCCGCCCATGTCGAATGACAGCGCACGCTCCGTCCCGCAGCTTTCCGCGACGGTGCGCGCGAGGATAGCGCCGCCGGCGGGACCGGATTCGACGAGCCGCACCGGCTCGGCAGCGCCCATTGCAAGCGTGCATAGCGCGCCGCCCGAAGTCATCAGGAAAGCCGGACACACGATACCCATCGCATGCAAACGCGTTTCGAGCCGGTTCAAATAGCCGGCCATCACCGGCTGCACGTAAGCATTCGCGCAGGTTGTGGAGATGCGCTCGTATTCGCGAATCTCAGGGCACACGTCGGATGAGAGCGTGATCCATAGATCCGGCAGCGCGCGCTTGAGTACATCCCGCGCGCGGCGTTCATGTTCTGTATTCGTGAAGCTCTGCAGAAATGCAATTGCAACGCTCTCGATTTTCTCCTGTTGCAGCGTCGGGACGAGGGCTTCGACGGCGGCTTCGTCAAGCGGAAGGAGCACGCGGCCTTTCGCATCGACGCGCTCCGGTACGGGCAGGCGCAGATGACGCGCCACCAGCGGCGCCGGCTTGTCCAGGAATATGTCGTACTGCGCAAAGCGATGCTCCCAGCCGATCTCGACCAGGTCACGGAATCCCTCAGTTGTTATGAGCGCTGTCCTAGCGCCCTTGCGCTCGATCAGCGCGTTCGTAGCGAGCGTCGTGCCGAGTATGAAGATGCTGAGTGATTGCGGCGCGATCTCCGCCTGCGCCAGAATTTCCTGCACGGCGCCGACGACGGCCTCTTCAGGTGCGCGCGGCGTAGTGAGCACCTTGCCGGTCCAGCGCCGATTGCGCGCTTCGAGCACGATGTCGGTGAACGTGCCGCCGATATCAACAGCGAGACGCGCGCCTGCTGCATTTACTGCGGACATGCGAGCCTTAGAGGGAATTGAGCCGCGGGCGATTCATGCCACGCTACGTGGCAATGCATTCGGCCGTTATCGCAATGATTATAATCAAACGATAAGATTGCGCATACGCGACCGGCTCTCATTCGAGCGTCAGCACTGAAAAGGGAAATCGTGTCATTCGTGAAAATGGTCGAAGTCTGGCGCGGCCCGCTGGTTGAAAGCGTGCATGTCGGCGCCGCCGCTGTCGCCAATGCAGCAGGCGAAATCGTCGCGGGATGGGGTGACATCAAGATAGTGACTTATCCGCGCTCGGCGTTGAAGCCGGTGCAGGCGATAGCCCTTGTAGAGACCGGCGCATATGAGACGCATGCGTTGAGCACACGGCACCTTGCGCTGGCCTGCGCTTCGCATCGCGGCGAACCGTTTCACACTGAGTTGGCTGCGGCGTGGCTGGCCCGCATTGGGCTTGACCAGAATGCGCTGGCGTGCGGTCCTGATCATCCGGCTGACGAAGCAAGCGCTGCGGCAGCCATGATCGAAGGGCATCCGAAACAACGCATCTATCACAACTGCTCGGGCAAGCATTGCGGATTCCTCACCGTTGCGCGGCATCGCGGTTGGGAAGTGCAAGGTTACGACCGCCTGCAACATCCCGCGCAGCAACTTTATCTCGAGGCGCTCTCCGAACTCATCGGGCATGATGCGCATGAATTACCGTTCGGCATTGATGGCTGCGCATTACCGGCTGCGGCGTTGCCCATTGAAGAAATGGCGATCGCCATGGCGCGCTTTGCCGCAGCGCGTGTGGCATCGCCAAAGCGGCGCGCGGCAATTCTGGCGATACACGAAGCGATGCGCCTCCACCCGGAATACGTTTCCGGCACGAATCAAGCCGGCGTGCAGCTCGCGCGCGTCACACAGGGTCGCATCATCATGAAGACGGGCGCTGAGGGCTTAATCATGGCGTACGTTCCTCGCGAAGGGCTCGCAGTAACGCTCAAGATCGCCGATGGCGAAGCGCGCGGACGCGTGCCGGCGCTGATTGCGCTCCTGTCTGCGCTTGGCTTACTCGATGCAGGCGAACAGCGTGAGCTCGCGCCACTGGCGGAGCCTCCGGTCTTGAACAGCGCCGGCGCGAAGGTTGGCACGGTGCGCGCATGCGGCTTCCATGTGGCGCAGCGGCCTGGAGCGGCCGTTCGTGCGTAAACGGCGGCGCCCATAACGTGCAGCACATGACTGCGAGCGACGGCCTCGGCATCGCGTACACGATCGACGATTACACCGATCCCTGGCGCACAGCACCGACGCTAATATTGCTGCATTCGGCGATGAGCAGCTCGCGACGGCTCTACGCGATGGTCCCGCATCTCGCGCGCCGGTACCGTGTAGTACGCATGGATCTGCGGGGACACGGCGAATCGACGGTTCCACGTGCTGACCAGCCACTGACGCTCGCCAGGCTAACGCAGGACGTGCTCGAGCTGATCGATCATCTCGAAGTCAAAGCGGCGCATTTACTCGGGGTGTCGGGCGGCGGCTATCTTGCGCAGCAGATCGCTATCCATCAGCCCGCGCGCGTGCTCAGCCTGTTGCTGTTCGCATCGCGGCCCGGCTTCAAGGACAGCAAGGGTGCAGCTTGGATTCCCGAAATGGAACGCATGGGATTGAGTGCATTCATTGCGTCGACGCTCGCAGAGCGGCTGCCCGTCGAGCAACTGAGCAAAGCGCAGATCGCATGGTTTCTCGATGAGATCGCACGCAATGACGAATCATTCGTGAAGCGCTTCGTGCTTTATATGACGACGCAGTATTGGATGGACGATATCGCCCGTATCCAGTGTCCGACTTTGATTGTCGCGCCCGCGGGCGACGCGATCGGCAATGCGAGCGCGTATGCTGACATGCATAAGCGCATTCGCGGCAGCGAACTCGTTACTTATGATGTCGCGAACCACAACATCTGCGATTACCTGCCGGACCGGTGTGCGAGCGACGCTCTCAACTTCCTGCAACGGCATTTTCCGCCGTAACCGTTAATCGATCGTAACGTTCGCTGTCTTCGCGACGCGAAACCACTTGTCCGACTCGGCCATCCAATAGCGGCTGAAATCGTCGGGTGTGTTGCCAACCGCAACGCCGCCAAGCTCGAGGATGCGGTTGGTCATGGCAGGTGTATGCAACGCTTTCGCAATATCCGTGCTGATGCGAACAACGATTTCGCGCGGAACACCGGCGGGCATCGCAACGCCTTGCCACGAGCTCGCATCGTAGCCTTTCAAGCCCGCTTCATTGATGGCCGGCACGTCGGGAAGAATCGGGAAGCGATCTCTTGTCGAAACGGCAATAGCGCGCAAGCGGCCTTCCTTCACGAATGGAACGACACCGACCGCAGGCGCGAATGCGAGCTCGACGCGCCCGGCCAGTTGGTCGACCATTTGGGCGCCGGCGCCTTTATAAGTAATCAGCGTGATGTCGAGGCCGGCCTGTTGCTTGAATAGCTCCATGGCGAGATGCGGACTGGCGCCGCCGCCGCTTGATGCGTAGTTGAGGGCGCCCGGCCTGCGCTTCGCGAGCGCGATCAGTTCGCCGACGTTTTTTACGGGCAGTGAAGGATGCACGAGCAGCAGCATCGGTACCGTAGCCACCAGCGTCACCTGCGACAGATCCTTGAGCGAGTCGTAGCCCGCATTCGCGGACAATCTGGAAGCGATCGTCTGCGCCGGCGACACCATGCACATCGTGTAACCGTCAGGCGGCGACTTCGCGCACAGACTGGTGCCGATGCTGCCGCTCGCGCCCGGGCGGTTGTCGGCGATAACGTTCACGCCCTCCGCATCGGAGACAACCTTGGCGACGATGCGACCCAGGGTGTCGGTCGACCCGCCGGGCGGATAAGAGAGAATGAATCGAATCGGCTTTGCGGGATACGTCTGCGCGTGTGCTTGCCGGCCGATCACGAGCTCGGTCAATAGGAGAATGCATAGGCCGCAAATCGACGCTGGTGAAGGAAGAGTGATGTTCAGGCCCGCTTGAATAAGAAGAGACCAGCTCTGCGTTTGGTTACGCCGCAATTTACGGAAGTTCGACAAGCTTGCCGCGTCCCCGCTTAGTCGCTTCCTGCAGCGCGTAAGCTGCAAAGGCGATATCGCCGATCGCCATCCCCTGAATGAGCGCAAGTATGCGATCGGCCTTTGAATCTCTGCCGCGTTTTTTACCGGCCACGACGTCACATGCAAGAGCGTCGATGCGTGAGGAGAACGCTTCGCGCGACAAGTGGCCCTGCGAAATCCAGGCGCCGCCGTCGCCGACTTCCGATGCAAAGTCGGCATCATCCACGATCAGGCGTTGGCATTCCGGCAGCACGCCATGGTCGATCTCGTTGCCGCCGCCCATCGAGCATACGACGGCACCGGCCTTGATCGTTCGAGGCAGGACCAGAGGGGCGGTAGAGTCAGTGAGCGTGATGATGAGATCTGCATCATGCACCGCACCGGCTTTATTCGGTTCCACATGCATGTCGAAAGCAAGTTTTGGTGCATGCGCGGCGACGAACGCAGACATGCTTTCAGTTCGGCGGGCATTGACCCGCAATTCTGATATGTCGAGCGTGCGCGCGAGCATAGGCACGATCTCGTTCGCAATTTTGCCGGTGCCGAAGAGCGCTACTATCAGCGGGCCGCGGTTGACAAGCGATTCTATGGTCGCTGCGCCGAACGCCGCAGTGCGAATGCGGCTGATCCATAGCTCGGGGACGAGGCCGGAAAGGGCGAGCCCGTCATGCTGATAGACGGCGCTGTAATTAAACGCGTCGGGATCGGTTGCGGACATCCTCGATATCAGCCGGATGCCGGATGCGCCTAAGTGACCGACGCTAGCCGCTTTGAACTTGAAACGTCCGGCGCCGAAGCGCCGCGCGTCAAGCGACATCGAAGAGGGCGTCGATAGCATGCTGTTGCCCTGCGCTTGATCCTTAAGCGTGCGCCGCGCGAGATCGAGCGCGCGCTCGCTGTCGATTGCCGCGCGCACATCGTCTTCGCCGAGTATGCGGATGCAGGACATTGTGCGATTAGATTGCGCCGGGCGTACGCTGCCGGCGTGACCTAACGCATCTCAAAGCCGTTCGCGCACCAGCGCGAGCACTTTGGCAACCTCTGCGGCGGTGTTGTAGAAATGAAACGAAAACCGCAGCCTCCCGTGCCGTATAGACAACTTCACTCGATTCTTCGCGAGATGATCATGTACGTCCTGCAGTTGCGCTTGCAGGGCTGCATCCGGATCGATTGCTCCAACGACTACGACATGCGAGAAGTGCGTCGGAACTTTTCCGCTCATAACCGGCAGCCCGAGCGCATTCAGGCCGGCAGTAAATTCGCGTGCAAGTGCAAGCACGTGCGCTTCGATTGCAGCAATACCGGTGCCGGCGAGCAGATCGAGCGAGACATCGGTCGCATTGGCACCGGCATAGTTATAGCTGCCGACCTCGAACCGCCGTGCCGCCGGCATCAGCTTGTATTCAGTGCCGCCTTTCTCGCCTTCATGGGCGTCGCCGAGGTCGATGCCGTAGCGTGCGAGATTGCCGGGCTGCATGCGTTCCGCGCGCTCGCGCCGCACATAGAGAAAACCGAATCCGTAAGGTCCGCATAAGTACTTCGATGCACCGACGGTCATTGCGTCGACGAGCGTCGTGCGCACATCCAAGTTCAAGGCCCCGACCGACTGCGCACCATCCACGAGAAGCATCACATCGCGATTCTGGCACAGCTTGGCGAGCGCATCGAGATCGCTGCGGGCGCCGGTCGTATAAGTAACTGTTGACGCGATGACGAGCCGGGTCTTGGCATCGATATTTCGTGCGATCGTTTCGACCGGAGTCGCGAAATCTGCAGTGGATGGCACTGCCCGCACTTCAATGCCATGGCGATCGCGCATGTTGTACAACGAATAAAGACTGTTCGGGTGCTCAATATCGGCGCAGAGCACCGCATTGTCGCCGGCCTTCCAGGGAATCGACGTTACGATCGCATTGATGCCCTCCGATACGTTTTTGACGATCGCAATTTCTTCCGGTTGGCCGCCTATCAGACGCGCAAATTTTTCGCGCACGCGCTCGAGCACGTCGAGCATCGACGAACGCTCGCCGCCTTCATAGATGCGTCCATCGAGGTAACGCATCACCGCATCGCGTGCGCCGATTGGCAGCAGACCGCGCGCTGACGTTTCGAAGTAGATCCACTTATCAGTGCCGGGGAATTGTTGCCGGACTGCGGTGATTTCTCTTAACGGCGTCGACAGATCATTCAAGGCGGTTCCCCGGGGAATTGTTTACTGCGTGTTGAGCACTGTAACTGAGTCGTGTGCGCCGGCTATTTTGCGCGTCGAGCATGGGCGGCGCAACTTCGTTGATGGGTCGCAACGCTTATGCGATCATCGGCGCCAGCATTTCTCTTCTGAATGGATACCGATCGATGTACGTGCAATTGCAGCGCGCAGCTGCCGCGCTGGTCATCATGTTGTCGTGTTGTGCCGGTGCCGCCGCTCAAACGTATCCCTCCAAGCCGGTCAGGATCATCATGGGGTTTCCGGCGGGCAGCACTGTCGACGTGCTCGTGCGCCCGCTTGCACAGCATCTAACGCAAACGTTCGGGCAGCAGTTCATCGTCGACAACCGTGCGGGCGCAACCGGTGTAATCGCGTCGGAACTCGTGGCGAAAGCGCCGGCTGACGGATATACGCTGCTTGGAACACCCAGCTCCGCGATCACAAGTACACCGCATTTAAGCCAGCATCTGCCGTTCGATCCATTGCGCGACTTCGTCAGCATCAACCAGATCAACTGGTTTTCGTACGTTCTCATTACGCATCCGTCGGTGCCAGCGAAGTCCGTCAGCGAGTTGATTGCTCTTGCGAAATCTAAACCGGGAGTACTAACGTACGGGTCGTCGGGCGTCGGCAGCGCGTTTCATCTCGCGGGCGAATTGTTTCGGCTGATGGCAAAGATCGACATCATCCATGTCCCTTACAAAGGCGGCCCGCCGGCGGTTACAGACATGATGGGCGGCCGTCTCGACTTGATGTTCTATTCGCTCGCAGTTGTGCGTCAACAGATCGAAGCAGGAAGATTGCGGGCGCTTGCTGTGACCGGCGACCATCGCGATCCGCTGCTGCCGCTCGTGCCGACGGTTGCAGAGTCCGGCTTGCGCGGATATGAGATGAGCGGCGGTCATATCATTCTGGCGCCTGCCGCTACGCCGCGTGACGTGCTCGTGAAGCTGAACGCCGCCATTCTCAAGGCGTTGTCGCTTCCGGAAATGAAGGAGTTATGGGCGCGACAGGGAATGGAAATAGCGCTGACGACGCTGGACCAGGCCGCGGCACGCCTGCGCGGCGATTACGATCGCTATGGCAAGCTGATCAAGGAAGCCGGTATTAAGCCGGAGTGATGGCGCTGTCGAGTTTTTCCATCGTCATCACCGACGCGCCGCAATCATTGCATCATCTTCTGAATAGTTAAGCACAAAGTGAGACAACAAAATATCAGTCATTGGTTTCAGTATTTCCCTGAGAGCTTCATGTGGTCGCAGGGCATCATGTCGGCGATCGAAATGAATCCCGGAGGGGCAGCGTCGTGACTCGTTAGCCGCAGGCCCGTTTGCGGGAACGACGCCCGCGCCCCATACCTTCATTCGCGATGTCTTAATCAATTCGCAGGTAAATCGAAAGTGACACAGCAAAATATCACTCATTGGTTTCAGTATTTCCCTAAGAGCTTCATGTGGTCGCAGGGCTTCATGTCGGCGATCGAGATGATCCCGGTAGGGGCAGCGTCGTGACTCGTTAGCCGCAGGCCCGTTTGCGGGAACGACGCCCGCGCCCCATACCTTCATTTGCCATCTCTTAATCAATTCGCAGGTAAATCGAAAGTGACACAACAAACTATCACTCATTGGTTTCAGTATTTCCCTGAGAGCTTCATGTGGTCGCAGGGCATCATGTCGGCGATCGAGATGATCCCGTATGGGGCGGCAGCGATGGGTGAGATCGATCAGGTCGGTCAGCGCCTGAAAGGTCGCGAGGGCGACAATGAAGCGTGGTGCGACGAATGGTCGAAGATGGCGGAAAAGATGGAGCGTCGCGCGGACGAAGCGGCGGCGGCCAATCACGCCCTCACTGCAGGCACGTACTACCTGCATGCATGGACGTACTATGGCTACGGCGAGCGCTTTCTGCATCTCGGCGAAAAGAAGCTCGATGTGTATCGGCGCAGTTTGCGTTGCTTCGAGAAGGGCATCCGGCGGCGATATCCAACCATAGAACGCGTCGAGGTGCCCTATGAGGGCAAGGTGCTGCCTGCCTGGTTTATGAAATCGCCGACCGCAAAAGGTAAAGCGCCGACCGTCGTATTCTTCAATGGCCTCGACGGGACAAAGGAAGTGGGCGTTCT
>Ga0068868_100000683_pt1 | contig 22768 bp, 8 predicted proteins | sample KBSMisM42_FD_64660 | JGI IMG/M metagenome (GOLD analysis project Ga0068868, IMG submission 64660) | Miscanthus rhizosphere microbial communities from Kellogg Biological Station, Michigan, USA - KBS Miscanthus M4-2 | ecosystem: Host-associated > Plants > Roots > Rhizosphere > Soil ...
GGGGGTATTATGATAAGAAACTATCTCAAGATCGCATGGAGAAACCTGGTAAAAAATAAGGTTTATTCTTTTATCAATATCGCAGGGCTGGCAGCAGGAATGGCTGTTGCTATGATCATCGGCCTGTGGATCTATGATGAGATTTCAGCTAATAAGCACTTTAAAAACTACAGTACGCTTTACCAGGTTATGATGAACCAGACTTTTGACGGAAAGCGGGACTCGCAACTGGCTTTGCCTTTTCCGTTAGCGGATGAATTGAAAGCCAAATATCCTGATTTCAAAGGGGTGGCCATGTGTGATTGGGGCAATCATCACTCGTTTATGTATGGTGATAAAAAGATCAGTAAAGCGGGACATTTTATCGGGCAAGAAGCCGTCAATATGTTTTCATTAAATATTATCAATGGCGACAAAAATCCCTTGCATGATCCTTATTCCATTGTTCTGACAGATGAAACAGCTAAAATACTTTTTGGAAATGAAAACCCGGTTGGGAAAATTGTGAAGATGGATAATGCAACCAATTTGAAAGTTACGGCTGTAGTTACAAAGCAACCAAAAAACAGCTCACTCAGTTTCGATTACCTGATCCCTATTCAATTGGAGGAGATCCTCTACGCGTATGTCAAACTATATCACAAAACAAACTGGGGAAACAACTCCTGGCAGGTATTTGTGCAATTGAATAACAACGCGGATGCAAAGACGGTAGATACCAAAATAAAAAATGCAGTGCTCTCCCACTTCACCGATGAGAATACATTGAAGACTATCATCCCGGAAGTCTTTATTCACCCGATGGCGAAATGGCGTTTGTATAACGATTTTGAGAATGGGAAAAATACGGGCGGTTTTATAAAATATGTAAGGATGTTCGGGATCCTGGGACTTATCGTCCTGATCATTGCTTGTATAAATTTTATGAATTTAAGCACTGCCCGCTCAGAAAAGCGTGCGCGCGAAGTGGGTGTCAGGAAAGCGGTTGGTTCAGGAAGAAGACAACTCATAAGGCAATTTCTGAGCGAGTCAATCCTGATCTCCGCACTTTCCTTCGTGGTTGCACTGTTAGTCGTAGCGATTATCCTGCCCTACTTCAATAAACTCACTGACAAAGCCATGAGTTTACAGGTTGCAAGTCCTTTGTTTTGGGGAATTATGATTGTATTTACCGTGATCACGGGTCTATTGGCGGGAAGTTATCCTGCATTTTATCTTTCCTCATTCAGTCCTGTGCGTGTTCTCAAGGGTAACCTGAAAGCAGGAAAGAGTAGTTCCCTCCCACGTAAAATACTAGTTGTTGTACAGTTTGCGAGCTCAGTGATTTTAATGATCGGAACAACCATCATTTATCAGCAAATACAACATGGTAAGAACAGGCCCATTGGTTTTAATAATAAAGGATTAATCTCCGTGAACTGGTCAGATGACATCGGCAAAAACATGGCGGCGCTTAAGCAGGAGTTATTGAGTTCGGGCGCTGCCTATTCAGTTTGTCAAAGTAATTCTCCTCCGTCACAGATATATAGCAACAACAATGGCTGGGAGTGGAGGAATAGTTTGCCGGTTGAGAAAACAGTTGTTTTTTCAACGATCACCACTGAATATGATTACACAAAAACCCTGGGAATTAAAATGATTGACGGCAGAGACTTTTCCAGGGACTTTGCAGATTCAAATGGAGTTATTCTGAACCAGGCGGCCGTAAAACGAATGGGACTGAAAAATCCTGTTGGTGAAATGCTGAAGTGGAACGGACAGCCGATGGTCGTCATTGGAGTAATACCGGACATACAAATGGAATCGCCTTTTAGACCCATCTCGCCTTTGACGATCATATTTAATAAGGATTGGGTAGGCTGTGTCGATGTGCGCATCAACCCAAATATGTCAGCATCGAAAGCGATAAGTATTATGAAACCCATTTTTGATAAGTACAACCCATCTTTTCCTTTCGAATATCAATTTGCCGATGAACAATACGGTAAAAAATTCAATTATGAAGAACTGGTAGGAAACCTGGCGGCGATCATGGCAGTGCTGGCCATTTTTATTTCCTGCCTTGGACTCTTTGGATTGGCTTCGTTTACCGCAGAGCAGCGGGTCAAAGAGATCGGCGTACGAAAAGTGTTAGGTGCCAGCGTTTTCAACTTGTGGAAATTGCTTTCAAAAGATTTTGTCGTGTTGGTTTTAGTTGCGTGTGCCATTGCCATTCCAGTGGCCTGGTACGCGATGAATGATTGGTTGAAAAATTATGAATATAAGATCAGTATTGGATGGATGACTTTTGCGCTTGTGGTGACGTTGTCGATTGCAATCACATTAATAACGGTAAGTTTTCAATCGATCAAAGCAGCTTTGTCGAACCCTGTGAAGTCGTTGCGAACAGAATAATTGAGCTACGAGCTATGAGCCGCGAGCTCATAGCTCATGGCTAAAAGCTAAAAGCTTCTTTATGATCAGAAACTATTTCAAGATCGCCTTCAGAAATCTTTTTCGATATAAAGGATTCTCCTTTATCAATATTTTCGGCCTTGCAACGGGGATGGCCTGCAGCCTGCTGATATTCCTTTTCGTAAAGGACGAAATAAGTTATGACCGTTTTCATAAAGATTCGGACAAGATCTACCGGGTCGTAAAAGATTTTGTGAATGATGATGGCAGCCGCTTGCCCGATGCAACTACTCCGCCGGCCCTTTCTCCTGCCATGCAACGTGAGATCCCTGAAGTGGCACATGTTACAAGAGTATTCCCCAATTGGGGCGCTAATTTTCTTATCAGGTACGCCGACAAAAAGATCATGGAAGAAAAACTGTGCAGGGTTGACAGCAGTTTTTTTGATGTTTTTACTTTTCCTTTTCTTCAGGGAAATGCGAAGGATATTTTTAAAGACATTAATTCTATTGTGATCACAGAATCTGCTGCCAAAAGATATTTCGGCAACGAGGATCCAATGGGTAAAACGCTGCAGATAGATCAATTGGGAGACCTGATGGTGAAAGGAATCTTGAAGGATGTCCCTTACAACTCACATTTTCATTTTGATTTTTTAATATCCACCCGGAAATTTTCAGGTGATATTGATGCAAACTGGGGATGGTACAATTTCTATACCTATGCAAAGCTGAAATCAACTGCGAATGTCGCCGCCCTGAATAAAAAAATACAAGATCTCTATAAACGCAATAATGAAGATGGTAAAAATATTTTTTACGTTCAACCTTTAACAGGGATTCACTTATCCTCTAATCTCAAATGGGAGTTAGAACCAAACAGCGATAAACTGTATGTATATGTATTTACTATTATTGCCATTTTCATAATTCTCATCGCGGGCATTAATTATGTCAACCTTTCAACTGCAAAAGCTTCCGTCAGGGCAAAGGAAGTTGGTGTCAGGAAGGTTGCCGGTGCATTTCGCTCCTCGTTGGTGAATCAGTTTTTAATTGAATCGATCATCACCTGTCTTATTGCTTCTGTATTGGCAGTGATGATTGCTCAGCTGCTATTACCGGTCGTGAATGATTTAACCTTAAAGCACCTTACGGTCATTGGTAATCCTTCCGTGCTTCTATCTATGATCATGGCTGCCTTGTTTCTTGGGATAGTGGCGGGCTTCTTTCCTGCCGTTTATCTTTCATCATTCAAACCGATACTCGTTCTAAAAGGATTAAAGTTTTCTGAAAAAGGAACATTGAATCTCCGCAAGGCATTGGTAATTGTTCAATTCACCATTTCCACGGTCCTGATCATCGGCGCGTTGATCATTTCACAACAAATGCACTTTATCCAGTCGGCAAAGCTGGGTTTGAATAAGGACCAGGTTGTTGTAATAAAAAATGCGGACTTTTTATCAAGGGCTGACAGGGATGCATTTCAAAATTCTTCGCTCCAAATTCCCGGGATCAAAAAAATTGCAGTGGCTGATGGAGTGGTTGGTGGACAAAACTGGACAAACGGGATGAGGCTAAAGGGATCACAAAACTCCCAGTTGATGAATTTTCTTTCAGTGAGCTATGATTATTTGGATGCATTGGGAATACAGATAAAAGAGGGAAGGAATTTTTCTTCAAAATTTCCTGCCGATACCATGAACAACGGAATTCCCAAAGGTCCTCTTGATCAAAATATCGGTAGTATCATATTAAATGAGACAGCGACCAAAGATCTCGGTATTCCTGAACCCGTCGTGGGCAAGCAACTCCTTTGGGGGGATGATGCTGATACGATGTACTATGTTACCGTGGTTGGGGTTGCAAAAGATTTTCATTTCACTTCGTTACGTAACCAGATAAAACCCTTTGCGTTTGTCAATATACCGCGAAGAGTGGGCAACTTCACTATTAAGCTGTCGACCGATAATATTAAACAAACCCTGGGGCAACTGGAGGCGACATGGAAACAGTTTTCAGCAGACCGCCCTTTTGAATATAATTTTTTGGATGAAACCTATTCCAGCCTTTATCAATCTGAAAGTCGTTTTCAAAGAGTATTTATCAGTCTTGTTGTGCTTGGGATCATCATTGCCTGCCTGGGATTGTTTGGACTCGCCACATTTGCTGCACAACAGCGGATAAAAGAGATCGGGATTCGCAAAGTGCTGGGAGCTTCGGTCAGCAATCTTATTGGGCTGCTTTCAAAAGATTTTCTAATGCTGGTGATCATTGCATTGGTCGCTGCCATTCCCATTGCCTGGTTCGCGATGAATAGATGGCTGCGGGACTTTGCTTACAGGATCAACATTCATTGGTGGGTATTTATGATTGCTGCCATCATTACCGTGCTCATTGCCTGGATCACGATCAGCACGCAGGCGTTTAAAGCAGCCATTGCAAACCCTGTGAAGAGCCTTCGCACCGAATAGCTTACGCTTGCGCCGAAACTTATGCCAGGGAGCGTGGCACGTGAAAAAAGTTTAAGAACAGAAATAAAACCAGTTTTATGATCACTAACTATTTAAAACTTTCTTTCCGGAATCTGATCAAACGTAAAGGCTATTCCACCCTGAACATTTTGGGACTGGCTATTGGTATTACCTGCTGCCTGCTTATTTTTCAATATGTAGCCTTTGAAAAAAGTTATGACAAGTTTCCACCAAAGGCTGACCAGATCGTGCGATTGCGTCTTGACTCTTATCACCAGGGGCAACTTCAATGGAAATCGGCAACGGTATATCCCGCTTTTGGACCCACTATGAAGAAAGATTTTCCGGAAGTGGAAGAGTTTTGCCGGCTTATCGACGCCAATGGCCTGTTCTCAAACGATGAACGGAATATTAAGTTCAGTGAAGAAAAAGGTTATTATGCAGATCCTTCCGCATTGTCCATGCTGGATATTCAATTGACGAAAGGAAATTCAAAAAGCGCTCTCAATGGTCCCGATAAAATTTTGTTGTCGGAGAACACGGCAAAAAAATATTTTGGTACTGAAGATCCAATGGGGAAAAAATTGGTTTACCGGGATCCGGACTACACGAGAACACTTGAAGTTACTGGTGTCTTTAAAGAGTTCCCGGCAAACTCGCATCTTATCATTCATCACCTGTTGTCGTATTCCACACTCGGAAGTATTTTACGACAATTGGGCGACACATCAAATGCTACCGAAACCGCATGGGGCTGGTACGATTTCTATGTCTATCTCCAATTGAAACCCGGTACGGACCGAAAGAAGTTAGAATCGAAGTTCCCTGCGTTTTGTGATCGCTATATCAACAGCCAGGAATGGGCCAAGGCGAATAATGTGCGGGCTGAAATACATATGCTTCCACTTGCGGACATTCATCTTTATTCGAATTACAACCAGGAGGCGGAAGTAAATGGCAATGGACAATCTGTTTATTTTCTTTTTCTCATTGCATTTTTTATTATCGGCATTGCCTGGATCAATTATATCAATCTTGCCACAGCACGATCGCTGGAAAGGGCCCGGGAAGTGGGTGTGCGGAAAGTTATGGGCGCGGTCCGGCGTAATCTCATCGTCCAATTTTTAGTGGAAAGTTTTCTGATCAACCTGATAGCGTTTCTGCTGGCGCTTTCTGTTGCTTACTTAATTACGCCTTCCTTTAATCAAATGATCGGCAGGGCAGGAGATTCAGGATTTTCATTTCCTGCAAGATACTGGATAGGTTCTGCGCTGGTATTTTTATCAGGCTGCATGCTGTCAGGACTCTATCCCGCCTTTGTATTGTCCGGATTCCAACCCGTTTCTGTTTTAAAAGGGTTATTTAAAAGTACCGCAAGTGGGCTCGCATTGCGTAAAGGTCTTATCGTAACACAATTTGTCATTTCACTGGTTCTGATCGCAGGAACTATCATCGTATTTCAGCAGGTTTCATTCATGCGAAACCAAAAGCTTGGTGTTAATATTAATCAAACCCTTGTCCTGGATGGCGCGACTTCACTGACGGATTCTCTTTACCGAAGTCAGTTCCAATCATTCAAGAACGATCTGCTCAATATTAACGGAGTAAGGAATGTGGCAGCATCTTCTATTGTCATGGGTAAAGAAATTTACTGGACCAATAGCAGCAGAAGGCTTGGTAGCGATAACCAGGGGTCTGTTACTCTATATAATATTGGGGTAGACTATGACTTCATTCCTTCGTTTGGCCTTCAGGTAAAGGCAGGCAGAAATTTTTCAAAAGATTTTCCGACAGATGAACGCGGGGGTGTGTTGCTTAATGAAGCAGCAGCACGATTGCTGGGATTTACCGATTTCAATAAAGCGGTGAATGAAAAATTCTTTTCGGCCGGTGATACAGTATCATTGTTAGGCATTGTAAGCAACTATCATCACCAGGGATTGCAAAAAGCAATTGACCCAATGATCTTCCGCCTGCGGCCCAATTCCCGTGGAGCCTATTCTTTAAAGATTGAAAGCAGGAATATGGCATCAACCATTGCATCCGTCCGGCAGGCGTGGAATAAATTTTTTCCCGCTGATCCTTTCAATTATTATTTCCTCGACGAATTGTTTGACAAGCAGTATAGAGCGGACCAATTGTTTGGAAAGATATTCGGATTGTTCGCAACGCTGGCAATTATCATTGCCTGTTTCGGATTATTAGGTTTATCGGCTTATAATGTTTTACAACGTACAAGAGAGATCGGGATACGCAAAGTGCTTGGCGCATCTGTCCGGAGTATACTGTTCCTTTTATCGAAGGCATTCCTTCTACTGGTGTTGATCGCCTTTGTGGTGGCGGTGCCGGTTACATGGTTTGTCATGAATAAATGGTTGCAGGATTTTGCTTACCGCATTAATATACAAGTTTGGGTTTTTGTATTAGCCGGCGCATTGGCTATCATCATTGCTCTGCTGACGATCGGTTTGCAGGCGTTGAAAGCCGCAGTGGCAAACCCTGTGAAATCATTACGAACTGAATAAATCGAGCTGTGAGCTACGAGCTCATAACTCGAAGCTAAAAAGCTTTCTTATGTTCAAAAACTATTTCAAAATTTCACTGCGCTACTTATTGCGCTACAGGACATACACGGCTATCAACACACTGGGATTGGCAGTCGGCATTAGCTGTTGTATCCTCATCATGTTATTTGTAAGAAGTGAATTCAGCTATGACCGATTCCATACAAAGGCAGATCGTATCTACAGGGTTTGGCAGGAGGAAAAATTCCAGGGCCAGGATTTCAAAAATACGATCACGTCCATTCCCATGGGACCGGCTATGCAAAGTAGTTTTCCTGAAGTAGAGGCCATGTGTCGTGTTTTTACTTCAAATACGCTAATAAAGGTCAATAACAATTCCTTTAATGAGAGCATTACCATGGTGGATCCTGCGTTTTTCAAAATTTTTGATTTTAAGTTATTCCAGGGAAACCAGAACGATCCATTCCCAACGAGCAACTCAGTGATCATAACTCCGAAAATTGCAAAAAAATATTTTCCGCAGGACGCGGGGCATGGAGATGTCAATGCATTGGGAAAAAGTTTTGAGATACAGTTGGGAGATGCTAAACAATTATTCACCGTTGCCGGCATTGCTGAACAGGCGCCTGAGGAGTCAAGTATAAAATATGATATTCTTTTCCCGTACGCGAATGCCAAACTGATCTTTTCTGAGAGAATGTTGCACAGCTGGTTCAACATTTTTAACGAGACCTATGTGATGCTTCACAAAGATGTGCAGATAGTAAATCTTGCAAAAAAATTCCAGCCCATGCTGAAACAGCAACTGGGAGAGGACTACGGTTCCGAAGAATTCAATATGTACCTCCAACCGATCACATCGGTCCATTTGGATAATTCATTGCCCCCGGGAATTCAGCCTGTCAGCAATCCAAAATATTCTTACATCCTGGCCACGATCGGTATCCTTATCTTACTGGTTGCCTGCATAAACTTTATAACATTGTCTGTCGGCCGTTCTACAACAAGAGCGTTGGAAGTGGGAGTAAGAAAAGCACTGGGCGCCGAAAGAAAACAACTTATCAAACAATTCTGGGGCGAGGCCTTACTTGTCACATTGATATCGGTCATTGTCGGCCTTATCCTGGCCTTTGTGTTGGTCACACCATTCAACCACGTCATTAACAGGCATCTTGTCTTTCATTTTGATCTCTTATTCATCGCGTTTTTCGTTTTACTTATTATCATCATTGCATTAATTGCCGGTATCTATCCGGCCATTATTCTTTCTGGTTTCAATCCCATCGAGGTATTGAAAGGAAAATTGAAGACAAAAGAGAGCGCCGGCTTGCTCAGGAAAGGATTGATCGTCGGCCAGTTTGTCGCTTCCATTGTGATGATCATTTGCACGATCGTGATCGGCAAACAAATGAATTACCTGCAGAAGAAAGATCTCGGATATAGAAAAGACCAGTTGATCATTGTGCCAACAAACAAAAAACGGGCAGAGGCATATCCGCTGGCACAATTGTACAAAACTGAATTATCGAAACATCCTGAGGTGTTGAGCGCCTCCGCTTCAGTATTTAGTTTTTCAGAAGCCCCATGGGTCAATCTTGGTTATTCAGATGATAAAAAGAACTATCACAGTTTTCAATACAACGAAGTGGACGCATCATTTATTGAAACCATGCAGATACCGATGCTGCAGGGCAGAAGTTTTCAGCCACACAATCCGGCTGATACAAACAACAGCATTGTCGTGAATGAAACACTCGTAAAAGAATACGGTCTGAAGGATCCTATCGGGAAACGGTTCGGTAAATATTCACAACAGATCGTTGGCGTTACAAAGGACTTTAATTATGAATCATTGCACAAAAAGATCGAACCCCTGGTGCTTTCTTTAAAGTTCGATACTATAGCGAGACAATCCAGCGATGTTTCTTTTGCTAACTCTCCGCAACCACGCATTTCAGTTCGCATGAAGGCTGGAGATCTGCAGCACAATATCAGTATCCTAAAAAGAGCCTGGCTTGCTGTGGCGCCCAACCAGGATTTTGAATACCATTTCCTGGATGAAAGTTTAGCCTCAGCCTATGAACAGGAACAAAAAAGCGCAACGGTCGTAAAGATCGCGTCGGCTCTATCCATTTTTATCGCTTGTATGGGTCTGTTCGGTTTAGCCACTTTAACCGTAACCCGGCGCACTAAAGAAATAGGCATCAGAAAAGTTCTCGGCGCCAATGCTACGCAATTAGTGAAGTTATTATCTAAAGATTTTTTGTTACTGATCGTCATAGCCGCGTTGATCGCATTCCCGGTTGCGTGGTGGGCGATGAATAAATGGCTATCAGACTTTGCTTACCGGACCGGTATCAGTTGGTGGGTGTTCGCGATCGCAGCCATCCTTTCTGTTGTGATCGCATTTGTAACAATTAGCACACAAGCGGTAAAGGCTGCGATGATGAACCCTGTGAAATCGTTGCGAACAGAGTAATAAAATAAACAAGCTGCGAGCCATGAGCCCTGAGCTTATAGCTACCAGCTCATAGCTAAAAGCTTTTTCTATGATAAAGAATTATTTCAAAACCGCGTGGAGAAATCTCTGGAAGAACAAAACGTTCTCCCTCATCAACATTGCAGGGCTTTCTATTGGGATGGCTGCATGCCTGCTGATACTGCAATATGTAAGCTTTGAACTAAGCTTTGATCAATTCAATAAAAATGCCTCGGATATTTATCGTGTCTACAACGACCGTTACCAAAACGGGAAACTGATTCAGCACGGCACCATTACTTATTCGGCCATCGGCAAAGCTATGCAGAATGATTTTCCCGAAGTTATAAATCACACAAGGGTAGTGCCTCTCGGAGCTTCCATTATTACCTACGACAATAAAAAAATTGGTGAACAGGATCTCCTGGCTGCAGACGAAACTTTCCTGTCCATGTTCAATTACCTGCTGCTTTCCGGGGACCGGATTACAGCATTGAAAGAGCCCAACTCCGTTATACTTTCTGAAGTGCTGGCAAGGAAAATTTTTGATGTAAAAGACAATAACTTTCAAACTCTGCTTGGGAAAACCGTGGTGATTGAACGTGATTCACTTCCTTATAAAATAACAGGCATCGTAAAGAAGCTCCCGGAAAATTCGCATCTTAAATTTGATCTCCTCCTCTCTTATGTTACACTTTACAAAGGCAAATACGGATGGCCACAGGCTGAATATGATTTTACCGACTCTGACTTCTGGCACTATATACAACTGAAACATGGCACCAATTACAAAGCATTGGAGGCTAAATTCCCGGCTTTTAGCCAACGGCATTTCCAGGGAAATAAAATTTCCGGCAGCGATGAGAAATTTTACCTGCAGCCGCTCTTAAAAGCTCATCTATATTCTGATTTTGAATACGAGATCGGCAAAACGGGAAGTGCAACAGTAGTCTGGGGTTTACTCATCATTGCTGTTCTGATCATTGTCATAGCCTGGATGAATTATATCAACCTTGCTACTGCAAAATCTATGGATCGTGCTAAGGAAGTCGGTGTGAGAAAAGTGGCTGGTGCAACAAAACAACAACTGATCAGACAATTTCTCACTGAATCTTTTACTATCAATTTCGCGGCGCTGCTCATAGCCCTGCTACTGGTTACCTTGCTTCAAAGCGGTTTCAATACCCTGGTCCAACACCCGTTATCATTATCCTATTTATTTCAAAAGGGATTGAGTGGTTATAATATCTCGACAGCGTTAATTGGATTGATCATTTGCGGCATCTTTATTTCAGGATTTTACCCCGCGTTTGTGCTCTCATCGTTTAGGCCAATCCTTGTACTGAAAGGAAAATTTACCGCTTCAGGAAAAGGAATCGCTTTACGAAAAGCATTAGTAATCGGCCAGTTTGCGATAACTGTTGCACTCATTATCGGTTCCTTTGTAGTGTACAAACAAATCAAATTTGTGAATGAGCAAGACCTCGGTTTTAATATGTCACAGATGCTTATTGTCAAGGGGCCGCAACTTACAGGATGGGATTCGACTTTTATTGAAAGAGAAAATAGTTTTACGGCCGAAATAAAAGAGATACCGAATGTTTTAGGGGCAGCGAATTCGGGGCGGCTGCCGGGTGCTGAACTGGGAAGAGCTTTTAACGTCCGGAGAGCCGACGCGCCAAGCGAAACGCATTTTACGGTTCGCAATAATTCGATCAGTAAAGATTTCATTGACCTTTACAAGATGAAATTATTAGCAGGTAGAAATTTTGTGCCAACAGACTACAATCCTGACTGGGAAAAATTGCATAACACCATCATTACTGAAAGTGCGGTGAGTTTGTTGGGCTTCAAATCTATCAATGATGCGATTGGGAAACCAATTTTGTCGGGCGATAAAAAATGGGATGTGGTGGGTGTGGTGGCAGATTATCATCAAAAATCGCTGCGTTCTCCTATTGAACCAACTGTCCTGAGACCAGCTTACAGTACTTATTCCCCGATATCTATAAAGGTCAATCCGCAAAATTTGTCGACGACTATTGCTTCCATCAGGAAAAAATATGATGAATTCTTTCCCGGTAACCTGTTTGATTATTATTTCCTGGATGAGAAATTTAATGAGCAGTATTCCAATGACCAGCTATTTGGGAAAGTGTTTTCCCTGTTTGCAGGCTTCGCCATCTTCATTGCTTGCCTGGGTTTGCTTGGCTTGTCATTGTTTGCAACGGCACAACGCACAAAAGAGATCGGAGTGAGAAAAGTGCTGGGAGCCTCCATTTCGAATATCCTGGTTTTAATTTCAAGAGATTTTATAAAATTGGTATTAGTTGCAGCTGTCATTGCATTCCCCTTCGCATGGTGGGTGATGCATAAGTGGCTCCAGGATTTTGCTTATCGCATCAACATTAGCTGGTGGATATTTTTAGGAGCAGGATTGTTGGCGGTGATCATTGCATTGGCAACCATCAGTTTCCAGGCCATCAGGGCGGCTATCGCGAACCCCGTGAAAAGCCTTCGCACTGAATAGTGCTACGGCTCTTAAAAAGATCATTGGGAACAGAATGATATCGTGAACCTGCCTGCCGGTAGGCAGGTCGGTGAACATAAAAGTCGACAAAACCATTTTAATCATATAGATCCTGGCTCAGCATCGGAAACATCAATAATAAAACCATCCAGATGAGAAAGATAATTGCAGCGCTATTGTTGATAACCCTGGTCCCGTTTATTGCGAAAAGCCAGGATACAAAAGCCGAATTCTTAAAAGAACCTTCAACGTGGTCGTTTGAAAGATTCCCTTTACCACCTGTTTTTTCACCCGGGTTTCCTTACTCGGGCGTTGAAGAATTGCGTTTTTCACCCGGCATGTTTAATAAAGACTCTACAGGTTATTTTAGTTATGCCTTTGTGGCACAGCTTGATAATATAACTGCAATCACACAAGCTGAAATAAAAAATTATTTACTCACTTATTTCAAAGATCTGTGCGGCAGCACGGCCAAAGAACGCCATCTTTCCATTGATACTTCACAAATAACTGTTTCACTAGAAAAGAAAAATAGTCTGCCACCAGGTGTAACGATTTACAACGCTCTACTCAACATATTCGGCGTTTTTGCTGATGGTTCGCCTGTAATATTAAATGCGGAAATAAAAGTCGTGGCTAATATCAGTACCAAAAAATGCTATCTCATTTTTATTGCATCACCGCACAAAAAAACAGATGATATTTGGGAACAATTGTATAAAATTCAAAATGGCTTTTCAATGCCAGTCCGATAAATCAAGCTGTCAGCCTTGAGCTATGCGCTAAAAGCTCACCGCTGTCAGCTAAAAGCTTTTCTTATGTTCAGAAATTATCTCAAAACAGCTTTTCGCAACCTGCGTAAAAACAAATTGTATTCTGCCATTAATATTATTGGCCTAACAACAGGTATTGTGTGCTGTGTGCTGATAGGATTATACATTACGAATGAGCTGAGTTATGATAAATTTCATGTTAACGGTAACCGTATCGCACGCATCACCATGGAGTATCTCCGCGGTGGTGCAGTCACCACTGTGGCGACAACGGGCTCTAAGGTTGGTCCGCAGTTCAAAAGGGTATTTCCAGCAGTGGAAGACTATGCGAGAACACTTAAGTTTCGCCGCGTTGTGCGTTATGAGAATAAGCAGTTCAGTGAAAAAAGGTTCCTGTATGCAGACGCGTCGTTCTTCAAAATATTTTCTTTTCCCTTGTTGAAGGGTGATGCATCGGATGCGTTAAGTACTACCGATAAAATAGTGGTAACTGAATCTGCAGCTAAAAAATATTTTGGCACTACCGATGCGATCGGTAGAACAGTACGCATAAACGATGCTAAGGACTTTATCGTAAGCGCGGTGGCCAAAGATGTTCCGGAAAATTCCCAGGTACGGTTCGATTTTGTCGTCAACTTTTATAACCTTGACGGAACCGAGACAGAACAGTGGTGGATGGCGAATTATATCACCTATTTTTTATTGCATGAGAAAGACCAGCTAAGTGGCCTGCAGCAAAAAATCTCTGCCTACATGAAAACCGATGCGATCCGCAAAGAAGCAGAAATGGAAGGCAGCGATTATCTCACGTACCATCTTGAACCGTTTACACGCGTGCATCTTTATTCTTCGATCGATGGATTTGAACCAAATGGCAGCATTACATATATCTATGTGCTTGGTATAATAGCTTTGCTCATTTTAATGATTGCCTGCGTGAATTATACCAATCTCGCCATTGCGCAATCAGCAGGCCGAAACGCCGAAATAGGTATAAGAAAAGTGATGGGCGCCGTCAGAACACAACTGTTCATACAGTTTATCGGAGAATCATTGCTCATCACATTTATGGCGATCGTGCTGGCAGTATTGATCAGTGTTCAGATCGTTCCCCTATTTAACAGCATCACAGGCAAACATTTGTCTTCATCTTCTTTGATATCTCTTAAGCCCTTATTGGCAATCACTATATCAGGGGTTTTGATCAGTCTTATTGCCGGCGCTTATCCCGCATTGGTTTTATCGGGGCCTGTTATCATTAAAATTCTTAAAACAGGATTTAGTTTTTCCTCCAGGGGAGCCAGCTTAAGAAAGTCGTTGATCGTCGTGCAATTTTCCATTTCACTTTTTTTGATCATCACCACCATTGTGATCTTGCAGCAGATTTATTATATCCACAATAAGGATCTTGGTTATGATAAAGAGCACATTGTTGTATTGCCTATGGACTATAAGGCTATCGGCAAATATGACGGATTGAAGCAGCAGGTAAGTTTGCTGCCTGGGGTGACAGGCGTAAGTGGCGCTTATGATCTGCCCACTTTTGTTCAATGGAATGATGGATTTACAGCGAACAATGGAAAACAAGAAATGCATTTTTCCGCCTATGCGATCCCTGTCGATATGGATTTTATCAAAACGCTCAACATGCAATTGATCGCTGGAAACGATTTTACACCTGCCGACCTGCAGTTAGCAGATACAGATAATAGCGGCAACCTTTCCCGGTACATTTTTATATTGAATGAAACTGCTGCAAAAAAAATCGGTTGGACCCCACAGGAAGCACTCGGCAAAACGATTATGAAGGGAGAGAAACCAGGCGCAGTGAAAGCAGTTGTGAAAGATTTTCATTTTGCCTCTATGCATTCGGTTGTTGGCCCTTTGGTGATCTTCCTGGATAAAAGCTATGTACGGAATATATTGATTAAAATTCAGAGCAGCCATGTGCCTTCGCTGGTCACTCAACTTGAAAAAATATGGAAAGAACGGGTGCCTAACCGCCCTTTTGAATATCATTTCATGGACGAGGATTACAATAATTTATATATCGCTGAACAACGCACCGCGGATGTTTTCACTTTATTTGCAGGAGTGGCGATATTGCTTGCTTGTCTTGGTTTGTTCGGGCTTGCTGCATTTACAAGTCTTCAGCGCACGAAGGAATTGGGAATTCGCAAAGTGCTGGGTGCCGGCTTATCGAATATTGTGATGCTGGTTGCTGCCCAGTTTCTAAGGCTTGTGGCGATCGCTTTCGTCATAGCCGTGCCCCTTGGATGGCTTGCTGCAAACCGCTGGCTGCAAGACTTTGTTTATCGCATCAACATCAGTTGGTGGATATTTCCCCTGGCTGGGATAGCCGTTTCGTTCATCGCATTGGTAGCGGTAGGATATCATGCATTAAAAGCGGCACTGGTGAACCCTGTGAGATCACTGAGAACTGAGTAGATTAAACAAGCTGTGACCTATGAGCTAATAGCTCACAGGCAGCAACTAAAAGCTTTTCTTATGTTCAGAAATTATCTCAAAACAGCTTTTCGCAACCTGCGAAAGAACAAATTGTATTCTGCCATCAATATTTTTGGATTGACGGTAGGACTCGCCGCATGTTTATTGATCGGTGTATACATTGATCATGAATTGAGTTATGATCAATTCAATGTGAATGCTGATCGCATTGGGCGGGCGACGATGGAATATAAATTTTCCGGCACCGTAAATTCTACGGCGACTACAGGAACTAAAGTGGGCCCGCAGTTCAAAAGAATCTTTCCTTCTATTGAAGAATACGTAAGAACATTCATCAGCCACAACGTGGTGCAAACCGGGGATAAGATGTTTGACGAGCCCCGCATTTTGTATGCCGATCCGGCTTTCTTCAAGGTATTTTCTTTTCACCTGATAAAAGGAAATGCGGCAACTGCCCTCGACGCTCCTGATAAGATCGTGCTTACGCGGTCTATAGCGAAAAAGTATTTTGGCGATGAAGACCCTCTCAATAAGATCATTAATACAGGGAAGAAAAGTTTAAGGGTGTCTGCTATTTGTGAAGATGTTCCCGAAAACTCGCAGTTAAAATTTGATTTTGCCACGCAATTCTTAAATCTTGGCAACAATGTGAAAGAGGAAGTCTACTGGAATGCAAACTGGATCACCTATTTTCTATTGAGAGATAAAAAAAGCATTCCGCAATTGCAACGCCAGGCTGCAGAATACATGAATACAGCCCAGGTGAGAACGGAAGCGCGGATCGAAAACAAAGACGACTACCTGACCATAAAAATAGAACCTCTCACCAAAGTACACTTATATTCCCCGGTGGCTGGTTTTGAACCCAACGGCAACATCAGGTACATTTACATTTTCGCAGCTATCGCCTTTCTTATATTAATCATCGCGTGTGCCAATTACACCAATCTTGCTACCGCGCAATTTGCAGGCCGCAGCGCCGAAATTGGAATGCGAAAAGTGATGGGAGCATCAAAGCCCCAGGTGTTCAGGCAATTCATCGGGGAATCTTTTGTGATTACTTTTATGGCAGCTATACTGGCATTTGGAGTAAGTATCTTCCTTATTCCTTATTTCAACAACATCTCGGGGAAGCAATTCACCGCGGGCACTATGCTCAGGCCTCTGCCCATTATTTCCCTTGTAGTGTTTTCAGTTCTTGTAAGTTTTTTTGCCGGTTTATATCCTGCCCTGATCTTGTCAGGAACGCAGATCCTGAACGTTCTGAAAAAAGGATTTTCATTTACAGGTGGCCGAAACATGTTGCGTAAAACACTGATCGTCGCTCAATTTGGGATCTCTGTATTCCTGATCATTTATACGGTGATCATCATGCAGCAAATGCGCTATATGCAAACAAAAAACCTGGGATATGATAAAGACCATGTCGTGGTATTGCCGATCGGGGGAAGTATGTTGACAAATTTCAAAACGTTGAAAGATGCATTTCAACAGGTGCGTGGAGTCGAAGGTGTCACCGCTTCTTATGAAACACCGGAATTCGTGGAATGGGGTGATGGTATTACGGCCATTGATGAAAAAGGTAAACATGAAATTTCATTGAACGCGATGCCTGTCGATCTTGATTTTACAAAAACCATGAGAATGCAATTAGTCGCCGGCCGTGATTTCCAGGAATCAGATTTTTCAATGATGGACACGACAAATAATGGTCAGAACTTTCATCTGCCCTATATTATCAATGAAGCCCTGGCAAATAAGATCGGATGGACGCCACAGGTCGCTATTGGCAGAACGATTAATAAAGGCGTTGACGGGCCGGTGGTTGGTGTTGTAAAGAATTTCAATTTCAGTAGTCTTCATGATCCTATTGGCCCTCTTGTCATAATTCTTGGCCGTGATTTCTCCCGCGATTTTATGATTCGCATTGCCGGCAACGACATACAATCAACAATTGGCCGGCTTGAAATGGTTTGGAAGCAACGAATAACTGACAGGCCTTTTAATTATCATTTTCTTGATGAAGATTACAACAAACTTTACCAGTCTGAGCAACGTTCATCTGCATTGTTTGGTGTGGCAGCAGCCCTTGCTATTATTCTTGCCTGTCTTGGCTTATTTGGATTAGCCGCATTTACAACGGTTCAACGTACAAAGGAAATTGGCATAAGAAGAGTTTTGGGCGCAAACGTTGGAAGCATTACGCTATTAGTAGCAAAGAATTTTTTGAAATTAATAGGCCTTGCTATTCTCATGGCGGTTCCACTTGCCTGGTGGGCCGGCAATAAATGGTTGCAGGATTTTGCTTTCCGTATTCCTGTACAGGCTTACGTGTTTATCGCTACGGCAGTCGTTACATCTCTCATTGCACTGTGCACGGTCGGGTATCATGCCATGAGAGCGGCATTAATGAACCCTGTGAAGTCTTTACGAACAGAATGAGCAATGAGTGATCAGTGATGAGTGGGTTCAAACTCATTACTCATTACTGATTACTCATCTTACATTTCGCATTTCGAAAAAAACATCCACATGCTAAAAAACTTTTTCAAAATTGCCTTGCGCAACCTGCTTAAAAGAAAAGCGTACACGCTGATCAACGTTTTAGGGCTGGCTACGGGCATGGCCGTGTGCCTGCTCATTGTTTTATTTGTCCAAAGCGAGTTGAATTATGATACGCAACATGAAAGAGCGAAAGATATTTATCGATTGGCACTGGATCGTATTTATCCTGGTCGCACCACTTCCTACGCTTTCATTCCGCAATCGATCGGCGCGGCAGTCAAAGCTGAATTTCCGGAAGTAAAAGAAAGTGTCCGCTTCTACAATTTCACAGGTGATAACGGCAATTTCTTTCTAAGGATCGGGGAAAAGGTATTTGAGGAGAAGAGAGTGTTTGCGGCCGATTCAAATTTCTTCCGCGTATTTAGTACAAGGATGCTGAAAGGAGACGCGGCTACTGCGCTAATGAAGCCTAATTCAGTTGTGATCAATGAAACAACAGCAAAAAAATATTTCGGATCCGTGGATGCCGCGTATAACAAAACGTTTGAAACAGATGGCAATAATAATAACAATAATGTCTTTCAAATAACAGGCATTTGCGCCGATTGGCCGGAGAACTCACATTTTCTTTTTGACATCCTTATTTCCACAACAGGTTTTGATTTTACAAGAGAGCTTAATTATATCAATTTTGCAGCATATACCTACCTCTTATTAAATCCCGGTACTTCCGCGAGATCGCTGGAGTCAAAATTTCCGGTCATTATAAAAAAATATGTGGCAGGCGATGTAGAGAAAAGATTTGCTGAAAATTTTGACCAATTCATAAAAGAAGGAAATGGCTATCATTATCATCTTCAGCCCTTGCAAAAAATCCATCTCATTTCAGATATGGAAGGTGAACTGGCCGCAAATGGAAGCATGACCGCCGTATACATTTTCAGCATCATTGCCATTTTCATCCTGTTCCTGGCCTGTATCAACTTTATCAACCTTGCTACTGCACGTTCTGTTGAACGGGCCAGAGAAGTGGGCATTCGCAAGACTTTTGGATCGGAACGAAAAGCCCTTATCGGCCAATTTTTGATCGAGTCAATTGTGATCAGTTTTGTCAGCGTGTTAGTAGCCTTTGGATTGATCGCTCTCTTATTGCCATTATTCAATCAACTATCAGGAAAATCACTCAGCATACTGTATTTCGCTCAACCTCTTCATATTTTATCCATATTAGCTTTTGCTATTGTCATAGGCCTGGTCGCCGGATCGTACCCGGCATTTGTATTGTCTTCCTTTAAACCGATAATGGTATTGAAGGGGAGATTCAAATCTCAGAAATATGGTTTAGCGCTTCGCAATGGACTTGTGGTCTTCCAGTTCTCAATCTCCGTCATACTTATTGTATGCACACTGATGGTGAACCGGCAAATGCGTTACATGCTGGGTGGTAAAATTGGTTTTCGAAAGGACCATATAATAATGGTAGAGCGAACGGATCTTTTGCAGCAGCAATCAAAAGCATTTAAAACGGAACTGGCAAAGATCGCAGGCGTTGAATTTGTGAGTGGGACAACGGCCATGCCCGGACAGCAAAACTTTTTTGGGATCAGTTACCAGGAAATGAGTTCGAAAGAACAAGTAACAGGCCGCGGGATCTTCGTTGATGATAACTATCCAAAAGTGCTGGGGCTTGAATTGAAAGAAGGTAGATTTTTTTCAAAGGAATTTTCGACCGATTCGTCGGCAATTATATTAAATGAAAAGGCAGCTTCAGAATTGAAATTAAAAGACCCGATCGGCGCAAGACTCACAAGTCCTGAAGGGTTCCTGAATGCACCCGACGGAAGTCCCTATATCTATACTGTGATTGGTGTAGTAAAAGATTTCCATTTCCAGTCTCTTCACCAGCAGATCGCTCCCCTGTTTATTAATTATTCTGGAAAGTTTGGCGATGCATCCAATGTAATTGCCATGCGCATCAAAGCCGCTGATTTCAGCAGCGCTGTTAGTGCCACTGAACACACCTGGAAAAATTTTGTAAAAAACCGGCCTTTTCACTACTCTTTTCTTGACCAGACCCTGGCCCGGCAATATCATGGCGAACAAACCACGCAAAAGATCTTTACCATATTTTCTTCCCTTGCCATTTTTATTGCTTGTATCGGTTTATTGGGATTGGCGGCTTACACAACACAGCAGCGAACGAGAGAAATAAGTATTCGAAAAGTACTGGGTGCCAGTGTTAGCACCATCGTTGCGATGCTTTCAAAAGATTTTCTGAAGCTGGTTCTAATTGCAGCCTTGATCGCTTTTCCTGTAGCATGGTGGGGTATGCACAAATGGTTGGAAAATTTTGCTTACAAGATCAACATCGGATGGGAGGTATTTATCATTGCCGGTTTGTCCGCGACATTCGTAGCGTTACTGACTATTAGTTTCCAGGCCATCAAGGCGGCCATCGCGAACCCGGTGAAGAGCCTTCGCACTGAATAGTCGCGTAGCTCTTTGACGATCATTAGAAACGAATGAGTAATGAATAATGAGTGATGAGTGGGTTCAAACTCATTACTCATTACTGATCACTGATCAATTATTTTGACCTTTAACTTTAAATGAGACTGCCATGATAAAACACTATTTTAAAATCGCTGTAAGAAATTTATTCAGGCAGAAAGCCCTTGCATTCATTAATGTGTTTGGCCTTTCGGTAGGACTCGCCTGTTTCATTTTGTTTTTGTTGTTTGCCGTAAATGAATTCAATTTTGATCGCTTTCATAAGAATGCCGACAACATTTATCGTGTCTATCGCTGGACCATTGCTATGAATGGCCAGCAACCGGAAGGCGATCCTTATCTGCCCGCCCCATTAGGTCCGGCCTTGAAACAGGATTTGCCCGATGTAAAAAACTTCGTTCGCATACAACCCGGTTGGGGCAAGAGTTTTGTGAAGGTTGACAATAAGGTCACCCGTGAAGCTGTAGTAGCTGCAGATCCGCAGGTATTTTCCGTGTTCTCGTTTCCCTTAAAGTATGGCAACCCTGAAACTGCTTTAAAAGAATTGCAGAATATTGTTTTGACCAAAGAAAAAGCCAAACAACTTTTCGGAACGGATAATGTTGTAGGTCGCGCATTAGAAATTAAAGTGGATGATGCATTCGTCCCGTTTACTGTTAGCGCCATTGCGGAAGACATACCGGCTAATTCGTCCATCCGGTTTGATCTGCTGAGCAGTTTTGAATATATGCTCACCACCAAATCAGGAAAGAGAAGTGTTAACAACTGGCATCGTTCATCGTTTCAAACTTATGTTCAATTGCAACCAGGCAGTGGCCTTATGGGCGATGTGAAGAAATTAGCCTCTTTCCGTCGTAAGTATTATCCTGATGAAGAAAAGGAATTAAAAGAATCGGGTTTTAAGTGGGAGGAGTCAACACCACCTGTAAGTTTTCGGTTGCAACCTTTAAGAGCAGGCCATACCGATACAAGTATTGGCAGTGGCATTGTCGAAACAATAAATCCAAAAACGATCTGGATATTATTAAGCATAGCCGCGGGGCTATTACTGATCGCCTGTATCAATTTCACTACGCTGGCCATTGGCCGCTCTGCAAGAAGAGCCAAAGAAATAGGTTTACGAAAAGTGATCGGTGGCGGGAAAAAACAACTGGTGACACAATTCCTTTCAGAAGCGATACTGTTAAGCATCCTTTCTGCACTTCTCGGTTTGCTGATAGCAAACCTGTTATTGCCTTATTTCAACCGCCTTTCGGGAAGGGAATTGCAATTCTCATTTTCATTGTATCCTGAAATGATATGGATGCTGGCTGGGTTAACATTATTGGTTGGGTTGTTAGCCGGAAGTTATCCTGCATTAATACTATCGCGATTCAAACCGATTGAGGCATTAAAAAGTAAGATCAAGGTGAGCGGTTCCAATTTCTTTACAAAAGCATTGGTTACTATCCAGTTTTCCCTATCTATTGCGCTGATCATCGGCACGATGATTATCATACAGCAGACGAAATATATGACGGAGAAAAATCCTGGTTTCAATAAAGAAAATATTGTCATGGTAGATGCCAGTGACACAAAAACGAAAGAGATATATCCTTTGTTCCGCCAGGCAATTATCTCAAGAGATGACATTGTCGGCGTTGCCAGTTCCGAATTAGGATTAGGTGAAGACGAGGGATGGAGCCGTACTGGTTTTGACTACAATGGTGAGCACAAAGAGGTGTTCGAATATTTTGTTGACAAAGATTACATTCCCTTGATGGGAATGAAGATTATTGCGGGCAGGAACTTCGATTCAAAGATCGCAGCGGATACCGTTACGTCAATTATTGTAAACGAAACCATGGTAAAAGATATGGGTTGGACGATCGATAATGCAGTCGGGCAATCAATGAAAGGTTATATGGAGACAAAGACCCCCGTGGTGATCGGAGTAGTAAAAGATTTTCATTATCGCCCGTTCAAGGAAAAAATAATGCCGCAGATGTTTCACCAGTTTAATGATTATGTGCCTTATAAATTTTTTGTGAGGATCAAACCCGGCAATCCTGCGCCCGCGCTGGCTGCTATGCAAAAAACATGGAACAGTTTAGTGGCCGATCTGCCATTCCA
>Ga0068868_100000684_pt1 | contig 22761 bp, 23 predicted proteins | sample KBSMisM42_FD_64660 | JGI IMG/M metagenome (GOLD analysis project Ga0068868, IMG submission 64660) | Miscanthus rhizosphere microbial communities from Kellogg Biological Station, Michigan, USA - KBS Miscanthus M4-2 | ecosystem: Host-associated > Plants > Roots > Rhizosphere > Soil ...
TCGTTTTTGAATATTTCACGGAACTGGTTGTAGATCGAGTTCTTCGGCTCTGTCATGATCCTCACCAGCATCTTTCGCGTTAGGCTCTGAAAGCTCGCGATGATCGGCAGCCGTCCGGTGAATTCGGGTATCAACCCGTATTCGAAAAGATCGGTCGGCTTCACGCGTGTATTCAAGCGGTCGAGAATATTCTGGTTGTCGTCATCCGACGTGGAGATGAAGCCGTAGCCGTGCGTCTTCGACATGATCTCATCCATGCCGACAAAGGCGCCGCCGCAGATGAATAGAATGTTGGTGGTATCGATGTACTGAGCGTTGCTCAATTTGGCCGGATAGCCTTCCATGATCTTGAGCAGTGCGTGCTGCACGCTTTCGCCGGAGGTCGCATGCGCCTGGCCCTTCGCTGCTTTGAGCTTGTCGATCTCATCGATGAAGACGATGCCGATTTGAGCGCGTGCGATGTTGCCCTCGGCCTTGTCAATGAGCCGCTGCAAAATCGCCTCGATTTCTTCGTTGACGTACTTGGTCTGCGCAAGCGACGTGGCATCTGCGGTCACAAAGGGCACGTTGAGGATTTTCGAGAGCCGCTCACATAACAGGGTTTTGCCGGTACCTGAAGGGCCTATCAGGAGCACATTGCTCTTGGCAATGTCTACGCTGTCCTGCCGGGACTTCTCGATTTTTTTGTAGTGCGCGTATACAGCGACGGCCAGAATCTTCTTCGCTTCGTCCTGGCCGATGACATACTGATCGAGATACTTGACGATGAAACTCGGCACTATTCTTTTATCGAGCACGCGGCAGTCCTCGTTTATGTGAGCGTTGGCAACTTATCGCCAGACGAGAGCGTTGTTATTGCTTACTGCATGGTAATCCTTGCCTGCTTAATCGCCTGCGTCCATTTCGCACGTTCCGCTTTCATATGCGCTGCGAATTGTTCCGGCGAACTGCCGACCGCGTCAGTGCCATCGGCGGAGAGACGAGTCGAGACGTCCGGTTGCTTCAAACTCTTCGCGATTGCCTGGTATAGGCGTTCGACTATGGGCTTCGGCGTGCCTGCCGGTGCGACGATGCCATGCCACTGCGTAACGATGAATCCGGGAATGCCGGCTTCGATCATTGTCGGCACGTCCGGCAGCGTGCTCGTGCGTTGCGGGGTTGTCACTGCGAGCGCCTTGAGCAAGTTGCTGCGTAAAACGCCGGAGAGCGCTGCGACACTCGATATCGTCATATGCGTACGTCCGGCGATCATGTCGGGATATGCGGCGCCTATGCCTTTGTACGGAACATGGATGAGCTTGATGCCGACAGTAGACGCAAACAGTTCCGCCGCCAGTTGCTGCAAAGTTGCGACGCCGGAAGACGCGTACGCGAGCTTGCCCGGATTCGCCTTTGCGTATTGGATCAGCTCGCTGACGTTGTTCGCAGGGAGCTGAGGATAGACCACGAGAACGTACGGCGCAGCGGCCACCTGCGTGACCGGCGCGAAGTCGCGAAACATGTCAAAACTCGTCTTGTTCAACTCCGGATAGATGACCTGGCTCACGCTGAAGATTGCAATCGTGTAGCCGTCAGGTGCTGCACGTGCGGTTGTCTCGAGCGCAATCGCGCCGCTCGCGCCGGGCCGGTTGTCGACGACGACGGATTTACCGAGCGTCTCGCTGAGAGACGGCACGAGCAGGCGCGCGATGAAGTCAAGACCGCCGCCGGGCACGACTGGTGTGAGCAGCCGGATAGGACGCGTTGGATAATTTTGCGCCGGGCTCGAGCCTGTCAGGAGCGAAAAGAGCAGCGCACATGCGGTTGCAGCGTGCGGCATTTTTCGAATCGCGCTTACAACGTCGCGTGTCACTTGCCGCGCCTCCCGTGGTCCCGCTCGTCGATGCGACGGCGGCGATGCAGCGCTTTCATTATACAATCGACATCATCACGAGCGCCGGCTGGAGCCGCCTGGTGACATCAACAGCGGCGATTACTGTCGGCGATCATGAGCGCGATCAACAGCAGTCGATACACACAGGGAGTGCATCTTGGATCGAGGAATCTGGATCAGCTGGTACAACCTGCCAGACAAGGGACGCGACGCGTACCTCGCATGGCTGCACAACACATATATCCCTGCGGTGTTGAAGCGGCCGGGTGTCGAATGGGCAGCTCACTATGCGTCGGAAGAAAAGGTCGCCCTGTCGGGCGCCAAAGGGCGGCTTAGCCAGGTGCAAGGAGCCGCCGTCCCGACGGGCGACCGCTTTGTTCTCTTGTTCGGAGGTACGGACGCCCATGTATTCGTAAAGCCCACTCCGCGCGAATTCCACGCGGCGCTCACTGCCGCTGACCGGGAAATGCTTGCGATGCGAATCGGCGAGCGCGTCAACATCATGACCGAGGAAGCGCGCATACACGGACCTGAAGGCGGCGGCCGCGATAAAGCGTTGAGCGAGTGCATCCAGATCGGCAGTTTCAACGCCGGTGCCGGACAGGATGAAGATGAGCTCGCCGCCTGGTACGCGCAATGGCGACTGCCATGCATGGAGAAATTGTGCGGCTGTGTGCGCGTGCGCAAATACGCGTCAGTCTCCGGCTGGGCCAAGCACGCCATCCTCTACGAATTTACATCCGTGCAGGCACGTAACGACAATTTCCTCGACCATGAACGTGCGCATCCCGAGAAAGAGGCGTGGACTGACCGCGTCGTGCGCAAGCTCGTGCATGCGCCCGGCTCTCCCAATCTAGCGCGGCGTTTGTGGCCGGCTTAACGTCGCAAGGAACCGCCTAATTGCGGTAAGCCGCGTCGATGCGGTCGAGCTCCTGCAGGAGTGCAGGCCATTCCAGCTCGCCCCAGCGTCGACGCACTCCCGGCTGATATGAATTCCATGTCTTGTCGATAATGTTTTGCGACGGAACCACGGTTTCGGTCTGGCACGACATCATCATGACCTGCAGATCGCACGCGCGTTTGAGCCAGTACATGCTGTTGAAGCATTCGGCAATACTGGCGCCGCATGTAAGCAAACCATGATTGCGCAGGATCATTGCATTGTTTTCGCCAAGGTCGGCGACGAGCCGCTGCTGCTCATCAACATTGCTCGCGATGCTTTCATAGTCGTGATACGAAACGCCTTTCGACCACCGCATTGAGATCTGCGCGATTGGCAGCAAGCCGCATTTCATTGCGGATACGGCCATCCCGGCCAGAGTATGGGTGTGAATCACGCAGTCGACGTCATGCCGCGCAGCGTGGATCGCCCCGTGAATCACGTAGCCCGACGGACTATGCTTCAGCTCCCGGTTGGGATTCAGCAGAACGTTGCCATCAATGTCGAGCTTGATCAGGCACGAAGCCGTCATCTGGTTGTAGAGTGGACCGTACGGATTGACCAGGAAGTGATTCGCGTTCTCGGGCAGACGGGCAGTGATGTGATTTGATATGAGCTCCGTCATGCCGAATTCGTGCATGAGCCGGTAGCACGCCGCGAGATTGACCCTCGTCGCCCATTCGTTCGCGCTGACTGTGTCGCGGACCGGCGTAACGATGTCGATTACCGGTGCATTCATACGGTCTCCTCTTTAGCAATCGCCGTTACGCCGTATCTAGATCAGGCGCCGCACGGACAACTCTGCCTTCGCGTAAGCATAGAACACGGGCGCCGCAATCACCCCGGGTATGCCGAACGCAGCCTCCATCACCAGCATTGCAAGCAGCAGCTCCCATGCGGCTGCCTTGATCTGGGTCCCTACAATGCGCGCATTGACGAAGTATTCGAGCTTGTGAATGACGACAAGAAATGCCAGCGAGCCGAGTGCGAGCGGCAGCGAGTAGCTCAAGCTGATGATGATGACTACGGTGTTTGACACGAGGTTGCCGACGATCGGCAGCAGACCCATAACAAATGTCAGCGCGATCATTGTCTTTGTAAATGGCAAGTGAATGCCGAGCAGCGGCAACGCGCCGGCCAGATAGATCGCACTTAACAGCGCGTTGAGCGCGGCAATACGGATTTGCGCGAGAAAGACGCGCTGGAATGCATGTTCGACCATCGCCGCGTGGCCAACTACCGCGCGGGCGAGCGGTCCACCGTGGCCAACCGGTTTTATTTCCCGTACGGCGACAAGCGCGCCGATCGCAATGCCAATGAGCGTATAAGCGAAGCCTCTGCCGACTTCGCCGCTGAACGTTCGCACCTCGCTCGCGTGCGTGCGCAGCCACGTAGCGACGCGGTCTTTCAGATCATCAGTGTCGCTGGGCAGCCATTCCTGCACCCACGGCGGCAACATCGCGCGTGCATTGTCAATGATTTCGGCCATCTTCTGCAGCAGGCCTGCGGGGCTGTCGCTGCCCGTGCGGAAAAAAGCATATGCGCTGCCGATCAGCAGCGCAGTCAATCCTGCAACGATCGCGATTATCAACACCATCACCACGATGCGCGCACGCTCCGGCTGATTGCGAAGTCCGATCACGTGCGGCGCGAGCACATGCACGAGAGCATGAACCAGCAAACCGGAGAACAAAGCCGGCAGCAGATGCAGCCACAGCACCAGAAAAAGCGCGATGGGCGTAAGAATCAATGCAGCCGTATCGCTGCGCGCGATCACACTGCGATTGCTGTGCTCGCTCATGCCATTCCCGAACCCGTTATGATGTAAGTGCGAAGCCGTAGTTAAGGCGGCGGAGCAATGTTATCAGGCCGGTGCTTATCCGGCTCACGCCCGAAGCAAAAAAGAAAGGTCATCAATGTCCGGATCATCCACATCCAATCACGACGCAGCACTCGATCCCGAGGCAATTCTCGCGCAAGCCACTGCTAATCGCGGCGATATCTTCCCTGAATGGAAACCGCTCGCGTATTCGATACCGGCGACTTATGCGCTGATCAACAAGACGGTGAGTTACTTTCATCAATACGCCGATCAGGCGGACTCAGGTCAGCGCCTGTCAGGACCGATGCGCGAATTGATTGCCATTCCGGCGTTGTGCGCAAAAGGTGACACCCGACGCGCGCCTAACCATGTGCGACGCATGTATAGAATGGGCGTGACGAACCGCGTGCTCTTCGAGAGCGCGACCGCATTTGCCGCGATCGGCGGCTGGCAGACGATGGCGAACGTCTCACTAGCCATCATGGAGGCGAACGACCCGGCGTATCCGTTCGGCAAGCTGCCCGCCGGTGGCGAGCCAAAAGAGCTGACGCCATTTCCTGAAATGAGCAGCGGGCGAAATCGAACCTCGTCTGCTTCCGAAAGTCTGCTCGACACAGCTGAATGGCGCTACGCCGCTGAGATCGATCCGGAGCTTGCGCACCGTGCCGCCGCGTTCGTGGACCACTGTCTGCTTGCAGGAGGCGCCGGCAATGAGTACCTTGGCCCCGGGCCACGCGAGCTGATTGCAATTGCAGCGTTGTGCACGCGCGGCGAAGTGGATATTACCGCTCAACATATACGCCGTGCTTACGAGTATGGAATGACCCGTCACAATGTGCTGGAAGCCATCTCGTGCGTAATTCCCATGACCGGAATGGTGACAGGGCAAATCGGCCTGCGCGCGATGCAGCTCGCAGATATGCCGCCTGCCAGCGGGACCCCGCCGCGCTAGCTCAAGCGTTGACATGACGATTCGTTCGCATCTGGTGCTGCTTGTGTGCGCAGCGCTGCTGCCCATGCTGATCTTTGCCGCACTGCTCACCGCGTGGTTTTGGTCCGCGCAGAGCAGCGCGAGTGATCAGCGCTTTCTCGAGCGAGTCCGCGCGTTGTCGATTGCTATCGACACGGAGATCGAAGCGTCGATTCGAGTGCTCGACTCGCTCAAACAGTCGCCGGAAATCGAGGCCAATGACATTGCGCGCTTCAGTGCCAAGGCAGGCCGCGCGCTGAGTTCACAGCCGCAGTGGTCATCGCTCGAGCTTCGATCCATCTCGGGAAAGGTGCTTTATTTTGCCGGGATGCAGCAGCCGGGACGCGAAGCGTTCGATGCCGTGGCGCTCGAGCGTGCAGTTGCGGGTAAGCGACCGGCAGTATCGGGACTCGTTCATTCCGGTGCGGGTAATAAGTATTGGATTGAAATAGCGGTGCCCGTTGTTCACGAGGAAGCCGTTACACATCTGCTGATTGCCCGCATCGATCAAGAGGCGTGGCTGCGTCTGCTGTCACGACTGCCGATATTGTCGAATGCGACGATCACGCTGCTCGATAGGGATGCAATCATCATCGCGCGTACGTTGAATAATGATCGGTGGGTAGGGAAACCGGCAACGTCGGAGCTGGCGGCAAAAGCGAAGCTGATGCCGGAGGGCGCCTACCGCAGCACTGGCCTTGAAGGTCAGGCGTTTTACTCCGCTCATCGGCGATCGCCCCTGTGGGGTTGGACGGTAGCGACTGGTGTGCCGGCCGTCGAAGTCGAGAGACCGATGCGGGACTCGACACTGGCCCTTGTCGGTGCGGCGGTACTAAGCGCAGGTCTCGCTATCTGGCTTGCGATTATTGTCGGTCGCCGTATCGCGGGTCCTGTAGCCGCACTCGCGAGTTCCGTAAAGGCGCTTGAAACCGGCGGTCCTGCTGCGCGTTCCGAACAGATACGCGGTATCTCGGAAGTAGAAGAAGTCGCATCCGCGTTTGCACAGACCGGTCAACTGCTGCAACAACGTGAACAGGCCTTGAGCGTCGCTCTTGGCGGCGAACAGCGGGCGCGTGCGGAGGCGGAAGCGGCAAATCGCGGCAAGGATCAGTTCCTCGCGATGCTGGGACACGAGTTGCGCAATCCGCTCAGCGCGATCTCCAATGCAGTGGCACTTGGCGACAGAGTCGATGCCGGCTCTGAGTTGGCCGTGCGCGCCCGCGACGTCGTGCGTCGGCAGCTCGGCAATTTGCGGCGGCTGGTGGACGACTTGCTCGATGTGGCGCGCGTCACGACCGGAAAAATCGCATTACAGTCCACGCCACTCGAACTGACGGCGGTGGTGAGGCGTTCCATCGCTGCGCTGAAGGACGCGCGCCGGCTCGCGGACCACGAAGTCCAACTTGCGCTCGATCAGGCGTGGGTATGTGCCGACGATACGCGGCTTGAACAGATTGTATGCAACCTCGTGGAGAACGCTGCTAAATACACCCCCCCGGGCGGCAATATACGCGTATCTGTAAGGCGCGAGGACGCCAATGCCGTCCTCGAGGTCAGCGATACGGGACGCGGCATTTCTGCGGACCTCCTGCCGCGTGTGTTCGATTTGTTCACTCAGGATGAGCGCACGCTCGACCGATCACAGGGAGGCTTAGGGCTAGGGTTAAGCTTAGTCCGTCGTCTCGTGGAGTTACATCACGGCACGGTGACTGCGGCAAGTGAAGGACCGGGCAAGGGGGCGACATTCGTTGTGCGTCTGCCGCAAATCGAAGCGCCGGTATTCGTGGCAGCCCCGACGCAATCTGCACCGGCGCGAACTAAACGCCGGCGCATTCTTGTCATCGAAGACAATGTCGACGGACGTGACGCATTGAAAGAGCTGCTTCAAGGCCAGGGTCACGAGGTGCATACCGCAGGCGACGGGCCGGCGGGCGTTGAGGAGGCGCTTGCGGTGTCGCCGGAAGTTGTGTTGATCGACATCGGCCTTCCCGGCTTTGATGGATATGAAGTCGCGCGTCGTTTGCGCGCGTCTACACAAGGAAAGCATCTTAAGCTGATTGCGCTGACGGGCTACGGTCAGGAGGAAGATGTGAAGCGTGCGCGAGACGTCGGCTTTGACGACTATCTTGTCAAACCCGTGGAAATGAACGTGCTTGAAAGTGTGTGCGCTGCTGCATAGGCGTGGCGCTTGCGCGGTCGTCCGAATGGTCCTACTTACGCGCTGCTGCTATGGCTGCTGCCCAATGTCAGCGCTGCCAGACGTTTCGCATGGTAACTCCTACCGCCGAATAAGAGACTACTGATACTCGCCGACCTCCTATTGCGCGATCCTTACTGCAGCACGTTTCGAGTGAAAGGACGAGTCATGCTTTATACCATTGCAGTCGTGCTTGTTGTGTTGTGGTTGCTGGGGTTGGTCACGTCGTACACCATGGGCGGCTTCATCCATATTCTGCTTGTGCTCGCGATTGTGGCAGTTCTGTTCAATGTCATAAGCGGCCGAAGGGCTCCGTGATGTGATTTGCATCTGAACCCGGACCGCCCATGCCTCGTCCGGTGTAGAGCCTATTAAACTTATAAAGGAGATTCTTATGAAATTGAAATTCGCACCTACTTTAATCGCCGGCGCCTTCGCGCTTGCTGCAGCAGGTTGTATGACCGAGCGGACACCTGGAAGCGCAAATGAATCTGCCGGGCCGATGGGTCAATCGAATTATTGTGCAACGCATGCGACCGAAGCGCGCTGCGCAGGCGGACGCGACGCGATGGCGACCGATCCTTACGGGCGGACAGATCGTGACGTAATGGGCGATCGTTACTCCACGGGCACAGACCCGTACGCGCGCGGCAGATATCAGCCGTTTCCCGCGATGGACAATGAGTCTGCGGGCCCGATCGGGATGTCAATGTGGTGCCGCCAGCACTACAACCAGCCCGGATGTGAGACCAACAGTTGGGACAGCAACAGCAATTACTCAAGGGGCACGACCAGCCGCTAGGCACGATTAACGGCCCGTTATGCCCACGCCCTTGGCCAGTCTGGCAAGGGCGTTTTCCATTTCAGCAGCGCCGAAAGAGCTTCGCAATCGCGACTGGTTATGGTCAGGCAAAAAGCGTCACGTGTGAGCGTGGCCCTCATACACGGTCGCGAAAGACGGTTGGCGCCATCCATCGACATTATGCAAGCATCATAAATACGGCGTGTAGCATCATTATTACGACGCTGTGAGGAGAGTACACATCCGCCCGGGACCGGTGGGGGGCAGCCCCATGCAATAATCGCGTCCGGCGGTCGTAACATCCACGCCCGGCTTATCAAACAAAGGGGTTCTCATTTCAATTCGTAAAAGTCATCGCGAGCGGCACCGCACGCATCGCATAGGCTGGTTGCGCGCAGCAGTGCTCGGCGCTAATGACGGTATCGTCTCTACCGCCAGTCTCGTCCTGGGCGTCGCCGCCGCCCAGGCGACGCATCATGCAATACTTGTGGCGGGTATCGCGGGCCTCGTCGCAGGCACCATGTCGATGGCGGCGGGCGAATATGTGTCTGTGCGCTCGCAGGCTGATTCCGAAGAGGCGGCATTGAATCTCGAGCGCCAGGAACTGCAGGCTGACGATGAGGGCGAGCGCAGAGAACTAACCGCCATCTACATAAACCGTGGTATTGAGCCGGCACTCGCGCGCCAGGTCGCTCAGCAATTGATGGCGCACGATGCACTCGGCGCCCACGCGCGCGACGAGCTTGGCATATCAGAGCAGTTAAAAGCACGACCGCTGCAGGCAGCGCTGGCATCGGCTACGAGCTTCGCTACCGGGTCCGCGATGCCGCTCATAGCGGTCGCCTTGGCGCCGGTCGATCGCCTGATACCGGTCGTCGCGGTCAGTTCGCTGCTTTTCCTCGCAGTTCTCGGTGCTCTGGCAGCCCGTGCGGGCGGCGCGCCGATTGGCATCGGTGCAGGACGCGTGACCTTTTGGGGAGCCTTGGCGATGGCGCTGACGGCAGCGGTCGGAACATTGTTCGGTACGCCGGTCTAAACATCATCGCCGCCTTGCCGAACGCGGGCGTTCATCAGTTGCGTTCACTGCTCATAGCGCCGACAGCCGATGTCCGCTGACGGTCTCAGGATTCGTTTATGCATGCCAACAACCAGAACCTGCACTTAAATAGTCGTTATCTAGGACGGCGGCAGCGCGTCGTGGCGCACGCGTTTTTAGCGTCGATGCTAGTACTTGCCGGCTGCGGCGAAGTGGCGCAATTGCCTGAAGCCGCAACCATGGGGCCGCAGCCTACGCTGCCGGCGCCCAAACAAACGCTGATCCCGACCGTGCACGTGGCGCCTGCCAAGGGCTGGCCTGCGGGTGCCGCGCCGACCGCTGCCGCAGGTTTGGAGGTCAAGGCATATGCGTCGGGACTTGATCATCCCAGATGGCTGTATGTTTTGCCGAATGGGGACGTGCTCGTCGCCGAGACGAATGCTCCGCCAAAACCCGAGGACGGCAAGGGCATCAAAGGCTGGGTCATGAAGATGGTGCAGAAGCGCGCCGGAGCACGCGTCCCCAGCGCCAACCGGATAACATTGCTGCGCGATGTTAACGGCGACGGCGTTGCGGAAACGCGCACGGTGTTTATCGATGGCTTGAATTCGCCATTTGGCATGGTGCTCGTGGGTCGCGATCTGTATGTCGCGAACACGGATGCGATTCTGCGTTTTCCTTATCAGGATGGCGCGACGCGCATCACCGCGCAAGGCGTGAAAGTCGCGGATCTGCCCGCCGGACCGATCAACCACCACTGGACCAAGAACATCATCGCGAACAAGGATGGTTCGCGGCTCTATGCTACGGTCGGATCAAACAGCAACGCGGCCGAAAACGGAATCGATAAAGAAGAGCATCGCGCAGCGATACTCGAAGTCGAGACGGCCACCGGCAAAACGCGCGATTTCGCCACCGGCCTGCGTAATCCGAACGGCCTCGGCTGGCAGCCTCAAAGCGGTGCGCTGTGGACTTCCGTGAATGAACGCGACGAGCTTGGCGGCGATCTTGTGCCGGATTACATGACTTCGGTGCGTGATGGCGGTTTCTATGGATGGCCGTACAGCTATTACGGACAGAACATCGACGATCGTGTAAAGCCGCCGCGCCCCGACTTGGTGGCAAAGGCGCTCGTGCCTGACTATGCGCTGGGCGCGCACACTGCTTCTCTCGGTCTCACTTTTTACAACGGAGCTTTGTTTCCTCCCCGCTATGCCGGCGGCGCGTTTATTGGCCAGCACGGATCATGGAACCGCAAGCCGCGCAGCGGCTACAAGGTGATCTTCGTGCGGTTCGACAACGGCCGCCCGGTCGGCATGCCGGAAGACGTGCTTACCGGTTTTGTGGATGCGGATGGCGATGCGTTGGGGCGGCCGGTGGGCGTCGCGGTCGATGCAGCCGGCGCGTTACTCGTAGCGGATGATGTCGGTAATACGGTGTGGCGTGTCACGCCATCGACGCCGGCCACAACTACACCAGCGCCTGGCGGGCGCTGACTCGTGGTATCGACTCAGCGCACATTGCAATTGCCGTTGCATCTGCAGTCCGGTCACTCCCTATGAGTATAGGGTGGCGCCGATATACGCTCATGCGCATGGAACTGCGCATTGTGGTCTAATCCTGCCGGATTGCGAGCCTCGCTCATATGATCGGCTTGCGAAAGAGACGAAGCACACGACTTCGCTGCTGCAAATGAGGAGAATCATGAACCGGAACTTTTTTCCAGTCACGCTTGCCGCCGCATTGTTAATGTCAGCAAGCGCATTTGCAGCCGACAAATTTCCCGAAAAACCGATTCGCATGGTGGTTCCGTTTCCGCCGGGTGCGGCAAGCGATTTCCTCGCACGTACCGTGGGACAGAAGCTGAGCGAGCAATATGGCGAGCAGGTTGTTACCGACAATCGGCCGGGTGCCGGCGGCCTTGTCGGCAGTGGCATCGTCGCAACCGCGATTCCGAATGGTTACACGATCGCGCTCGTCGGCCAGCCGCATCTCGTGAATCCGCTTATCCATAAAGACGCGGGCTACCGGCCGTTCGCTGATTTCTCCTCGGTGATCGAAGTTGCCTCCATGGCGAATGCACTGGTGGTTGCACCGGGTGTGCAGGCGAAATCGGTCAGCGAATTGATTGGGCAGGCAAAGGAGCAGCCGGGAAAATTTAACTTCGGTTCACTGGGCGTGGGCAGCTCTTCGCATCTCGCCGGCGAAATGTTCAAATCGGCGGCCGGCATCGACATCGTGCACGTGCCTTTCCGCCTGCTCGGTGACGTGTACGCCGAAATGTTTGCGGGGCGCGTGCACATGTATGTGTTTCCGCTGCCGGCTGTAATGCCTATGCTGCAGCAGGGGAAGTTGCGTGCGCTGGCAGTGGCAACGCCGAAACGCGCAACGGCATTGCCAAGCGTGCCGACGATGGCCGAATCCGGATTGCCGGCGTATCAGTCAGACAGCTGGTTCGGCATCGTTGCACCGGCAAAAACGCCGCGCAATCTGATCGACAAGCTGAATGCCGACATTGCGGGCATCCTGCGTGACCCCGCCATCAAGGAGCGCATCATTGCGCAAGGCGCCGAGCCCGCCTTTGGCACGCCCGAAGATTTCACAAAACTGCAGCGAGACGAATACGCGCGCATCGAAAAGCTGGTGAAGGCAATCGGCATTCAGCCGCGCTAACCTCGCTAAAGCGTACGCCGGCACGCTGAAGTAGCCGGTAATCCAAACGGCGCAACAACATGTTGCGCGCGGGCCCGATACACGACCGGTGCCGGAGCGCTCACAATGTGGTGTCAGTTATGGAGGTACCCCGTATGGCACGCATCAGCTATGTAGATCCGGATAAGCTCGCAGATGCCGACTTGCGCGAGGCGTTGCAACAGGCAATGCAGCGCAGTACACCGCGTCCTGAAATACAGGCGGTCAGAGCGCAGCAGCCCGAAGTGCTGCGCGCTTTCATTTATACGTGGGACCGTCTCTTCAAAGGCGGCATTGTCGACCGCCATATCAAAGAGCTCTGCCGGTTACGTGTTTCACAGACCGTAGGCTGCGACTACTGAGGCAACCAGCGTGCCGTCCAGTTCGGACGGCAGGGCGAATCGTCACATGTCGCGAACGAGGACAAACTCGCGAGTCTCAATGACTTCGAGAAATCGCCGCTCTTCACCGAACGTGAGCGCGTGGCATTGCGTTACACGGACGCGATCTGCTGGGACCCGTCGAGTGCGGACGACGCGATGTGGAAAGATCTCCACGCGCATTTCACCGAACCCGAATTGGTCGAGCTTGGATCATTCGTCGGTTACATAGCAGGCGGTCAGCGCTGGATACGCACGCTCGGCATCGACCACGGCGACGTGCTGCCGGAAACGACAGTGGGGTTGAGTCCTGACGCGGCTCGTCACGTGTCCGCGCGAAGCGCGGCAAAGTGAAGCGCGACCTGCAGGGTTACTGCGGCAGGCGCGTCACACTCATGTCAAAGGACAATTCGACTTCCGCTTGAGACGTCGTGCCGTCGACTGGCGCCGTCGTTTCCGGCAAAGCGCCTGTGGCGAGCGGAATATGACGCTGGCCCGTCAATAATCCCGATGTTGGATCGAGGCCGATCCAGCCGGCGCCCGGCACGAACGCTTCGGCCCATGCATGAAGCCCCAGAGAGTCGCGGTTAGTTCCGGCGCCGCCATCGATGTCGAGCTGTATGAGATAGCCTGATACAAAGCGTGCCGCTATTGCGCAGTGGCGCAGGATCTGCACCAATAACCATCCGCTGTCGCGGCATGACCCGTTCCCGGCTTGAAGTGTTTGATCCGGTGTTTGCACACCCGCTTCCATGCGGAGGACGTGGACTACGTCGCCGTTCAGGCGACGATTCAGCTCGACGAGAAAGTCGGTTGTCGAGAGCGCGCCATCAGCATTATCTTTGCGGAACGCGCGAATCCATTCCAGTAAACCGGGGCCGCGTTCGTCGATCGTCAGGAATGTGGAGAGCTCGCGCTGGAGAACAGGTGGATACGCGAACGGAAAGCTTGCAGCGTAAGGGTCGACCAAAAAATCGAACGGATTCGTGTCGTCGATTTCGACGCCCATGTCGACAGTAATAGCGAGCTCGCGCGCCTGGCTCGAAAATACCAGTCGTGCAATGCGATTGGCAGTCGCATCCTGCTGCCAATATAGGAGATGCTCCTGCGGGCGCACATTAAGCGCGTATGCCCGGATAGAAGTGCGGCAGTGCGGAGCAGGATGCAGACGGATGAGATGCGGTGCAAGTGTTACGGGGCGGTCAAATGCATAGCGCGTTCTATGCTGGAGCGCGAGCAGGGTCTTCAAGCCGCATTCCCGTCCCACGGCGGATTGGGCAATTCTGCGAATACCCGTTTCAGACCGCGTCCCCACTGTGAATGCAGCATGTTGAAATAAGGATCCGTCTCGTCTACGCGGCGAAAGATTCCGGGCCGCAGCGTATTGTTTTCATAGATAAGGAGATCGATCGGCAGTCCAACCGAAATATTGCTGCGCATCGTGGAATCAAAAGATACGAGCACGCATTTCGCTGCATCGAGAAGGCCGGTCCCGCTCATGATGACGCGATCGATGACAGGCTTGCCGTATTTGCTTTCGCCGATCTGGAAATAAGGCGTTTCCTCCGTTGCCTCGATGAAATTTCCCTCGCTGTATACGTTGAACAATCGCTGGCGCTCGCCGCGGATCTGTCCGCCGATAATGAACGAGACATACGTTTCCACCTTGCTCTGCTTGAGGTAAGGACCATCGCGCCGTCTGACCTCGCGCAATGCGTCACCCACGAGCTCCGCCACTTGATACATCGATGTCGCCGCCAGTATCGTGCGGTCGCTATTGCCACTGCGCCCCTGCAGCTCCAGCAGGTTGATGACGCTCTGCGTTATCGATAAATTGCCGGAACTCAGAAAAACGAGCAGCCGGTCATCAGTGCCCGGCACTACGTGCATTTTGCGAAAAGTGGCAATCTGGTCGACGCCGGCGTTGGTGCGCGAGTCCGAGGCGAATACCATGCCCGCGTCCAGCATTACCGCTACACAATAAGTCATCGATTCCCGTCCCCGCGCCGCTCGCTAAAGAAGGCGGACATTCTAAACGATTGCCCGTAGTGTAGATCACGACGAGTCCTAACCCGTTTCTAGTTCCGCCGTCAGCGGCTCGCGCGCCTTCCCGAGGAAATCGAAGCTGATCTCTTGCGTCAGCGTCGCCATAGCGTCGAGGAATTCCATCAGATACTCGTGCAGCCCGTGATCGATGATTTGCTGCGTCCGTCCATAGTGCAGTCGTGCATGCAATTCGCCGGCCTGGCGCTCGGACTCTTTCTGCGAGTCGTCGCAGAGCTCGCGCAGGATCTCGTAAATCTCGTTCATGCAGGCGTGCATTGAACGCGGTACGTCATCCCGCAGAATCAGCAGTTCGGCCACTTTCATCGGTGTGATGATGTCGCGGTAGACCTTTCGATAGGCATCGAACGCACTCACAGATCGCAGTAGCGCGCCCCACTGATAGTAATCGACCGCGCCACCGACATCGTCAACCGACGGCAGCAGCGCATGATATTTGACGTCGAGTATGCGCGCCGTATTATCAGCGCGCTCCATGAAAGTTCCGAGCCGGATGAACTGATAGCCCTCGTCGCGCAACATGGTGCCGAAGGTCACGCCGCGGAACTGATGCGACTGCAGCTTTACCCAGTCGAAGAATTCGCTGAAGCCGCGCTCTTGTATGCTCTCGTACGTCATCTCACGCATCTGCAGCCAGACTTCGTTGAGGTCTTCGTACATCTCTGAGGTGATCGCGCCCCGCACGCTGCGCGCGTTCTCACGCGCCGACTGCAGACACGCGTAGATGCTGGCCGGATTTGCCGGGTCGAGCACCATGAAGCGCATGACGCTGTCCGGCGTCAGGTTTCCCGGATAGCGCGCGTAATACGCCGTGGCCAATCCGTTCATCACCAGCGGGAGCGCCCATGGCTCGGCCCATTCCTGGCCCTCTTCCAAGACGCGATAAGGCAACAGCGACATGCGATAGGTGACATCGAGCATGCGCGCGCTGTTTTCCGCACGCTCGATGTCGCGCGACATCCAGTAGAGATTGTTCGCAGCCCGCGCCAGCATTGCGGTCACCCTTCCATGACCCAGGTGTCCTTCGTGCCGCCGCCCTGCGACGAATTGACCACGAGCGAGCCGTCGCGCAATGCGACGCGCGTGAGGCCGCCCGGCACAAGCGTTACTTTTTTGCCGGATAGCACATAAGGACGCAGATCGACGTGGCGCGGCGCGACGCCCGACTGAACGAAAGTCGGGCATGTCGATAACGCGAGCGTTGGCTGCGCGATGAACTCTGCCGGGTTGCCAATAATGCGCGCCCGATACGCCTCGAGTTCCACCTTGGTTGCCGCCGGTCCGACCAGCATGCCGTAGCCACCCGAGCCCTGAACCTCCTTGACGACGAGCTCGGGCAAATTTGCAAGCACGTACTTGAGATCATCCGCTTCCGACAGCCGGTACGTGGGCACGTTCTGCAGGATCGGCTCCTGATTCAGATAAAAGCGGATCATGTCCGGCACGTATTTGTAAGTAGACTTGTCATCCGCCACGCCGGTACCTATGGCATTAGCCAGCGTTACATTGCCGGCACGGTAGGCGGAGAAAAGCCCGCGCACGCCGAGCGTCGACTCGGGTTTGAATGCAACCGGATCGAGATAATCATCATCGATGCGGCGATAAATGACATGCACCCGTTGCGGACCATGCGTCGTGCGCATGTAAGCGAAATCGTCGACTACGAAAAGATCCTGCCCTTCGACCAGCTCGATACCCATCTGCTGGGCAAGGAACGCATGCTCGAAGTACGCGCTGTTATACGATCCGGGTGTCAGCAACACTACTGTCGGATCTGCGACGCCCTCCGGCGCAACTGCGCGCAGGTTGTCCAGCAGGACGTTGGTGTAATGATCGATGGGCGCGATCGAGGCGCGTACGAATAGCTCGGGAAACAGCCGCATCATCATTTTGCGGTTTTCGAGCATGTACGAGACACCCGACGGCGTGCGTAAATTGTCCTCGAGCACATAGAACGTATCGGGTCCGACCATGACGATGTCGATCCCTGCAATGTGTACATAGACGTCGGACGGCACGTTGATGCCGCGCATCTCATGGCGGAACAGCTTGTTGTTGACAATCTGCTCGGCCGGAATGATGCCGGCGCGGATGATGTCCTGGCCGTGGTAGATATCGTTGAGGAATGCGTTGAGCGCGCGCATGCGTTGACAGCACCCGTCCGAGATCACTTTCCACGCGGCCGGGCGAATCACGCGCGGGATGATGTCGAAGGGAATCGAGCGCTCAACGCCTGTTTCATCGCCATACACCGCAAAGGTGATGCCGTGACGCGCATAAAGCGTGTCGGCTTCTTTTTGTTTCTGCAGCATGAACTCAACGGGTTTTGCGCTGAGCCACGCGGCGTAATCCGCATAGTGCGTATGCGGCGCTCCATCGCCGTCATACATTTCGTTGTAGTAGCGTGGCTTCAATGGGCCGTTTGCAAGCATGTTCATGAAATTTCCCGATAGCAATGCGTGTGCCACCGCGACATATGCCGTCCATGCGGAAACGGATCGCTGCCGGGCGATTCGCGCCCGTTGTTTATAGAAATATTACGCCGATTGCGTAGCGCCGGACCTATGTTAGCGGAATTGCGACGGTGCATCATATTCGCGGATACGCTCGATCGATGCACCAGGAACGTTCCGCGATGCGATCAATGCCTGATTATGGTGCGCCATCCGGCCCCACAGGGCCCACTCCCCGCGGCGCATACGCATAGAATGCCGCATGCGGATCTGCAAATACTTCGCAGCCGTCGTTATGGCTCTTGCTCTTGCCGCCTGTTCGCCGCTTGCGATCATAAATGCAGGCGTTCCAAATGATACCTACCGCGCAACGACCGCAATTGCTTATGGGTCGAATGCACGCGCTCGTCTCGACGTCTATCAGCCGGTCGATCCGAATAACTCGTCGCCCGTCGTCGTATTCTTTTACGGCGGCAACTGGGACAGCGGCGACCGCCGCGATTATCGATTCGTCGGAGAAGCGCTCGCATCCAAGGGCATCGTTGCAGTGCTCCCGGACTACCGGTTGTATCCAGAAGTGCGCTATCCGGATTTTTTAAGCGACTGCGCGCAGGCGGTGCGTTGGACAATAGACCATATTGGCAAATACGGGGGCGACGCACGGCGATTGATCCTGATGGGCCACTCCGCCGGCGCATACAATGCAGCGATGCTTGCCTTGAATCCGCAATATCTCAGAGATGCAGGCGTCGACAGCGAGCGCATCGCAGGCTTCGTTGGACTGGCCGGTCCTTACGATTTTCTGCCGCCGCGAGGCGCGATTACGCGCGCCGTATTTGGTTATCCCGACATTCCGGTCACAACGCAACCGATCCACTTCGCTTCGATTGGCGCGCCGCGCGGCCTTATCCTGAGCGGAGCGCGGGACGACGTCGTGGATCCAGGTAATAGCAGGCGGCTGGTCGCACGCTTGCGGCACGCAGGTGCGCCGGTACATGAAATAGAGTATCCGGCGCTCGATCATCATACGCTGGTAGGCGCATTGGCAGCGCCGCTGCGCAGCCGGTACGGCCCGGTGCTCGAAGACATCGCCAGATTTGTAAATGAAACGCCAGTCGTGCGCTGATAGCGCTGTTCGAAATCAAAATTGCCGGCAGATCGCACCTCTTGTATATGTATCGGGTGCTGCCACGATCGGCAGCGTTGAGGAGTGATCACATGGGAAAGTTGCGCCATATCGCAATGCAGGTGCCCGATCCGCAAAAAGCGGCCGAATTCTATATGCGCGTCTTTGGCATGGCAAAAGTGGGCGAAACGGATTGGGAGAACGCCCGCGGCGTTTATCTCAGCGACGGTGTCATCAATCTGGCACTGCTTGACTATAAAACCGTCGAGGCCGCCGGCGAAGATCGCGGTTGTGGATTCGTCGGCCTCCATCACATCGGTTTCTGGGTGGATGATGTCGCGGCAACGCGCCGCTCAATCGAGGCGGCAGGTGGCAAATACTGGATGGGCGAGCCGGTGACAGGCGGTGGTTTCTACGAAGTGAAATATCGCGACCCGAACGGCGTCGTCGTCGACATTACCGAGAATGGGTGGGGCGGTGCGACGAAGGATGTCGTCGCAGCGAACGAGGCGGCCGCCTGAACGCTGTCATTTGAATACTCAAGTGGTCACCGCCTCATACGTTTGCGCGTGTCTTCGGCAACGACTTGCATCAGGCGGCCGATATCTTGTTTGACCCGTGCAAAGCCGGGCGTCGCGCGGAAAGTATTGATGTCCATGTACAGCTTCTTGTTGATCTCGAAGTGGATGCTGTCGATGCGGTGCGCCGGATCGCCGTAACGCCGGATCAGCTCGTTGCCGAAATACGGATCGTTAATCGCCACGCTGTAGCCGAAATTGCGCAGTGTGGCTGCAATAAGGTCGACGAATTCGCGTGACGACGTAACGCCGTTCAAGTCGCTGATGCAGAAATCGGCGCGCGGTTTACCGGGATCGATGTGCGTCGGCGCGCCCACCGCCGACATGCAATGCCCGGAAATATGCCGCAGCACGCCATAGCGGTCGTATAACGCATCCACAATGCGCTTCATTTCGCGATGATAGGGCCGATAGTATGTGGCGAGGCGCTCTTCGACTTCCGCTACCGTCAACTTGCGCTCCTGCATCGCTTCTCCATAACGCGATTTTGTTTTGATGAGGCCGAGACCCTTCAAGGTTCGCAGATGCGGCTTGAGCGGAACAGGCCACTCACCATTCAGGATGGCGGGATCAAGATCGAGCTCGTGGCGGTTGACGTCGACGAACGTATGCGGAAAGCTGCAGTACAGATAGGTCGCGCCATAAGAGGGCGAGTCCGCGAACAGATCGTCGACATACATGGAAACATTGTCATGCAGCGCAGTGAATGGAATCGGCGAACGGAATTCGCGCGGATATTCGACTCCGCTTTTCGAGACATCGACAAACAGCGCGAGCGGTTCGCCTTCCGGCTCGCGACGCTGATAAATTCCGCGCTCCACGAATATCATGCGGTTTCCTTGTGCATCATCGCTAGTCAGCTTTAACTTTGTTGTCTTTAATTACCCGTGACCACTTTGCGAGCTCCGCTGAGATGAAGGCGGCAAAATCCGCGGGCGCGTTGCCCGCCACCTCGTGCCCCATCGCGGTCAGCCTGGTCTTGACGTCGTCTGCTGCCATCGCACGGCGAAGTTCGGCGTTGAGCCGATCGACGATGGCTGTCGGGGTTCCCGCCGGAGCCACAATGCCGAACCAGCCGGCGACCTCAAAGCCGGGCAGGCCGGACTCTGCCACACTGGGAATGTCCGGCAGAACGGAAGAGCGCTGCTTTGTAGTCACCGCAAGCACTTTGACGCGGCCCGACCGTATCGGTGTCAGCGCCGTCGACAGCGAGTCGAACATGATCTGTACCTGGCCTGCGATCAGATCGACTTGAGCCGGGGCGCCGCCTTTATACGGCACATGCACGAGTTCGACTCTTGCCATTGACTTGAACAATTCGCCGGCGAGATGGAACGTCGTCCCGTTGCCGGCCGATGCGTAATTCAGTTGTCCGGGGCGGCGCCGCGCCAGAGCAATCAGCTCCTGCACACTGCTGACAGGTAGCGACGGATGTACGATCAGCGCATTGTTGAGCAGCACCATGCGTGTAACCGGTGCGAAGCTTTTGACCGGATCGAATGGCAGACCGGTGTTAAGGCCGGGCAGTATCGAGAACAGCGCGCTCGTTGCCAGCAGCAATGTATAACCATCGGGTGGGGCCTTTGCGACCATTTCGGCGGCAATGACGCCGGATGCACCCGGGCGGCTGTCGAGAATCATCGGCTGCCCGAGCCGCGATGCAGCGTTCTGCGTGATTGGCCGCGCGACGCCTTCTGAAGCGCCGCCGGGCGGAAATGGCATGACGAGGCGGATGGGCTTTTCGGGAAAGCCTTGCGAGTAACTAAGCGAACAACTGATCCACAAAAGCAACCACGCGATGCCAGCAGGTCCGGCATTGCGCAACGTGTGCGTGGACATCACGCTGATCTAGCGCCTCGCCCGCGAACGCGAGTCGTCAGCGATGACTTCGAGCAGTCGATCGACATCGGATTTCAACCGCTCGAAATTATTCGTAGGCTTGAACGTGTTCGTATCCATGAAGAGCTTTTTGTTGATCTCGATCTGAATACTATCGGCGCCTCGGGCGGGATCGCCATGCCGATGAATGAGCTCATTGCCGGGGTACGGCTGATTGACGCTCACGCTGTATCCCATGCCCTCGAGCGTATTGACGATGAGTGTTCGAAAATGCGGCGACGCGGTCTTGCCATGCAGGTCGCCGATGCAGAAGTCAGGTCTCGGTTTGCCGGCGTCAGGATGCGTTGGCGCGCCGACTGCGGACATGCAGTGACATGAGACTTGCCGCACCGCGCCGAAGCGCGCGTAGAGATCAGCAACGATGCGAGCAAGCTCGCGGTGATAAGGACGATAGTATCCGTCGAGACGTTCGGTGATCTCTTCCACCGTGAGCTTGCGCTCCTGAAATGGCTCACCGTGGCGCGACTTGCTCTTGATCAAGCCCAGGCCTTCGAGCGTGCGCGGCGTTGGCTTCAGTTGCACGGGCCATGCGCCATCGACGACGCCGGGATCCATGTCGAGCTCGTTTCGATTGACGTCTATCCACGTATTCGGAAAAGTGCAGTACAGCAGAGTTGCGCCGACTTGCGGCGCGTGAGCGAACAAGCGGTCGACATACATCGACACGTTGTCATGCACCGTCGAGAAAGGCAGCGCGGAACGATATGTCTCTGGATATTCGCGCCCGCTGCGCGATACGTCTACAATCAGCGGCGCCGCTGCGGCGGTCGGTTCATAGCGAAGAAACAATCCGGGTTGCGCGTGTATCATTTCAGTGTCCGCGTAGCGTGGAGCTTGCAGTGGTAGCGGCCGTTAGTTTAGTCGATCGACGCAATCGACATGTTTGCACCGCCGCGGCTGCATCCCATTTTGGCCAATAACGGAGTTGATGACGATGAAGCGATGCCTGCTCCTCGCGATGCTGATCACAACTGCAGTAGCGGCCGGCGCGGCGGATTTTCCGGTCCGACCGATACGCATGGTCGTCCCATTCGGAGCAGGCAGCAATTCGGACTTACTGGCGCGCACGGTCGCGGTTCGCATGGCGGAGACCTGGGGACAGCAGGTCGTGGTGGACAACCGGCCCGGTGCCGGCGGGAATATCGGAACCGATCTCGTTGCCAAAGCGCCACCCGACGGCTACACGATTGTGCTCGGCGCTGCAAGTGTACTGGCGATCAATCAAAGCCTTTATACGGTGATGCCATACGACAGCAATACTGCGTTTGCTCCGATTACGAATATGGTAAAGACCACCAACATGCTGATTGTGACGCCCGCACTGCCCGTCAAATCGGTGAGCGACCTCATCGCTTATGGGAAAGCAAATCCGGGCAAGCTCACATATGCCTCGGCAGGCGCCGGCGGCACCATCCATCTGTCGGCTGAACTGTTCAAATCCATGACCGGCATCACTATGGAGCACATCGCTTATAAATCCAGTCCGCTCGCGCACATCGACATGATCAGCGGCCAGGTGCATGTGATGTTCGATGCCATGCCGACGGCGCTGCCGCAAGTAAAAGCGAACCGCCTACGTCCACTTGCAGTAACGACAGCGAAGCGTTCGCTGCAAATGCCGGAGTTGCCGACAGTCGCAGAAGCGGGCCTGCCGGGCTACGAGGCTGCAGGCTGGTTCGGATATGCCGCTCCCGCGCGTACGCCGCGCGACATCATCGGCAAACTGAACACTGAAATCGTGCGCATTCTGAAGCTGCCCGATGTACGCGAGAGGCTTATCGCGCAGGGCGCGGAACCCGTCGGCGACAGTCCCGAAGAGTTTGCCAAGTTCATTCAATCGGAAGCCGCAAAGTGGGGCAAAGTGATCAGGGCGCTCAATCTCAAGATTGAGTAATCCGCGGCAATCATGTTTTAAGCATCACAGGAAAAA
>Ga0068868_100000685_pt1 | contig 22748 bp, 10 predicted proteins | sample KBSMisM42_FD_64660 | JGI IMG/M metagenome (GOLD analysis project Ga0068868, IMG submission 64660) | Miscanthus rhizosphere microbial communities from Kellogg Biological Station, Michigan, USA - KBS Miscanthus M4-2 | ecosystem: Host-associated > Plants > Roots > Rhizosphere > Soil ...
CACCGTCAGCGTTCCGCTCTGGCCGTTCGAGGCGAAGGCGAGCTGGCGCTCGTCGTCGAATGCGGCGGCGTCGGTTCCCTTCCCTGTCGGCACGGTGGTGACGACATGTCCGTTCGTTGAATCGACGACGGCCATGATCTCGTTTTCGCAGACGGTGAAAAGACGATGGTGTTTGCGATCGATCGCCAATCCGCTCGGCGACTCGCATGGCGCCAGTTTCCAGCGCTTTCGCATGGCGTTCGACTTCACGTCGATCGTCGCGATCTCGCTCGTGTCTTCGATATTGACGTAGACGAAGCCGTGCAGGTCGCTGACGGCGAACTCAGGCTTTCCGCCGAGCGCGATCGTGGCGATGACTTTGCCGTGCGTGTCGAACACCGTCGTGTTCTTGCCGCGGCCGTTGAACGTGAACACGTGTTGCGACGCCGGCTCGAACAGGATCGCGTCGGGGTTGTCGCCGGTCGTCTTCACGTCGTTGATGCGGTTCAGCGTTTTCAGATCGAAGATCGACATCATGTTCACGCGGCCGCTGGAGATGAATCCGCGTCCGCCATCGTGATCGACGGCGATGCCGTGTACGCCGAGGGTGTCGGGGATCAGGCCGACCACCTTGCCGGCGTCGACGTCGACGACTTCCACGCGGTCACCATGTGAGACGTAGGCGCGTCGCGAGACGGAGTCGATGGAGACGTAATCCCATCCTCCTGTGCCACCGATGGCGATGTGCCGCGAGACGTGCCAGGCCGCGAAGGCAGTGACGGCGACGGCGAGCGAGAGGAGAGCGATCAGCGCGCGTTTCATGGCGGCGGAAGGTATCGCCGAAAGGGTAACGGTGCAATGAATTCGGTGCTAATCCGCGGCCATCTGCGTCATCTGCGGATGAACGAACCACGCCTTGCTCGTAATCGCCACCACGATCAGATCGAGCAGGATGTAGAGAATGCCCACCCCGCTAGGCGGATTCGCGGAGTGCAACCCGAGGAACGGCACCTCGGGGGTCCACCTCCAGTTGCCAATGGCGGTGCCGACCAGCTCGAGGATGATCGTGTAGACGAAGCAGGCCGACAGCAGCAGGCGGTTTTTCGAGACCGCGATGAGCGCGACGGCGCCGAGCCACCAGAGAAATCCCCAGACGTCGTGTTTGAAGGCGAGGAAGGCCACGGCCAGGAGGCTGCCTCCGATCACCACCCAGCGCGTGATCATCGCGCCGCGCATGCGCACGTACTGTTGCCGCGCCGTTTCGGCGGCGAGCGTGTAGAAAAGTCCGTGTCCCGGGGGCACGTAGAGCGGGATGACGGCGTGGCGATACGAGTACAACCCCCATCCGATCGACAGCACCACCTCGCCGACCGTCGCCACGATCACGCAGCAGACGATCTGCCGCAACGGAACCTGCGAGGTCCGCGCGAACAACCAGAGAAAGAGCGCTGTCGCGGTGCCGAAGCCGAGCTGCTGCGGCAGGCCGTCGCGGTCGAGCAGCAGCAGGACGGTCATGAAGACCGCCGAGGCGGTGACGAAGGTGACGAAGCGCGATTCCATGAAGGTTCCGCGCAGTCTACGGGTAGTCCGATGAAACGGATTCCGCGAAGTCGCCACTATTGGTTGGATTTGCAGGCAATCCACTCCGATCGTGCCGCCGTACGTCTTGTGAGTGACATCACGAGAGCGGGAAGCGGGCGAACCTACATTGGCGCCATCGTTCCGGGCATCCGCCGAGACGTTATTTGAGGTAGCGCGGTACAATTCGCGGTTTCACACCAGAGAGAACGGGTCCATCACGCCACCGTGCGTTGACGTGTGTTCATAGAGGGAGAGGTTCATGTCCAAGGTCCTCCGAGTGGTCGTCCTCGCTGCGCTTGCCGCGGTTGCGCCCGCGGCGTTGTTTGCGACGAACGTCGATCTGCGCGTCGTCAGCGTCAGCGGATCGCCGAATCCGATCACGCTCAACACCGGCAACGTCACCTACACGACCCAGGTCTTCAACGCCGAGAGCACCACTGCCGGCAGCAGCCCCGTCCTCACCAGCACCATTCCTTCGAGCTCGACCTACGTCTCCTCCTCGGCCACCGGCGGCGGAACCTGCTCGCAATCGGCGGGAACGGTGACCTGCAGCTGGTCGACGATCCCGGCCTCGAACAATTTCTTCGTCACGATCGTCGTCACGCCGACCGCCGGCGGATCGCTGACGCTGACGTCGTCCGTGTCGGGCGCCGATCCCGATCCGACGCCGGCCAACAACAGCGCCAGCGGCTCGGTCACGGTGAACGATCAGATCGACCTGCGCGTCGTCAGCGTCAGCGGATCGCCGAATCCGATCACGCTGAATACGGGAAACATCACCTACACCACGCAACTCTTCAACAACAGCACCTCGCAGGGAACGGGCACGACCCTAACGATGACCCTCCCCTCGGCCTCGACGTTCGTCTCGGCCTCGGTGACCGGCGGCGGAAGCTGTTCGCAAACATCCGGCGTGGTGACATGTAACTGGACGTCGATCGGAGCCTCGGTCAACTACTTCGCCACGGTCGTCGTCACACCGACGGCAGGCGGAACGGCGACGCTGTCGGCGTCCGCATCGGGCACGGAGCCCGACCCCAACAGCGCGAACAGCACGGCCAGCGGATCGGTGACGGTCAACGACCAGATCGACCTGCGTGTCGTCAGCGTCAGCGGATCACCGAATCCGATCACGCTCAATACCGGCAACGTCACCTACACGACGCAGCTCTTCAACGCCAGCACCTCGCAGGGAACCAACCCGGTGCTGACGATGACCATCCCGGCCGCCTCCACGTTCGTTTCGGCGTCGGTCACCGGCGGTGGCAGTTGTTCGCAATCGGCCGGAGTCGTGACGTGCAACTGGACGTCGATCGGCGCCTCGGTCAACTACTTCGCCACGGTCGTCGTCACGCCGACTGCCGGTGGAACAGCGACGCTGTCGGCGTCCGCGTCGGGCACGGAACCCGACCCCAACAGTGCGAACAACACGGCCAGCGGCTCGGTCACGGTCAACGACCAGATCGACCTGCGCGTCGTCAGCGTCAGCGGATCGCCGAATCCGATCACGCTCAATACCGGCAACATCACCTACACCACGCAGCTCTTCAACAACAGCACCTCCCAGGGGACGGGCACCGTGCTGACGATGACCATCCCCGCGGCATCCACGTTCGTGTCGGCATCCGTGACCGGCGGCGGGAGCTGCTCGCAATCGGCAGGCGTCGTCACCTGCAACTGGACGTCGATCGGAGCGTCGGTCAACTACTTCGCCACGGTGGTCGTCACGCCGACCGCGGGAGGAACAGCGACACTCTCCGCAAGCGCCTCGGGTACCGAGCCCGACTCCAACAACGCCAACAATACCGCCAGCGGATCGGTCACGGTCAACGACCAGATCGATCTGCGCGTCGTCAGCGTGAGCGGATCGCCGTCTACGATCACGCTCAATACCGGCAACGTCACCTATACGACGCAGCTCTTTAACAACAGCACCTCGCAAGGGACGGGCACGGTCCTGACGATGACCATCCCGGCCGCCTCGACGTTCGTGTCGGCGTCGGTGACCGGCGGCGGAAGCTGCTCGCAATCGGCCGGCGTCGTGACCTGCAACTGGACGTCGATCGGAGCCTCGGTCAACTACTTCGCTACCGTCATCGTCACGCCGACCGCGGGAGGAACAGCGACACTCTCCGCAAGCGCCTCCGGCACCGAGCCCGACTCCAACAACGCCAACAACACGGCCAGCGGATCGGTCACCGTCAACGACCAGATCGACCTGCGCGTCGTCGGCATCAGCGGCACGCCCGATCCGGTCACCTTCGCCGGCGGCAACGTCACCTTCACCATCCAGCTCTTCAACAACAGCACCTCGCAAGGGACAAACCCCGTCCTGACCGTGACGCTCCCCTCCAACTCCACGTTCGTCTCCTCCACGCCGACGAACAGCGGAACGTGTACGCCCTCCGCCGGGACGGTGACGTGCAGTTGGAGCTCCATCGGCGCGTCCGTGAACTTCTTCCCGTCGATCGTCGTCACGCCGACCATCCCCGGAACGCTCACGCTCTCCGCCACCGCGAGCGGCACGCAGCCCGATCCGAACACGTCGAACAACAGCGCCAGCAAGACGACGACGGTCACGCCGACGTCGTGCACGGCGATCCCGAGCGGCGCCGTGGCGTGGTACCGCGCCCAGAACGACGGCGTCGATTCGATCGGCCCCAACTTCGCCACCGTGAACGGCGGCGGCTCCTTCACCACAGGCGAAGTAGGCAATGCCTTCAGTCTCAACGGAACGACCGGCTTCGTCAGCGCGCCGGACAACGCCTCTCTGCACCTCTCCGCGCTCACCATTGAAGGGTGGTTCTTCCTCACCGGCGGAACGGGCGTGCGCACGATCGTCTCCAAGACCGCCGGCGCCAGCTTCTCGAACTCGTTCGTCGTCTACATCGCCGCCAACGGCGCCATCTCGGGCGGCTACGGCGACACCTCGTCGCTCGACGCGTTCTCCACCAGCACCTTCCCCACGACGAACGCGTGGCACCACTTCGCCTACACCTATGACGGCGCCACGCAGCAGCTTTATCTCGACGGCGCATCGGCCGGTTCCGCACCGGCCACGCCCGCCATCGGCTACGACACGCATCCGCTGCTCCTCGGCGCAGACATCGACAACGAGTCGACGACCGCCTTCTTCCCCGGCCGCATCGACGAAGTAGCGATCTACAACCGAGTTTTGTCATCGACGGAGATCCAGACCGTCTTCGGCGCCGGCACGTTCGGCAAGTGCTTCATCGCCCCCGCGGCGCCGACCATCACCGGCTTCACGCCGTCCTCCGGCAACAGCGGATCGAGCGTCGTCATCAGCGGCACCAACTTCACCTCGGTGAGCGCCGTCAAGTTCAACGGCACCACGGCCACCTTCACCGGCGACAGCAGCTCGCAGATCACGGCCACGGTTCCCGTCTCCGCCACCGCCGGCGCGATCTCCGTCGTCACCGGCGGCGGCACCGCCACCAGCGGGAGCAACTTCACCGTCCTCACCGCGGCGCACTGGATCAACAGCAGCGGCGGCAACTGGGGCACGGCCTCGAACTGGTCCACCGGCAGCGTTCCGACGGCTGCCAACGACGTAGTCATCGACGCCAACGGCACCTACACCGTCAACGTCGACGTCACTCCTGCTTTCAACACGCTCACCGTCGGCGGCGGAGCCACCGGCACGCAGACGCTCAACCTCGGCGTCGGCCACGACGTCACGTTCACCAATCCCGCCACCGTCACCACCAGCGGAGCGCTCACCTTCACCAGCAGCCGCCTCCTCGGCGCGGGACCGTTGACCGTGAACGGGACGATGAACTGGACGGCCGACAGCGAGATCGACACCACCGTCAACATCGCCGCCGGCGCGACGCTCAACATCAGCGGCTCCGGCACGCGCTTCGTCAACGGCGGCACCATCAACAACAGCGGCACCGTGAACTGGACGAACGGCAACAACATCTCCGTCTACAACTCCGGCGTCATCAACAACCTGGCCGCGGGCCTTTTTGCCGTGACCAATGACCAGATCATCTTCCAGCACTGCTGCAGCGGCGGACAAGCCTTCAACAACGCAGGCACTTTCCGGAAGACGACCGCCACCGGCACGACGTCGATCAACAACAACGGCTTCAACAACACCGGCACGGTCGACATCCAGAGCGGCACGTTCACGCCGCTCTCCGGCGGCACGAGCAGCGGCATCTTCAACGCCGCTTCGTCCGGCACGATCCTCTTCAACTCGAACGTCTACACGCTGGCCACCGGCGCCACGCTCACCGGCAGCGGAAACTTCCAGATCAACGGATCGCAGCTCAACGTCTTCGCGGCGGGCGTCACCGTGAATCACATGACGCTGGCGGGCGGCAATCTGAACGTCAACGCCGGCGGATCGGTGAGCACGACCGCGACCGGCGTCATCGACTGGAGCGCCGACGCCACGCTGAGCGGCGCGGGAACGCTCAACGTCGTCGCGGGCGGCACGCTCAATTTCAGCGGCAGCGGCACGCGCTTCATCGACGGCGGCACCCTCAACAACAGCGGCACCATCAACTGGAGCGGCGGCAACAACATCTCCGTGTACAACTCCGGCGTCATCAACAACCTGGCGGCGGGTCTCTTCAGCGTCACCAACAACCAGATCATCTTCCAGCACTGCTGCGGCACGGGACAGGCCTTCAACAACGCCGGAACGTTCCGCAAGACGATCGCCACCGGCACGACGTCGATCAACAACAACGGCTTCAACAACAGCGGCACGGTCGACATCCAGAGCGGCACGTTAGGGCTGATCTCCGGCGGCACCAGCAGCGCGGTCTTCAACACAGCGTTCGCCGGTACGATCTTCTTCAACAGCAATCCGTACACGCTCGGATCGGGCGCCACGCTGACCGGCAGCGGCAACTTCCAGCTCAACGGCTCGCAGCTCAACGTCTCTTCGGCGGTGACGGTCGATCATCTGACGATGGTCGGCGGAACGCTCAACGTTAACAGCGGCGCCTCGATGAGCACCTCGGCGGCCGGCGTCATCGACTGGAGCGCCGACGCCACGCTTACCGGCGCCGGATCGATGAACGTCAACAGCGGCGGCACGCTCAACCTCAGCGGCAGCGGTACGCGCTTCATCGACGGCGGCACGCTCAACAACAGCGGCACGGTCAACTGGAGCGGCGGCAACAACATCTCCGTCTACAACTCCGGGGTCATCAACAATCTGGCCGCGGGCCTCTTCAGCGTCACCAACGATCAGATCATCTTTCAGCACTGCTGCGGCGCGGCACAGGCCTTCAACAACGCCGGGACGTTCCGCAAGAGCTCCGCCGTCGGAACGACCACCGTCAACAACAACGGCTTCAACAACAGCGGCACGGTCGACATCCAGAGCGGCACGTTCGGACTGATCTCCGGCGGCACCAGCAGCGGGGTCTTCAACGCCGCATCCGCCGCGACGATCTTCTTCAACAGCAATCCGTACACGCTCGGATCAGGCGCCACCCTGACCGGAAGCGGCAACTTCCAGCTCAACGGCTCGCAGCTCAACGTGTCGCTGGCGGGACTGACGGTCGCGCATCTGACGATGTCCAGCGGAACGCTCAACGTCAACAGCGGCGCCTCGATCGGGACCTCGGCTTCCGGAATCATCGACTGGAACGCCGACGCCACGCTGACCGGCGCCGGATCGATGAACGTCAACAGCGGCGGTACGCTCAACCTCAGCGGCAGCGGCACGCGGTTCATCGATGGCGGCACGCTCAACAACAGCGGAACCGTCAACTGGAGCGGCGCGAACAACATCTCCGTCTTCAACTCCGGCGTCATCAACAACCTGGCCGCGGGACTCTTCAACATCAGCAACAACCAGCTGATGTTCCAGCACTGCTGCGGCGCGCCGCAGGCTTTCAACAACGCCGGCATCCTGCAGAAGACGACCGCCGCCGGCACGACCACGCTTCAGGGGAACGGCTTCACGAACACTGGCACGATTCGGCCGCTGAGCGGCGACATCACCTTCAACACGCCGTTCAGCAACAGCGGCTCGCCCACGTACGACTTCGGCATCGGCGCGGCCAGCGGTTTCGGACATCTCACTTTCACGTCCGGCGTGGCCCTCACCGGCGCGCTGATCGCCGCGCCGGTCAACGGTTTCGTGCCGCAGGGCGGCCAACAGTTCACGATCATCAATTTCCCGTCGGGAACGGCCACCTTCTCGCCGAAGACGTTGACCTTCGGCAGCTCGCCGGTGCGCTCCTTCACCGATTCCAACACCGCCACATCCGTCGTGCTCACCGCGAGTGGCCCGACCATCACCACCGCGCTTTCGCCGAATTCAGGTCCAGGCGGCGGCGGTACTGCCGTCACCATCACCGGCACCGGCTTCGTCAGCGGCGGATCGCTCGGCGTCACCTTCGGCGGAATCGCCGCGACGGCGGTCACCGTCGTCAACGCCAACACGATCACCTGCACCACGCCGCCGCACGCCTCGGCGGTCGTCGACGTCGTCGTGACGAATGGCGACGGCCAGCCGACGACCGTGACGAACGGCTTCACCTACGACACCTCCCCCGTCGTCAGCGCCATGCGTCCGAACAGCGGATCGGTCGCCGGCGCCGGCGGCGTCATCATCGAAGGGACGAATCTCAACTCCGTCACCTCCGTCACCTTCGGCGCCAGCAGCGGCACGATCCTCTCCAGCACCGCCACGCAGCTCGTCGTCGCCGCTCCCGCGCACGCCGCCGGAACGGTCAACGTCGCCGTCACCAACGCGGTCGGCACGTTCACGCTCACCAACGGCTACACCTACATCGACAACGACGACGCCGCGCGCGACTTCTTCGTCAGCACCAACCCCTCCGCACGCTGGAGTTACGGTTTCGAGGCAAGCCGAGGAGCAGCGTTCAACCTGCATACGTCGCATGGGAACAGCAGCGGATTCGATTTCTGGAGTGCCAGCCTCCCCAACCTCGGCCGCAACTCCACCAACAGCACGCTGCAGCAGGTCACCAACTTCACGCCGTCGATGAAGATCGAGATGCATCCCGGCTCGCTGGGTGAGAACAGCGTCATCCGCTGGACCGCGCCGGCCACCGCGCAATACCGCGTTCACGGCTTCTTCGTCGGACTCGACTCGAGTTTCCCGACCACGACCGACGTGGCCATCCTGCACAACAACTCCACCGCGGCCACGCTCTTCTCCAGCAACATCAACAGCTTCAACGTCCCGGCGAACTTCGACGTCACCACGACCTTCTCCGCCGGCGACACGCTCGAATTCACCGTCGGCTTCGGCAGCAACGGCAACTTCAGCGGCGACGGAACAGGTCTCGACGTCACCATCGACCCGGCTGGTCCTGCCAACGCCGACGTCGCCATCAGCGGAAGCGCGCCATCAACCATCGGCAACGGAGCCAACTTCACCTACACCACCATCGTCACGAACAACGGCCCCGCCACGGCCTCGAACGTCACCGCCACGATCACGCTTCCGGCGAACGTGACGCTGAACGGCTTGCCGTCGTCGACGCAGGGCACGTGCAGCGGATCGACGACGATCACCTGCTCCATCGGAACGTTACCCTTCAACGCCACAGCAACGCAGACCATCAACCTCACCGCCACCGGCAGCGGCACGGCGGTTCTGAACGCCTCGGCGTCCGCGACCGAATCCGATACGAACAGCAGCAACAACGCCACGGCCTCGAACGTCGGCATCGGCGGAACCTCGTCGCTCTTCGTGACCACGAACGCCGACTCCGGCACCGGCTCGCTGCGCCAGGCCATCCTCGACGCCAACAACGCCGCGGTTTGCACCGCTCCGTGCACCATCGGCTTCAACCTCCCCGGCGGACAGCTCACGATCCTGCCGCCCACCTCGCTCCCGGCGATCACCGCCGGAGGCGTCACCATCGACGCCACCACGCAGCCCGGCTACAGCGGCGCGCCGCTGGTCACGCTCGACGGCAGCAGCAATCCGAACCCGAGCGCCGGCCTGCAGCTCAGCGGCGGCAATGACGCGGTCAAAGGCCTGAGCATCGTCAGGTTCCAGGGTCCGGCCATCCTCATCGACACCGCCGGCAACGACACGATCTCCGCCAACTACCTCGGTATCCATACCGACGGGTCGACGGCTGGACAGAATGCCGGAGACGGCATCCTGATCACCGCCGCCAACAACAGCATCGGCGGAACGACCGCCGCCGCGCGCAACATCATCTCCGGCAACTTCGGCAGCGGCGTGGTCATCAAAGGCGTGAGCGGCAACAGCGTGCGCGGCAACTACATCGGCCTCAACGCCGCCGGCACGACGAACGTCGCCAACCACACCGACGGCATTCAGATCCTCAACGGCGCCAGCAACAACACCATCGGCGGGACGACGGCGGGCGAGCGCAACGTCATCTCCGGCAACAACAACTCCGGCATCTTCATGAGCAGCGGCGCATCCGCCTGCGCCGCCAACGTCATCGCCGGAAACTTCATCGGCACCGACGCCGCCGGCACCGCTTCGATCGGCAACACCACCGGCATCTTCCTCGGCACGAACGTTTCCTTCAACACCATCGGCGGCGTGGCCGCCGGCGCCGGCAACACGATCGTCTCGAACCTCACCGGCATCACCTTCGACGGTCCCGGCAGCGGCAACGCCATCCTGCATAACACGCTGGCCGGCAACAGCGGCTTGTCGATCGACCTCGCCAGCGACGGCACAACGCCAAACGACGCCGGCGACGCGGACTTCGGTCCGAACAACCTCCAGAACACGCCCACCTTCGTCGACGCCTCGCTGGCCGGCGGCACGCTCACCGCACGCGCGAACGTCGATTCCGCATCGGTCGCCAACACCGCCGGGATCCGCGTCGAGCTCTTCAAGAGCGACGCGTCGGGCGTTCATCCGCTCTCTTTCCTCGCCTCGCAATGCTTCGCCGGCAACGCGCTGAACGGCGTCTCGATCACCGTCAACAGCGCTCCGGTCGTGATCGGCGACAAGCTCGTGGCCACCGCCACCAGTTACGCCGACAGCGCCTGCACCACGATCGCCGACGGCACCTCGGAGCTTTCGCCCGCGGTGAGCGTCACCACCTGCACGCCGCCATCGGCCACGATCACGCCCGGCGGCCCGACCACCTTCTGCACCGGCGGCAGCGTAACCCTCACCGCCTCGGCCGGCGCCTCGTTCCAGTGGCGCAACTTCGCCACGCCGATCATCGGCGCCAACGCCCAGCAGTTCGTCGCCACCACGTCCGGCAGCTACACCGTCACGGTGACGAACGCCGCCGGCTGTTCGGCGACGTCATCGCCGACCTCGGTCACCGTCAACAGCACCGTCAACGTGACCGTCTCCGCCGGCGGCCCGACCACCTTCTGCGCTAGCGGCAACGTCGTGCTCACCGCGAATCCGAGCGGCGGCAGCGGCACCTTCGCGTCATTCCAGTGGCTGCTCAACGGCTCGCCGATCGGCGGCGCCAACGGCTCGACCTTCAGCGCGACGGCGACTGGCAACTACGCCGTCACCGTCACCGACTCCGCCGGCTGCACCGGCACGTCCTCGCCGCAGAGTGTGACCGTCAACGCCCCCCCGTCCGCGGCCATCAACGCGCCGGCGTCGACCTGCGCCAACAGCAACGCCGGCGCGAGCATCGTCAGCCCGGTCGGCGGCGCGACCTACACCTGGTCCGTCACCAACGGCACCCTCTCCTCGGGACAGGGAACGCCGTCGATCGTCTTCACCGCGGGCAACACCTCGCCGGTCTCGATCAGCGTGACGGCCTCGCTGAACGGCTGCAGCGCCACCGGCAACTCCAGCGTCACCGTCGGTTCGTTCACGCCAACCATCACCGGCTCGAACACCTTCTGCCCCGGCGGAAACACGACGCTGACCGCGTCGGCAGGAACGTCGTTCCAGTGGTCGCTGAACGGCTCCCCGATCGGCAGCGCCAACTCGCAGACCTTCGTCGCCACCGCGGCCGGCAATTACACCGTGGCCGTGACCAACGGCAACGGCTGCAGCGGCACCTCCGCGCCATTCGCCGTCTCGCAGGTCCCGCTGGCCACGCCGACGATTACCGCGAGTGGTCCGACTACTTTCTGCAGCGGCGGCAGCGTCACGCTGACCTCGAGCGCCGCGTCGAACAACCAGTGGCTCCTGAACGGAGTGCCGATCAACGGCATCACCTCGCAGTCGTTCAACGCCACGGCCACCGGCAGCTACAGCGTCATGGTCACCAGCGGAAGCTGCAGCGCGACTTCCTCCCCCGTCGCCGTCACCGTGAACCCGACTCCCTCGGTCAGCATCACCGGCCCCTCGGCCGTCTGTGCGGGCGGCAGCGCCACGCTCGATGCCGGAGCCGGCTTCGCCACCTACGCCTGGTCCACCGGCGCCACCACGCAGACCATCACCGTCTCGCCCGCGTCGACGACCACCTTCAGCGTCACCGTGACGAACGGCAACGGCTGCAGCGCCAACGCATCGAAGACGATCACCATCTCTTCCGGCGCGACCACCGCCGCGATCCAGGCGCCGTCCTCCGTCCCCACCGGCTCCGCCGGCAACACCGCCTCGGTGCCTCCTGCCCAGAGCGGCTCGACCTACAACTGGACCATCTCCGGCGGCACGATCACCAGCGGCAACGGAACCCCGTCGATTACCTGGACAGCCGGCAGCGGCAGCGCCGCGACGATCAGCGTCACCATCACCAGCGGCTCCTGTAGCGCGTCCGGCAGCGTCAACGTCGCCATCAACGACTCCGCCGACCTCGCACTGACGATGACCGCTGGACCGAACCCCGTCAACATCGGCGGCACGGTCACCTTCACGCTCAACGCCGTCAACAACGGCCCGAGCACCGCCCAGAACGTCACCGTGATCAACACGCTCTCCGGCGTCAGCAACGCATCGGCGTCCGGCAACGGCTGGTCGTGCAACGTGAACGGACTCTCGGTCACCTGCACGCGCCCATCGTTCGCTCCCGGTGCCGCGTCCACGATCGCGATTACTGCGACCGCCACCGGCGGCAGCGCCAGCGACGACGCCGCCATCGGTACCGCCTCCAGCGATCCGAACATCAACAACAACAGCGCCAGTGCCACCGTGACCGTCGGCACGCCGGTCTCGTGCAACAACGCCTTCCCCGTGCTCCTCTCCCCCGCCGCTGGCGCGAAGAACCTCCCCAGCTCCATCAACTTCACCTGGGCCGCGACTCCGAACGCCACATCGTACGATCTCTGGATCGCCAGCTCCGGCGGCGCCGCCGCCATCGTAGCCACCACGCAATCGACTTCCGCCACCGTCAATGTCCCCAGCGGTCCGTCCACTTGGTACGTCGCCGCGCACTTCCCGAACTGCCCGACTCTGACATCCGCGCCGCCGCGCGATTTCTCCGTCGCCGCCTCCTCGAACTGCTCAACGACTGCTCCGCAGCTCATCGGCCCGTCGCCCAATGCAAACGTGAATTCGCCGGTGACCTTCGCCTGGACCGCGGTGCCGCAGGCGATCGGCTACCGCCTCTGGCTGGCCATCGACGGCGGCGCCCTTCAGGATGCCGCCACGACCAACGGCGCCACCTCGGTGGTTCTCCCGCTGATCGGATCGAATGTGATCTGGCACGTCGACGCCATCTTCCCCGGCTGCCCGACGACGTCCTCGACGTCATCCAGCTTCACGCTCGCCGCGACCACCGGCTGCGCCAGCCACACCGCACCGTCGCTCCTCGCGCCGGCGCCGAACGCCTCCCTTCCGTCGTCGATCACCGATCTGCACTGGACGCCGGCCGCCGGCGCGAACGGCTATCGCGTATGGGCGTCGATCAACGGCGCCGACTTTGCGCCGATCGCAACCACGCCGCCCGCGGTCACGACACTGCACTTCACGTTCACCACCGGCAGCGTGAACTGGTACGTCGAAGCGCTCTTCGACGGCTGCGCCTCGTTGGCCTCCGCTCCGCAGTCGTTCACGATTCCGCCCGCGCAGAACTGCAACAACGCCGCGGCCTCACCGATCGCGCCGGCCAACGACACCACGCTCACGACCGGCTTCGTCGAATTCGACTGGACCGCAACCCCGAACGCGATCGGCTACGAGCTCTGGTTCTCGATCGACGGCGGGGCTCCGTCGCTGGCCGGTTCGACGACCGGCACGTTCCTCCGCCGCACCGTCGGCAGCGGGACCATCGATTGGTTCGTGCGCGCGCTCTTCGACCGCTGCGATGCCGTCGACTCGCCGCACGCGCGCTTCACCTTCACGCCGCCCGCCGACTGCAGCGTGGCCCGCTCGATCCTCACCGCGCCGTTCGACGGCGCGCCGGCGGTCTTCTCTCCGTTCGACCTTCAATGGAGCAAGGTCCCGGGCGCGACACAGTACAAGGTCTGGCTTGCGGCCGGCCCCGAAGCGCCGAAAGTCATCGGCACCACCGCTGGGCTGCATCTCGACAACCAGAGCGCGCCCGCCGGCCCCGTCACCTGGTCCGTCGAAGCGCTCTTCGACAACTGCCCGCCCGTCCGGTCGACGGTGAGCAGCTTCACCGCCATTCCGCCGCCGCCCGGCTGCGCCACGCCAGCCGTTCCGCAGCCGCGCGCCGAAAGCACCGTTTCGAGCAACGTCGAGTTCCTCATCCGCTGGACACCGGTCGGTCCGAAAGGAACGACCCAGTACGAATTACAGTCATCAGCCGATCCTGCTTTCCTCGATCCGGGATCCATCACCTTCGATGGCACCGAGTTCCCCTTCAAGATCCCGAACCCCGGCAATGCGCCGGCGACGTACTACTACCGCGTTCGCGCCATCGCCCTGTGCAACGGCGCGCGCAGCCTCTTCTCGCCTCCGCTGGCCGTGCAGGTGCTGCCGTCGAACGTCGCCGATCCTTCCAACGCGAACGGCTCCACGCCCGCCGACAACCCGCAGACCACGCACTACCAGATCCACCTCGATGGCGGGATCGGCGCGTTGGGCAGCGGCGCGATCGCTGCCGCCGCGGGCGACACCTTCTTCACCACCACCAATCAGCCGTGGCTCACCGTCTCCCCCACCACCGGCACGGTCGCTCCCGGCGGCACGACGCTGGACGTCACCGCGAAAACCGACGGCCTCCCCGTCGGCACGAGCAGCGGTGCGGTCAACGTGAGCTTCGGATCGTCCACCGGAAACAGCCGTATCGCTCCGCTGGGCACCACGCCCCCTGCCACGACCACCGTCTCCGTCAACCTCGTGCAGCCGGTCTCGCCGACCTCCAAGAGCGCGCCGCCGCCCGACGCGTTGATCATCCCCGCCGTGGCCCACGCCGACGGCATCAACTCCAAGTTCCAGTCCGACGTGCGCGTCACCAACTCCTCGGCCCAGCCAATGAAGTACCAGGTCACCTTCACCCCCACCGGCGAGGCCGGCATCTCGTCCGGCAAACAGACCACGGTCGACATCGATCCCGGCCGCACCCTCGCGCTCGATGACGTGCTCGAGTCATGGTTCGGTTCCAACGGCGCCACCGGCACGCTCGAAGTGCGCCCGCTCACTGCCACGGCCACCTCGGTCTCCACTACCGCCGCGGTTCAAAACGGCCTGCCCAACCTCCTTACCTTCGCTTCCAGCCGCACCTTCAACACCACGTCGAACGGCACCTTCGGCCAGTACATCCCGGCCGTTCCTTTCGCCGCCTTCGTCGGACGCGCGTCCGATCCGTCGAAGTCGACGATTCTCAGCCTCCAGCAGATCGCGCAGTCGTCCGCCTTCCGCACGAACCTCGGCATCGTCGAAGGCTCCGGCGATCCCGCCTCCGTCCTGGTCAGCGTCTTCGGCGACGACGGCAAAAAGCTCACCGAGTTCACGCAGGACCTCAAGGGCGGCCAGCACATCCAGCTCAACTCCATCCTGGCCGACAAGAAGGTGCAGGTGAACGACGGCCGTATCGAAGTCAAAGTCGTCTCCCAAACCGGCAAGGTCACCGCCTACGCCTCGGTGCTCGACAACCTGACCAACGATCCGCTCCTCGTCTCGCCCGTGGCCGTGAATGCGACCGCCGCGTCGCGCTACGTCATCCCGGGCGTGGCTGATCTCAATAACGGCATCGCCAACTGGCAGACCGACGTCCGTCTCTTCAACCCCTCCGCGAACCCCGTCAAAGCGACGCTGACCTTCTACTCGCAAAACGGCGGCACCCCGCGGTCGAAGGACGTCACCCTCGCGCCGAACCAGGTCCAGACCTTCGACGCCGCCCTCCATCAATTCTTCGGCCTGACCAACGACGGCGGCGCCCTGCACATCTCCACAACCGCCGCCACGCCGCTCGTGGCCACCGCGCGCACGTACAACCAGACGTCGAACGGCACCTACGGCCAGTTCATCCCCGCCGTCACCGCCAACGACGCCGCCGCCCTCGGCACGCGCCCGCTCCAACTCCTCCAGATCGAAGAATCCGACCGCTACCGCACCAACGTCGGCTTCGCCGAAGTCACCGGCAAATCCGCCACGGTCGAAGTAACCGCCGTCCCGAACGATTCAAAGGTCGCCGCCTCAACCCAAATCAACCTGACGCCCAACCAATTCATCCAATACCCGCAGCTCCTCAAATCGATGGGCCTGACCAACATGTACAACGCCCGCGTAACGGTGAAAGTAATCAGCGGACAAGGCCGCGTGACGGCTTACGCATCCGTAATCGATTCGAAGACAAACGACCCGACTTTCGTCCCTGCGCAGTAGCATTGGTGTGATCGGTGGATCAGAAATTCTGATCCACCGGTCGCTGCAACTACCAGCTAACGGATCGCAGGCAGAGGACTTCACGTCGACCTCGCGTGAAAGAAGCGTTAGAATTTCGAGATACGTTCTCGCAAAGACGTCTCGCCTAGTAGGTGCCGTACCGAACCCACAATGGAACAGTATGAACATCTTTTTAAACCCTTCTTTGGTGAGAGCTTAGCCGCACGCACTGCGTTCCTCGGCGTATTGGCTGTGTTCGTCGGCGTCCCTTATCTTGTTCGGACGTGGCGCGATCTCAAATCTGAAAAGTATACGGTGGACCTATATCGTAGTCAGGTGGAACTGGTCAGCGCGCTGATGGCGCTTGCCGATCGACTCGATGACGCTGAGGCAACAACGGTGCGCGAGATAGCAAGAACCAGACTGAAGCACATACATTTCATTTCGTCTTTGCCACCGCCGCGTCCTGAAATTACATCTGAACACGCCGTCGCGTTTGATTTGAAGGCCTGGCTGAAGGTGAGCGGCCTGTTCATCTTGGGCGCTGTCATATCATTCATACCGACTGTGTTTGTGCCTGTCCTGGGCCTTCTAATCATGTTAGGGTTGGCGGCGTGGTGGACGGCCGCTGGCCATTTGCGCAGGGGCACCATCCGCAGGAGAGCGTTCTACCTCGGCTTGTCTTCGGTTCCGGTGCTGTTTCTATTCTGGATTATCATTTGGAGTTTGACGACATCATCGTAGTGGTGGACCACCGACATGAATGTCTTTGTCGGATTTCATGGCTCTCAGCGGCCTCGCGCAACGCACTAGAATCCGTTAGCCCCCTCACGCTCGCAACCACTCGTGGCTCAGGTAGCTTGCACCGTATAATCTTTCCGCATGGCAGATGAGCAAACCGGACTTACCGCGCTCTTCGGCTCCGTCGTCCGCGAACTTACCATCACCGGTCGTTTCGCCGCTTTCTTCGGAACCGCGCTTCTTTTGTGGAACTTTTCGGGAGTTCAGGCCACGAAAGTGTTTGCGGGCTTGTCGCTTGTTTTCTTCGCTTTTGCAAACGCGTCATGGCGCGACCGTCATATCGGCGTGTATTACTCCGGCGAGAGACTTAGTTGGCATCAAGATCTCATTTGGTCCAAGGTCTTCTTGGCGGGGCTTTTCTTTGTGCTGTCGGCTATTCTCTTCGTAGTGTGGTTGCGCCTCCCGTCGGTCAGGGCATTTCTCGCGGCGTCAGGAGTACGCTTATGAACTTCCTGGCGGGCTAACTCTGTGCTGCCTGGGCTTGAAGACGTAACCTGCTGCAGCGCGAGCGTTTTGTGATCGATTACTCACGGCGACAACATTGCCTGAGGAAATGCAATGAGCACTTCGGAACCTAAAGCGGGCGAAGGCATTTCAGGCGTTCGCGTTTCTGATGATTTGCTCGAGGTCGACCTTCTGGATGGTCGTACGATCATTGCGCCGCTCGCATGGTTTCCACGTTTGCTGCACGCCACGGCTGCCCAAAGGTCGAACCTTCGCGTGATAGGCGGTGGCTTCGTCATCAACTGGCCCGACGTCGACGAGCATTTGTCCTCACAGGGATTGCTGGCGGGAGCACCTGCTCGCGCGACCGTCTCCCGAGCCGGATAACATCAGGTGAGCTTCGAAACATCATGACGCGCGTCGAACGACTTCAACAGCAGATCGGCGAGCTTGATCAGGACGAGTTCGCGCAACTGCGCGAGTGGGTGATGGAACAGGAAGAGAAGGCTCAGCGCGAGGCAGAGTTCAACCGGGCGGCTGATCGCGTGATCGAGAAGAACGCTGAGTTGTATCGGCGATTGGTCTAGCGCATTTGTGTCGCACGCTGATCTACTGCTTCACCGCCTTGATCAGCGCTTCCATGTGGTTGAGGTACTTTTCCAGCGCGCGGCGTCCGGATGAGGTCAGCGAATACTCCGTACGAGGGACGCGGCCGGCGAAGGATTTCTTGCAGGCGAGGTAGCCGGCGTCTTCGAGCTTGCGGGCGTGGACGCTTACGTTGCCGTCCGTCGTTTTCAGCACCGCTTTCAGCTCGTTGAAGGTCAGCGTCGGATTGACGGCGAGCGCGCTGATCATGGCCAGGCGCGTTTTCTCGTGGATTACGCGGTCGAAGTCGGGGATCTGCGTTTCGACGACTTCGTGTTTCTTCGCTGCTGCTGATTTAGCCACCGTAACTCCTTGCGATGATGAATCCGAAGAGGATGTGCAATCCGCCGAAGGCGATGCCGAGGAGGATGTTGGAGGCGCCGAGGGGAACGAGGGCGGCGAAGCAACCGAAGAGCATGAAGGCGACGCCCATGACCGGGATCACTCGGATCGAAAACGCTCCGCTGCTGACGAACGCCGCGCCGTAGAGCAGCAGCCACACCGAGGGGATCGCGGCGTAGGCCTCTACGCGGACGAGAGCCACCGTCACCACCGCGCCGGCTACGAGCGGCGCGAAGTAGCTGATGAAGAATCGCTTTGCCGCGCCGGACATGAACGGCGCTTCCGACCGCCGCGCCTTGACGGCCATCGTTCCGAAGCCGATCGCCGCGGCGAGGACGGCCTCGGCCAGCCACGTCGTCAGCCACAACCGCAACGACTTGCCGAGGAACTGTTGCGCGATGAAGGTCGCTCCGATCGCCGTCACGCCGACGCCGACGCCGCCCCAACCCGGAATGGACGTAAACGATCCCGCCCGCTCCATCGCATCGCGAATGAAGCGAATGTTATCCAGCGCATGCTCGCGCATCGGCAAAGGGGCTTCGGACATTCGCGACATGGTACCGCAAAGTGCTTTGTGATCCGCGGATGACGGCGATCTATCCGCAGATTACGCAGATGTGACGCAGATGAAAACCTCATCTGTTCCATCTGCGTCATCTGCGGATTCGTCCAGCCTCTCCACCTAATGTAGAAAGCTTGCAAATCGCCGCGCACCGAGGGAGCCTCGGCGTTCATGGAAGGTGACGTCATGAATGCAAAGCTCATCGAAGTTCTGGCGCGGCATTGGGGATTTGGGTCGTTCCGGCCGCTGCAGGCCGAGGCCATGGAAGCCGCGCTCGGCGGCCGCGACACGCTCGTGGTCATGCCGACCGGCGGCGGCAAATCGCTCTGCTACCAGGCGCCCGCCATCGTCAACGGATCGCTGACGGTGGTCGTGTCGCCATTGATCTCGCTGATGAAAGATCAGGTCGACGGCCTGGTCGCATGCGGCGTCGCGGCGGCGCAACTCAACAGCTCGCAATCGAGCGCGGAGCAAAGGCACGTCGAGCGCGCGCTGAGTGATCGCAAATTAAGGCTGCTCTTCGTCTCGCCGGAGCGGCTGGCGATGACGAACTTCCGCCAGCTTCTCGGACGCGCCGGCGTGGCCGCGTTCGCGATCGACGAAGCGCACTGCATCAGCCAATGGGGCCACGACTTCCGTCCCGAATATCGCCAGCTTCGCGACCTGCGACGAATTTTCCCAGGCGCATCGCTGCATGCGTTTACCGCCACCGCCACGGAACGCGTGCGGCGCGACATCGCCGAACAGCTCGGACTTCGCAATCACGTCGAACTGGTCGGCAGCTTCGACCGGCCCAACCTCACCTACCGCATCATTCCGCGCCGCGACGAGGTCGCGCAGGTCGAAGAAGTTCTCCGACGCCATCGCCGCGAGGCCGGCATCATCTATTGCATCCGCCGGCGCGACGTCGACACGCTGGCGTCGATTCTCGAACGCCGCGGGCATCGCGTGGCCGCGTATCACGCCGGACTCTCTTCCGATCAGCGCTCCTCCGCGCAGGAGAAGTTTTCGAAAGAGGAGTGCGACATCATCGTGGCCACGGTGGCGTTCGGCATGGGCATCGACCGCTCCAATGTCCGCTTCGTCCTGCACACCGGGATGCCGAAGTCGGTCGAGCACTACCAGCAGGAGACCGGGCGCGCGGGGCGCGACGGCCTGGAAGCGGAGTGCGCGATGCTCTACGCGCCGAAGGATGCCGCGGCGTGGAACGCGATTCTGGCCGGCACCGCCGATACGACCGCGATCGAGAACGTCGACCGGATGCAGCAGTACGCGACGTCGCTGACTTGCCGCCACAAAGCGCTAGTCGAGTATTTCGGCCAGACCTACGACAACGCGAACTGCGGCGCGTGCGACGTCTGCCTCGACGCGCACGAGGCGGTGCCGGACTCACTGGTCATCGCGCAGAAGATCGTCTCGTGCGTCGTCCGCGCCGGCGAGACGTTCGGCGCGTCGCACATCGTGGCCATCCTGCGCGGGTCGAGCAGCGAGAAGATCCGCGAGCATCGCCACGACGCGCTCTCCACCTACGGAATCCTCGGCAACTATTCGAAGGAGGAGCTGAGCGACTGGGTCGCGCAACTCATCGCGCAAGGTTTCCTGAAACGCGAGGGTGCGAAGTTTCCGGTTCTGAAACTGACGCCGACGTCGCGCGCGATGCTTCGCGGCGCTCTCGAAGTCCATCTCGTGCGCGCCGCCGCGCGCGAAGGCGACGACCTCGGCGGACGCGATCTCTCCTGGACCGGCGTCGATCACGCGCTCTTCGAAGAGCTGCGCGACTGGCGCAAACGCGAAGCCGACTCCCGCGCCGTCCCCCCCTTCACCATCCTCGGCGACGGAGCGCTGCGCATGCTCGCCGCCGTCCGCCCTTCGTCGCTCGAGAAAATGAAGCACATCTCCGGCATCGGCGAAACGCGCCACGCCAGTTTCGGCGCGGCGCTGCTCGATGTGATCGTCAACTACTGCGCGAAGTCGGGAGTGGCGTTCGACTGTCCGCCGCCGCCTCCCGCGCCGCGTCGCGAACCCACTCCGACGCCAAGCCGGACGCAGGCCTACGACGCATTCCGCCGCGGCGCGTCGATCGAAGAAGTCATGGCCCTCACCGCCCGCGCCCGCAGTACGATCTCCGGCTATCTCGCCGACTTCATCGTCACCGAGCGCCCGCGGTCGATCGACGCCTGGATTCAGCGCGAGCAATACGACACGATCGCACCCGCCGTCGAGCGCCTCGGCACCGAGCGCCTCAAGCCGATCTACGAAGAATTCGAAGGCCGCATCAGCTACGACGACATCCGGCTGGTGGTGGCGCACCGCGTGGCGCGCGTGTCGTCACCGTTCACGCCGCGAAGTGCGAGTGCGCCACCGCAGCTCGTCGCGCAAACGTGAAGAATCCACGAAATGCTGTCGGCGAAGCCGGCATGAGAACCGTAGCCCACGGCCTTCAGCCGTGGGTCTTCATGGACGGAGATTCTTGAGAGCCCGCTTTAGCGGGCGAAAGAAAGCTTTCTTTCGCCCGCTAAAGACGGGCTCACAAATTTGGCGGCGATCTGCTGTCCCACGGCTGAAAGCCGTGGGCTACGGTTCTTACGCCGGCTTCGCCGACGGTGAGCCAGCGCAGGCCCCCGGCGTCGCGATATTCTTCGCCGCGCAGGAGCTGGCCATGAATGACAAAGCCTTTCGCGAGCACATCCTCAACCTTCTCAACAGTGGCGATGCGCATCAGGACTTTGACTCCGAGGTCGGGAACATGCCGGCGGAGATTCGGGGGAAGCGTCCGGCAGGCGGCGATCATTCGCCGTGGGAACTGCTCGAGCACATGCGCATCGCGCAGTCGGACATCCTCCGCTACTCGCGCGGCGACGCAGATTACGTCGCGGTCGAGTTTCCGAAGGGCTATTGGCCGGCGTCGCCGGAGCCGCCAAGCGACTCCGCGTGGGACGAAAGCGTGGCGAAGTTCCGCGCGGACCGCGATGCGTACGCGGCGGTCGTGAACGATGAATCGGTCGATCTTCTCGCGAAGATCCCGCACGGAAAAGCGACGTGGCTGGCGCAGATTCTCCTCGCCGCCGACCACAACACCTATCACCTCGGGCAACTCGTCCTCGTTCGCAAAATCCTGACATCAAAGTAGAAGGCTGATACGAAGAGGGTGATGGCGGCGCGATCGCCATCCCAGGGGCTGCCGCGAAGCGGCACGAAGCCACCGGAGGTGGCTCGTACGGTAGCCGGTGGTCGCGTGCGAAGCACGAGACCACCGGATCGACGGACGCGCCCCGATTTTCCGACCGCGGCAGCGGTCGCGGAGGGAATTCACGCCGCCTGGTATTTGATCCGCGACCCCTGCCCGGGGTCGAGGAAAACATCCGCCCTCCTTTTCCGGTGGTCTCTCGCTTCGCGAGCGACCACCGGCTACCGTACGTGTCGCCTCCGGCGACGGGAGGTTGGTTGAAGAGCGATCATCAACATCAGGCGCTGCACCTTGCCAAAGCACAGACAGGAGTGTCTGTGCCACACTGGCTTTCGCCAGTAAGACGAATCCTTCAAAACGGCAGGAGCAATGTGGCACAGACCACACGTGTCCAAATTAGCCGGCGTCGCGATCTGTGGATTCATGCAGGGCTGCCGCGAAGCGGCGCGAAAGCCACCGGAGGTGGCTCGTACGGTAGCCGGTGGTCGCGTGCGAAGCACGAGACCACCGGATCGACGAACGCCCCCCGATTTTCCGACCGC
>Ga0068868_100000694_pt1 | contig 22626 bp, 22 predicted proteins | sample KBSMisM42_FD_64660 | JGI IMG/M metagenome (GOLD analysis project Ga0068868, IMG submission 64660) | Miscanthus rhizosphere microbial communities from Kellogg Biological Station, Michigan, USA - KBS Miscanthus M4-2 | ecosystem: Host-associated > Plants > Roots > Rhizosphere > Soil ...
TCGTCATCGCCGGCTCCGACGAGGTCTTCGCCGCCGGCGCCGACATCAAGGCGACGGCCGAGCGCACCTTCGCCGAGGCGCTGCGCCATCCGGCGGCGGCGTTCTGGAAGCGGCTCGCCGCGATCAAGACGCCGATGATCGCCGCGGTCGCGGGCTACGCCCTCGGCGGCGGCTGCGAGCTGGCGCTTGCCTGCGACATGATCGTCGCCGCCGAGAGCGCCAAGCTCGGCCAGCCCGAGATCGACCTCGGGATCATCCCCGGCGGCGGCGGCACGCAGCGGCTGGCGCGCGTGCTCGGCAAGCAGCGGGCGATGGAGCTGGTGCTCACCGGGCGCCGCTTCGGCGCCGCCGAAGCCCACGAGCTCGGCATCGTCAACCGCGTCGTCGCCGACGGCGAGTGGCTCGACGCCGCCCTGGCGCTCGCCCGCGATGTCGCGGAGAAGCCGCCGATCGCCGCCCGCCTCGCCAAGCAGGCCGTGCTCGTCGCCGAGGAGACCGCCCTCTCCCCCGGCCTCGAGAACGAGCGCCGCCTCTACGAGCTGGCGATGGCCACGGAGGACCGCGTCGAGGGCATGCGAGCCTTCCTCGAGAAGCGAGACCCGGAGTTCGAGGGCCGATGAGCGTCGAGCGGATCGGCGTCGTCGGCGCCGGGACGATGGGCGCCGGGATCGCGCAGATCGCGGCGCTCGGCGGCTACGAGACGCGCCTGCACGACCCGGTGCCGGCGGCGCTCGAGGCCGCCAACGACCGCCTGCACCGGGCGCTGGCCAAGGGGGCGACGAGGGGGCTGTGGAGCGAAGACGACGCGGCAGCGGCCGGGGACCGGGTCGGCGCCGCGCCCAACCTCGCCGACCTCTGCGAATGCGACCTGGTGATCGAGGCGGCCCCCGAGGACCTGAAGCTGAAGCGCGACCTGTTCGTCTCCCTCACCGTCGCCTGCGGCCCCGAGACCGTCCTCGCGACCAACACCTCCTCGCTGCCGGTCACCGACGTCGCGGCCGAGGTCCCGGGCCGCGAGCGCGTCGTCGGCATGCACTTCTTCAACCCGCCGGCGCTGATGAAGCTGGTCGAGGTCGTCGCCACCGCCGACTCCTCGCCGGCGGCGTTGGAGGCGGCGACCGAGGTCGGCGTGCGGATGGGACGGACGCCGATCCGTGCCAAGGACTGCCCCGGCTTCATCGCCAACCGCCTCGCCCGCCCCTTCAGCCTCGAGTCGCTGCGCATGCTCGCCGCCGGCGTGGCCGACGCCCAGACGATCGACCGGGTCTGCCGCGGCGTCGGCTTCCGCATGGGGCCCTTCGAGCTGATCGACCTGATCGGGCTCGACGTCAACCTCAGCGTCGCCCGCTCCTTCTACGCCCAGGGCGGCGAGCCGGAGCGCTGGCGCCCCAGCCCGATCCAGGAATCGCTGGTCGCCAAAGGCGACCTCGGGCGCAAGAGCGGCCGCGGCTTCTACGACTACAGCGACCCCCCGCTCGCCGTCTCCCCCGTTCCCTCGCACCGGATAGCGCGGGAGGGGGGCAGCGGCAACGGGGAGTTGACGCTCGACCCCGGGGAGCTGGCGGCGATCGACCCCGCGGCGCCCGCGATCGTCCCCCGGCTCGTCGCCCAGATCGCCAACGAGGCGGCGTTCGCGCTGGAAGAGGAGGTCGGCTCGCCCGCGGACATGGACACCGCGATGCGCCTTGGCTTCAACTGGCCGCGGGGCCCGATCGAGCTGACCGAGCTGATCGGAGCCGAGCGCGCGGTCGAGCTGCTCGAGGAGCTGCGCGCCGAGCGCGGCGACGCCTACGCGCCCGCCCCTCGGCTGCTCGCCGCGGCGGGACGGTGAGCGGGTTCGAGCGCGAGCTCGAACTGGCGAGCCGCGGCCTGCTCGCCGCCTTCGACCCACCGCGGGTCGAGAACGAGGACGGCCGCGTCGTCTGGGAGCTCGAGTCCTACGAGTTCCTCGACGCCGAGCCGCCGCCGACCGCCCACCCCAACCTCTGGCGCCAGGCTCAGCTCAACCGCATCGCCGGGCTCTTCGAGCTGGCGCCGGGCTTCTACCAGCTGCGCGGCTTCGACCTCTCGAACATGCACGTCGTCGAGGGACGCGAGGGGATCGTCGTAATCGACCCCCTCGTCTCGACCGAGACCGCGGCCGCCGCCCTCGCCCTCTACCGCGCGCACCGCGGCGAGCGCCCGGTCACCGGGCTCCTCTACACCCATAGCCACATCGATCACTTCGGCGGCGCCAGAGGGGTGCTCTCGGAGGAGGAGATCGCCGCGCGCCGGGTCCCGATCCTCGCCCCCGCCGGCTTCCTCCACCACGCGGTCAGCGAGAACGTCTTCGCCGGCACCGCGATGGCGCGCCGCGCCGGCTACATGTACGGGGCGCGGCTCGAGCGCGGGCCCGAGGGCCAGCTCGGGTCCGGGCTCGGGCAGACGACCTCGCTGGGGACGATCGGCCTGCTGCCACCCAACCTCGACGTGGTCGAGAGCGGGCAGGAGGAGACCGTCGACGGCGTGCGCATGCGCTTCCAACTCACGCCCGAAGCCGAGGCGCCGGCGGCGATGAACGTGCACTTCCCCGACGCACGCGTCCTCTGCGTCGCCGACAACGCGGTCTGCTCGATGCACAACGTCCTCACCCCGCGCGGCGCGCTGGTCCGCGACGCCCGCCTCTGGGCCAACCACCTCGACCGCACGATCGAGCTCCACGGCGCCGTGACCGAGGTGCTCTGCGCCGGCCACAACTGGCCACGCTGGGGCAGCGCGGAGATCGTCGACTTCCTCGCGAAGCAGCGCGACCTCTACGCCTACCTGCACGACCAGACCGTGCGCCTGCTCAACAAGGGCCTCACCGGGGCGGAGATCGCCGAGGCGATCGAGCTGCCGCCGAGCCTCGCCCGCGAGTGGCACTGCCGCGAGTTCTACGGCTCGGCAAGTCACAACGCGAAGGCGATCTACCAGCGCTACATGGGCTGGTTCGACGGCAACCCGGCAAGCCTCTGGGAGCATCCGCCGGTCGAGCAGGCGCGGCGCTACGTCGAGTTCATGGGCGGCGCCGACGCGATCCTGACCAAGGCGCGCGAGTCCTTCGAGACCGGCGACTACCGCTGGGTCGCCGAGGTCGTCAACCGCGTCGTCTTCGCCGAACCCGCAAACCGCGCGGCGCGCGAGCTGCAGGCCGAAGCGCTCGAGCGGCTCGGCTTCGGCGCCGAGAACGCGACCTGGCGCAACTTCTTCCTGATGGGAGCCAAGGAGCTGCGCGACGGGGTCTCGGGCACGCCCACCGGGACGGCGCCGCCCGATGTCGTCGCCCGGCTCACGGTCAGCCAACTGCTCGACGCGATGGCGATCCGGCTCGACGGCCCCCGCGCGGCCGACCTGCGCCTGCGCGTCGACTGGACCGTTACCGACCCCGACGAGGAGCACCGGATCGAGGTCCGCAACGGCGTCTTGCGCCACCAACCGGGCCGCCACGACCCGCCCGCCGACGCCGGCCTGGTAGTCGAGCGCGAGGCCCTCAACCAGTTGCTGCTCAAAACGGCCGACGTCGGCGAGCTGGCCGAGGGCGGTCGGCTGCGAGTCGAGGGCGACGGCGTCAAGCTCGGCGAGCTGCTCGGCCTGCTCGACGAGCCCGACCCCGGCTTCGCGATCGTCACGCCCGATTGACCCTCAAGGCGGCCCCCCGAACGGCCGATGCCCCCCTATGGACTCCTCCGCAGCTCGGCGCCGGCCTGTGCCGAAGCTCGTCGCCCTCTGGATCGGCGCGCTTTCGGCGCTGCTCGCCGCCTACGCCCTGGTCACCCTCGGTCCGATCGATTTCAGCGAAGGGGTCTTGGACGCCTCCGGGCGCTGGGCCTACGACGCCGTCGTGCTCGGCGCCGCCGGCGTCGTCCTCTACAGGGCCGTCCGGGTCGAGCGCGAGCGGCTCGCCTGGCTCTGCCTCGGCGCCGGCATGCTGTTCTGGGCGCTGGGCCAGAGCTACTACTCGGTCGTCCTCTACTACGCGAGCCCCGCCCCCTTTCCCTCGCCTTCCGACGCCCTTTTCCTAGCCTTCTACCCGGCGGCCTACCTGGCCCTGATCCTCCTCCTGCGCAGCCGCTCCTCACGGGTCGACCGCTTCGCCTGGGTCGACGGCCTGATCGGGGCGCTCGCGGTCGCCTCGGTCACGGCGGCGCTGATCTTCCCGCCGGTGCTCGAAGCGCTCGAAGGCAGCAGCCTCGGGGTCGCCGTCAGCCTCGCCTATCCCTGCGCCGACCTCGTCCTCCTCGGCCTTGTCGCCGGGGCGCTGACCACTTCGAGCTGGCGCGTGCACGGCGCCTGGCCGCTGATCGCCTCGGCGCTGCTGCTCTTCGGCGTCGCCGACGTCGTCTACCTCTCGGTCGCCGGCCAGTCGACTGAGGCGCTCAACCTGGCCAGCGTCGCCTGGCCGCTGGCTTTCATCCTGCTCGGCGCCGCCGCCTGGTACCCCGACGCGGCGGTCGAGCCGGCGACGACACGCAGCGCTCGCTCGATCGGCCTGCCGGTCGGCCTCGCCACGCTGGTCGTCGGCCTGCTCGCGCTCGGCAACGTCGTCCCGGTCGGTCCGGTCGCCGTAGGCCTCGGCGCCGCGGCCCTGGTCGCGGTGATGGCTCGCCTGGCGGTGACCTTCGCGGTCAACACCCGGATGCTCGCGGCCAGCGAGCGGGAGGCGACGACCGATGCGCTGACCGGGCTGCGCAACCGGCGCTCGCTACTCGCCGACCTGGCGCGGGCGTTGTCCGGCCCCGCAGCCAGCAATACGATCCTCGCGCTCTTCGACCTCGACGGCTTCAAGGCCTACAACGACGGCTTCGGCCACAGCGCCGGCGACGAGCTGCTGCGCCGCCTCGGCGCCCGCCTGCAAGAGGCCATCGAGGAGCGTGGCTGCGCCTACCGGCTTGGCGGCGACGAGTTCTGCGTCCTCGTCTCGAACGCCGACGGCAAGGGCGAGCACGCTGTCAAGGTCGCGGAGGCCGCCCTCCGCGAGAAGGGGCCGAGCTTCGCGATTAGGGCCTCCTGGGGCATGGCGCGTCTGCCCGCGGAGGCGAGCAGCCCGAAAGAAGCGCTGAAGACGGCCGACCGACGCATGTACACGCAAAAGGGCCAGCGCGCCGACTCGGCCCTGAGCCAGACGCGAGGCGTCCTACTCGGGGTGCTGCGCGAGCGCGAGCCCGACCTCGACCGGCGCCTCGGCGGCGTCGCCCAGCTCGCCGCTGCCATGGGCCGAGCGATGGACCTCGAGGCCGAGGAGCTCGACGTGCTCGTGCGCGCGGCCGAGATGCACGACATCGGCAAGATCGCGATCCCAGACGAAATCCTCCACAAGAGCGGCCCGCTGACCGAGGCCGAGGAAGACCTCGTCCATAAGCACACGCTGGTCGGGGAGCGGGTGTTGGCGGCGGCCCCTTCCCTACGCGAGGTCGCCAAGGTCGTCCGCTCGAGCCACGAGAACTGGGACGGCAGCGGCTACCCCGACGGGCTGGCGGGCGAGGAGATCCCCCTCGCCTCGCGCGTGATTCGGGTCTGCAACGCCTACGGCGCCTTGACGGACTCGCGACCGTACGGCGATCGGTCCTCGGATGCCACGGCCCTCATCGGGCTTCGCCAAGGCGCCGGCAGCGAGTTCGACCCCGACCTGGTGGAGCTGTTCGCGCGCGAGGTCGCGGTCGAGGACCTGGCAAGCGAGATGCCTGTCAAAACGACGAGCTGACCGGCACCGGTGCCGGCGACGCCCATCTGCAAAGGTGACGCGATGGGAGACGCCGAAACCAACGGCGAGGCGATAACCGCCGAGGGCATCGCCGCCTTGCGCGAGGAGATCGAGCAGCTGGAAGGGCCCGGGCGCGCCGAGATGGCCGAGCGGATCAAGGCGGCGCGCGAGCTCGGCGACCTCAAGGAGAACGCCGAGTATCACATCGCCAAGGAGGACCAGGCGCACCTGGAGACCAGGATCAAGCGCCTGCGCGAGCGCCTGCGCACCGCCGTCGTGGTCGAGGTCGACGGCGACGCCGAAGTCTTCGCCTTCGGCCGCACCGCCGAGGTCCTCGACGAGTCGAAGGGCGAGGTCAACACCTGGACCCTGGTCGGCTCGACCGAGGCCAACCTCGCCGAGGGCCGCCTCTCCGCCGAGTCCCCGATCGGCCGCGCCCTGCGCGACGCCAGGGTCGGCAAGCCGATCGAGATCGAGACCCCCAAAGGGACGAAGACCTTCGTCGTTCAGCAATTGATCGCCTAACCCAAGGTCGCCTGACCAAGCAGATCAAGGACGCAGGGAGCGTGGCGTGCTCCGCACGCGAGCGACCGAGGACGCGGAGATGCGCCGGTCAGGCGACCTTGGGCGCGATCTCTTGGGGCTCGCCGCCCGGCATCCAGTGGGCCTCGGGCGAGGGCGGGGTGTCGCGCAGGTACCACTCCGCGTCGAGGGCGCCCTTGCAGCCGCTGCCGGCGGCCGTGACCGCCTGGCGGTAGGTGCGGTCGACGACGTCGCCGACGGCGAAGACGCCGGCGAGGTTGGTCTTGGTCGAACCCGCCTCGGTGAGGATGTAGCCCTCCTCGTCGGTGTCGACCTGGCCGGTCACCACCTCCGAGCGCGGGATGTGGCCGATCGCGGTGAAGGCGCCGTCGGCGGCGAAGTCCTCGACCTCGTCGGTCTCGACGTTGCGCAGGCGCACGCGGTCGAGCTTGCCGTCCTCGCCGGCGACGAACTCCTCGGCCACGAACGGCGTCTTGAAGCCGATGTTCTCGCGCTCCCGCGCGCGATCGAGCATGATCTTCGAGGCGCGGAACTCGTCGCGCCGGTTGAGGATGGTCAGCTCGCTGGCGTACTTGGAGATGAAGATCGCGTCCTCCATCGCCGAGTCGCCACCTCCGATCACGATCACCCGCTGGCCTTTGAAGAAGGCCCCGTCGCAGACGCCGCAGGTGGAGACGCCGCGACCGCCGAGCTCCAGCTCGCCGGGCACGCCGAGCCGGCGCGGCTCCGCCCCCGTCGCCAGGATCACGGCCTTGGCCAGGTGCTCCTCGTCGCCGAGGTAGACCTTCTGCACGCCGCCGTCTGAGAGCTCGACCCGGTCGACGTCGTCGGTGACGAAGCGCGTGCCGAAGCGCTCGGCCTGAGCGCGGAACTCGCCCATCATCTCCGGCCCCATGATCCCCTTGGGGTAGCCGGGGTAATTCTCGACGTCGGTCGTGTTCTGCAGCTGCCCGCCCCACTGGAAGCCCTCGAAGACGAGCGGCTCCAGGTTGGCGCGCGCGGTGTAGAGAGCGGCCGTGTAGCCGGCCGGCCCGCCGCCGACGATGATCACGTTCTCGACTTTCCTGTCCTCTGTCATGTCCGTCCCGAGTCTAGTGGCTCGCCAATACTTCACTTTGTAGGGAATTATGTACTTCGTAAACCCATCGCCCAGCTTCAAACGGCCAGCTAGGCCAATACTTCATTAAGTAAAGTATAGCCCTAGGCGGGCAGGGCTTCGTGGCTTCCTCCGCCCTGCCCCCCCAAACTTCGGGCCTAGCGCATCTTGATCGTGGAGAGCAACGGTGCGATCTCCGGCACAGTCTTGATCTTCATGGCGTCCTCCTTTCGCGCCTCTCGCTTTGCTCAGGAATTCTTGAGCATTCTACGGACCCTGAATTCCAAAAGGCGCAAAAGTCGGCTACGTTGGCGGCCGTCGTACCGCTTTAGAAAATTGCGAGTACCAGCTAGTCCTTGCAGGCATAGGAGAGGAGATCCGGATGGCGGCCAAAAAGAAGCGGCCCAGCAAGCGCGGAAAGGCCGTGCAGCGCGAGGCTCAGGAGGGGATCGACCAGAGCCTGATGAAGGCCCTGAGCAGCGAAGTGCGGGTGGAAATCCTCGCGCTTCTCATGGAGGGGGAATGGAGCCCCAAGATGCTCAGCAGAGACCTAGCCATCGGTCTAAGCAAAATCAGCTACCACGTCAAAGAGCTGAAGAAATTCGGCTTGATCGAACTGACGAAAATGGAGCCTCGTCGCGGCGCCAACGAGCACTACTACCGGGCCGTGAAACGCGTGATCCTGCCCGAAGGCATGGCTGCGGCCCTACCAAGAGCGGCCCGTACGGCCGCCCTCAGCCGGGTGCTGAAGCTGGCCGAAAAAGACCTGAAGGAATCGCTCGAGTCCGGCAGCTTCTATGACCGTCCCGACTACCACGCGTCCTGGTCTCCGTTCCGCTACGACGAGCAGTCCCGCGCCCGGATTCACGCCAAGCTCGACGAGTTGCTGGAGATCGCCATCGAGGAGGAGGAAGCGTCGCTCACGCGGGCCTGTGAGGAGGGCGTCGAGTTGATCCCGACGAGCCTGGTCGTGTTCGCCTTTACGTCAGGGCGGAAATCAGGCGGGGCAAGCTCCGCGTTCCGCCAGCGGGCCTAGCCAGCGCTAGCGCTTCTTCGCGGGCCGCTTGGCCTTCGGCTTCTCAGGCGGCCTGGTCTCGGCCGCTGCCTTCAGGGCATCCTCGAAGGGCAGGGGTATTCGGAGCTTGTTGCCGTTGCGTCCGTGGGGGTTACGGGGAGGCACAGATCAAGAGTAACTGGCCTCGTGGATCGGATGGAAAACCGCTCTAGAAAGCGAAAAGAGCTTTGGGAGGCTAAGCGGGAGTCGGGGTCCTCTCGCTGTCAACCAACGTCTGACCAGATGGCCTGGCATTCGATTTGGGCGCGATGATCGGCGGCTGAGCCGCAGACTCCATCAGCGCCGCGAGAAGGCGCTTGTGGTCCCTGGTGGGGCCGCGCCAGCGCTTCGGCGGCTCGGGAACTACCTCTCCTGCAATGGGGGATGCCTCCGGCCTGGTGAGGGCGTCGGTTGCCAGCAATAGCTCCTCAACCGTCACCAGGACGATGTTCACTTCGCCTGCGGACTTCGCACGGGCCACCTCCTCCCGCGCCCCACTGGTAAAGCTGAAGGCGATGATGTAGCCGGTGTCCTTTCCGGTGCGCTTCACGGCGGTCTCGAACTCGTCAATGACTTTCCGCCCGACGCTCTCCGACTGTTTCACCTGAATCGGCTCGTGATACATGAATGACAGTCCATCTACCCCTTTGTCATTGGACTTCACGGGGGATGCCGTGGCACTCGTTTGCTGCATAACCCAGTTCTGGAACTCGAAGTACTTGAGCGCCTTCAGATCGGCTTCGCTTCTCGGCATGTTGATGAGCTTCACATCGGCCGCCCCATTAGTCGCGGTCAGGATGCGACGGCGCATGAGGTTGACTGCGGTGGGGCTGATGTCGATCCCGATCCACTCTCGTCCCAGTCGCTCAGCCGCAACCTGGGTGGTCCCGCAACCAGCGAAGGGGTCGAGCACGATGTCCCCTGGATTCGACGAGGCGAGGATGATCCGCTCCAGTAGCGCCTCGGGCTTCTGCGTCGGGTAGCCCAGACGAGCCTTCGCGGACGGCGCGACGATCGGAATCTCCCAGACATCGTCGGGGTGCTTCCCCTCGGGGTTGAGGCTCTGCTCTCCGAAATCGCCACCTTTCCTCACGTTGCGATGTAGTGCTTGAAACGCTCCTTTGTGGTTTCGGCGTACTCTTCGCGGACCGGATCGACGTTGAATGTCCAGTCCTTTTTCCCCTTCGTTAGAAGAGGATCGTGTCGTGCCGACGACCCCAGCGACGCGGAGAGACGCCAGCCCCTCGGTAGTACCAGACAACCTCGTTTTGAAGTTCGCCGCCGACAAAGACTTCGTCCATCATCACCTTGAGTAGTGAGAGGCGTGCCAGTCACAGTGGAGGTAAACCGAGCCGGTCGGCTTTAGAACGCGGTGGACCTCGAACATGCGCTCCTTCATCCAGGCGATGTAGTGGTTGATGCCGCCCTCCCAGCGATCCTCAAAAGACCGGACCTCGGCCTCATCGCCCCAAATCACTTCGTAGTTGCGATTGGAGAAAAAGGGCGGGTCGAGATAGACGAGATCCACGCAATCGGCGGGGAATTGCGGCAGTCGCCGCAAATTGTCGTCGCGATACAGAACGCCGGTCTCTAGAAAGCTGACTGGCTGCATGGCGGCGAGCTTTCTCACGGACCGCTCCTTTCCTGCTACTTGCGTTCTTTGACGAACTCCTGCGATACCGATTTCAGACGAACTCGGTATTCGGATCAATCGGGTGGGCGGCGCGTGAGGCGGCTGACTAGCCGGATGCGTCGGCCACGTGCCTTCGTCGTCACGATCCATTCGTTAGGGAACATCTTCCGTCGGCCCCTACAGCGCCATTTAGCGCGTAGTTTTGCGGCTGCCCAGAGCGCTGCAAAAGCTGCTTGGGCCGACACAGCGATGCTGATTCCGTGCGGGAGGGCGATGCCGATCTCCACGCCTTCCCAACGTAGAGACTTTTCCCGTTGAGTCCTCTGGGGTAAACGCGGGCCGAAACCGAGGTTCCGCGCTCAGGCCCCTCCACGAGCCTCTGGGATCGCTGGAGTCCGCTAGATCCTCAATTTGATTTTCGCGTTTCGCGGTACTTCAGTCGCTTGCCCTCGGCTCCCTGAAGAGCAGACACAGTCCGAGCGGCGTCGCTCATCTCGCGCCGGTTGTAGCGGAAGTCGAACTCGCTCAGGTAGCGATGCAGATGCGCCCGGCTGATGTGGTGATAGGTCCCGTCAACGCCGCGCTTGAGGATCGAGAAGAAGCCCTCTACGGTGTTCGTGTAGACGTCGCCGCGCACGTACTCGTCGTAGCTGTGAGCGACCGTCTGATGGTCGGCCATCTCCTTGCCGACCTTCTTGTAGGACTTCCACTCGTCGGTCATTAGGCGGGCGGAAGGATCTACGTGCTCGCGGATCACGCCGCCCAGCATCGGGCCGCTGACGTTGGCGACGTGGAAGGACCTGGCCTTGCCGTCGCGCTCGACCAAGGCCAGGACAGCCTTCTTGTCGGCGGTCCCTCGCCCCCGTTTGGCGTTGGAGCGCTTGCCGCCGATGTAGGTCTCGTCGGCCTCGACCACGCCTCCCAGCTTCGAGGCGAAGGCTGGCTCTTTCATGGCCTCGCGAATGCGGTGGAACATGAACCAGGCGGTCTTGTAAGTGACGCCGATGCTGCGATGCAGTTGGTGGGCGCTCATGCCCTTCTTGGAGGAGCAGAGCAAGTAGAAGGCCGCTAGCCACTTGTTGAGCGGCACGTGGCTGGACTCGAAGATCGTCCCGACCTGGACCGTGAACTGCTTGCGGCAGGCTCGGCACTTCCAGACGCGGCGGCCTTTCAGGCTCTTGCCTTTGAGCCGGTACGGCTCTTTCTCGGACTCGCCGCAATGCGGGCAGACGACGCCGTCCGGCCAGCGGATGGACTCCAGGTATTCGGCCGCCGCCACCGGGTCCGTGAAGCGGGGATCGATGAGGGAAAGCTCGTCTGCCATGGGACAAACCTAGCCGGTTCGGCTGGGTTTGTCAAGTATATAATTCTCACTTTGTATAGTACCGCGTCGGTCGACGGGGAGCTCGCCCTCTTCCCATTCGTGGACGCGGGTGCGGAGCTGGAAGAAGGCGACGACGCCGAAGGGGATCGGCAGCCAGAAGGCGATCAGGCGGTAGATCAGGATCGCCGGGAAGACAGTGTCCTCGGGAATGCCGAAGAGGACGAAGGCGCCGATCATCCCGGCGTCGACCGCCCCGACGCCGGCGGGCACGAAGGGGATCAGGTTGGCGACCATGCCGAGGAAGAAGCCCTGGACGACGACGGCGAGCGGCACGTGCACGCCGAAGGCGTGGAAGCAGGCCCAGAGGATGCCGATGTTGGCGGCCCAGAAGCCGGCGGCGCCGATCACGGCCAGGCCGCCCTGCGAGGGATGGGCGAAGAGGCCAAGCGCGAAGCGGAAGCCTTCGGCGAAGGTGGCAGGCACCCTGCCCGCCCCGCGGGCGATCGACTGGCCCCGCTCGCCGTGCACGTGGCGCGCGATCCGCTGCCCGAGGTCCCTCGGGATCAGCGCCAGCAGCAGCCCGAGCAGGAGCACCAGGCCGGCGACCCCGGCCGGGACGATCGTCAGCTCGACCGAGTCCTCGCCGTGCAGAACCCCGGTGCGCAGGAGGACGCCGAAGAGGATGATCGCCAGCGGGTAGAAGGCGTAGTGCAGGGTGAGGAAGGCGACCATCCGCCGCCCGACGTCGCGGCGTTCCATCCCGGCTTTGCGCAGCGCCCAGTAGGTGAGGACGATGCCGCCGGCGCCGGCGGCGGAGAAGATCAGCGTCGCCGCCAGCCCCGCCATGTTGATCTCGTAGGTCTCCTTCCAGGTGAGGCGCAGCACGTCGCCGCCGACCACCGCCTTGAAGAGGGCGATGTAGGTGGCGAAGGCGAGGACGTTGAAGGCGATCGCGATCGCGATCCAGGCCGGGTCGGCGTCGTCGAGCTTGCCCAGCGCGTTGCCGAGGCCGACCAGCCTCGGGAAGAGGAAGTAGATCCCGACCAGCAGCGCGACGACGAGGACCGCGGTCTGGATCAGGCGTCGCGGCGTGAAGATCGGCAGCTCGGCGACGCGGCCGCCGTTCTCCGATTCCTCGGGAGACACTCCAGAGACGCTACCCGGTGGCAAGGCGCTCCAAGCGGCGCAGCCCCTGGTTGACCGCGTGCACCGCCGGTTCGGCGAGCGGCTCGCCGAACCGCACCGCCCCCACCAGGCCCGCTCCCGCGGCGAGGTCGGTGACGTAGTGCTCGCCCAGGTAGACGAGGGCGAAGCCGAGCGTGAGCGCGTAGGCCCAGCCGACCGTGCCCTCGGCGCGGCCCGCTTCGGAGAGCGAGATCGCCGCCATCGTCGAGGTGGCGAAGTGCAGCGAGGGCATCGCCGCCCAGGGATTGCCGCCGAGCGCCCCGTACATCGCCGGCCAGGCCGAGCCCCAGGTCTCTTCGCCGATGCCGAGCATGATGCGGCGCACGGGTTCGTCCGTCACCCCCTGCTCGGAGGCCCACCAGGGCGGCGCCGTCGGCACCGCGAAGTAGCCGACGCAGCCGAGGTCGAAGACGGCGGCCATCTGCCGCGCCGCCCGCGGGAAGTGCCGCGGATGGCGCAGCAGGATCCAGACCAGCGCGGCGTAGGGCTCGAGGAACCAGAGCCAGTGCACCCAGGTGAGAGCGTGGTTGAGCAAGCCCACCCCCGGCAGGCGGCGCAGTCCCCGCTGCAGACGGGCGTTGGGCAGCCGGCCCAGGCCGATCGCCCGGTCGACCGCGACCGGGTAGCGGACGCGCAGCCGCGACCGCAGGCGTTCGGGATCGTCGTAGGGGAGCTCGTGGACCATCGTGAAAGCCCACATCTGCATCGCGAAGAGGGCGACGTCGCGCTTGCGAGAGCGCGGGTAGAGCACGGCCAGCGCCAGCGGGCCGGCGGCGGAGGTGGCGATCGTCAGCGCGGCGGGAACGCGAAGGCGGCGGCGCAGCAGCGGCACGGCGACGGCGGCAGCCACCGCGCTGAACGCCCCGGTCCGCAGGGCGACGCGGAGCGCCGGAGATGGCCGGGAGCGCCTGCGCATGAAGGCGGCGAGTATATGGAGGCGCCGCCGGGTCGAGGCGAGCGCACGGGCGCCGCGTCACGCCCCCGCGCGTGATTAGAATGGCCGCGCCTTGGCCCCGAATTCTCCTGGCACCGACCAGATCGACACGCTGCTTTGGATCGGCTTCGTCGCCGCGGCGATCCTGATCGTCGCGATCAACGGCGCCCTGATCTACGCCGTGCGCCGCTACCGAGGCTCGCGCGGCTCGCGGGCCAGCGAGGCGGTGACCGACCGGCGCTCCCAGCTGCGGGTCGGCGCCGCCCTCACCGCCTTCGCCGCCGTCGTCTTCGTGCTCAGCATCATCTACACCGACGAGGCGCGCGAAACCCCGGCGAGCGCCGCTGGCGGCCTCGCCTCCGCGAGCTCCGAGCCACTGACGATCTCCGCCACGGGCCAGCAGTGGCTGTGGCGCTACGACTACCCCAACGAAGCCTTCTCCTATTACAAGCTCGTCGTCCCGGTCGACACCACGGTCCAGCTCGACCTGGTCTCCACCGACGTGATCCACACTTGGAACGTCCCGGCGCTGGCCGGCAAGCGCGACGCGGTGCCCGGCAAGACCAATCACGTCGTCTTCCGCGCCGACGACGAAGGCGTGTTCGAAGGCGATGCCGCCACCCTCTCCGGCCAGGCCTACGCTCCGATGCGGACCGCGGTCGAAGTCGTCTCGCCGGCCAAGTACGAAGAATTCCTCAAGAGTCAGAAGGCCGACGTCCAGGCCGCCCAAGACCGCGTCGTCGGCCTGATCGAAAACGGAGAAGTCCCATGATCGCGGAGCGTCCCAACCACCGCCCCGAGCTGGTCGTCGACGGCTACCCGCGCCGCCGCCCGCGCTGGACGGAGATCGCGACCAGCGCCGATCACAAGGACGTCGGCCGGGTGATGATCGGCGCCGCGCTCGGCTTCCTCTTCATCGCCCTCGTCGAGCTGCTGCTGATGCGGCTGCAGCTGGCGGTGCCGGAGAACACGATGCTGACCCCGGTGACGTTCAACCGGCTGCTCTCGCTCTACGGGGCGACCGCGATCTTCCTCTTCGCGATCCCGCTGGCCCTGGGCTTCTTCTACTACCTGGCGCCGCTGCAGGCGGGCGCCCGCGGCACGGCGCTGCCCCGCGTCGGCCAGATCGGGCTCTGGCTCTACCTCGCCGGCGCGACCGTCCTCTACTCGGGCCTACTTTTCACTCCCTCCGAGGCGGGCGTCAACCCCCTGGCTCCGCTCTCCGAGCTCGCCTTCCTGCCCAACAACGGCGTCGACGCCTGGGCCGCGGCCAGCGGGCTGGCCACGCTCGGCTTCGTCCTCGTCTCGGTCAACCTGGTCGCCACCCTGCACGCGCTGCGCGCGCCGGGGATGGCCTGGCGGCGGCTGCCGGTCTTCGCCTGGGCGGCGGGGATCTCCTCCTGGCTGATGCTGTTCATCGGCCCGGTGATGCTCGCCGCGATCTCGATGCTGCTGATCGACCGCAACTTCGACGGGATCTTCTTCGCCGACGGCTCGGGCGGCTCGCCGCTGCTCTGGTCGCACCTGAGCTGGATCTTCTTCACCGGTGCCTACATGCTGATCCTGATCTTCGCTCTCGGCGCGATCGCCGAGATCGTCCCGGTCTTCTCGCGGCGGCCGTTGCAAGGCCGCCGCGTCGTCATCGGCTCGCTGATCGCGATCGCCGCGATCGGCACGCTCGCCTGGATGCGGAACATGCTCACCGCGCCGATCGGCATCGGCTGGATGTACTTCGCGATGCTGCTCTCGCTGGCGCTGATCGTCCCCTTCGGGCTGGTCTTCTTCAACCTGATCTCGACCATGGTCGGCGGCGCGCTGCGGATGCGGGCGCCGTTGCTCTTCGCGGTCGGCTCGCTGTCGGCGATCTCGATCGGGCTGGCGTCGGAGATCGAGCACTCGATGGTCGCCGTCGCCTGGCGCCTGCACGACACGACCGACGCCACCGCAGCGACCCACTTCGCGCTCGTCGGCGGCGCGGTATTCGGCGGCTTCGCCGCCCTGCACTACTGGTTCCCGAAGATGACCGGCCGGACGATGGGCGAGACGATGGCGCGGATGTCGTTCTGGACGATGGGCCTGGGCACGCTGATCGCCTTCGTGCCGCTCTTCCTCGCCGGCGGCGACCACGGCGAGGTCGCCGACGCCTACAAGTTCTTCGCCGGGACCGGGGTCAGCACGCTGAACCTGATCGCGACGATCGGCGCCTTCGTACTGGCGATCGGCATCCTGCTGACGCTGGTCAACGCGATCTTCAGCCGCACCGGGGGCTCGCGGGCGGGCCACGACCAGTGGGGCGGCGACTCGCTCGAGTGGTTCGCGCTCTCGCCACCGGAGCCGCACAACTTCGACGTGCTGCCCGACGTGCGCAGCGAGCGGCCGCTGCGCGACGTCCGTGTCGCGATATCGCACCGCGACAGCCCGGCTGAGCCCGAGCCGGCGGCGCGCGAGACCCAGCCGGTAGCCTGAGGGGCACTGTGAGCGGCGCTGAGACGGCTATCGTCGGCCAGCGCGCTGCTGTGCCGCGGGTCGTGCGCGACTACGTCACGCTGACCAAGCCCAAGGTGCAGTCGCTGCTGCTGCTGACGACGATCACGACGATGTACGTGGCGGGCGACCCCTCGATCGGGCTCGTCCTCCTCACCTGCCTGGGCGGCGCCCTCTCGGCCGGCGGCGCGGGCGCGATAAACCACGCGATCGACCGCGACGTCGACCGGATCATGACCCGCACCGCGACCCGCCCGGTGGCCGCCGGGCGGATCTCGCCCCAGGCGGCGATCGGCTTCGGCGTCCTCCTTGGCTGCGCCTCCTTCGCCCTGCTCTCGCTCGCCGTCAACCCGCTCGCCGCGACGCTCTCGATCTCCGGCCTCTTCGGCTACGTCTGCGTCTACACGCTCTGGCTCAAGCGCTCGACCCCGCAGAACATCGTCATCGGCGGCGCCGCCGGCGCGGTCCCGCCCCTGGTCGCCTGGGCGGCCGTCACCGGCGGGCTGAGCGGCACCGCCCTCTTCCTCTTCGCGATCGTCTTCTTCTGGACGCCGCCCCACTTCTGGGCGCTCTCGCTGCTGATGAAGGACGAGTACGCGAAGGCGGGCATCCCGATGCTGCCAGTCGTCCGCGGCGAGGAGGAGACCCGCCGTCAGATCCTCCTCTACACCGTCCTCCTCTACGCGGTCACCCAGCTGCCCTTCTGCGCCGGCGGCTTCGGCGTCGAGTACCTCGTCGCCTCGATGACGCTCGGTGCCGGCTTCATCTACTGCGCCGTGCGCCTGCTGCGCGGCGGCGAGCGGCGCTGGGCGCTACGCACCTATCTCTACTCGCTCGCCTACCTGGCGCTGCTCTTCGTCTCGATGCCGCTCGACCGGCTCTTCTAGTAGAAATCGGCCCGTGGATCGCGAGAGCGCAAGAGCGAGCATCTCGGCCAGCCTGGTCGCCGGCGGCATCGCCGCCGCCGTCTTCGCCCTCAGCTTCGTCGCCGCGGTCCTCTACATCGCCTCATGAGCCCGGAGCCGCGACACGTCCCCGAGCCCGGTGAGCTCCTCTACCGGCCCCGTCCCTCATGGGCGCCCGCGATCTTCGCCTTCGCCCTCGCCCTCGCCGTCTGCGGCATCTTCGCCGAGGGCTTCATGGTGCGCGGCTGGATCTACTCGATCATCGGCCTGGTAGTAGCCCTCTTCGCCCTGCGCGGCATGATCAAGGATGCCACCCACAGCTACTTCCGCCTGCCCCGCAAGCAGAAGACCCGCGGCGCGGTGCTCCCGGTCGAAACCATCTCCGTCCCCCGCAACGACTGATCCGGCCCACCCTGCAAGCAGCGGAGCGTCGGGGGGTGACCCCCCCAGGAACTCCCGCGAAGCGGCCTGAAAAGAGCTTCAGACGGCCCCACCCCCGCTCAGTCGGGACTCATCCCAGAGGTCGCCCCGTCGGTCGTCCAGACGCGCATGATGTCGCGCATCGAAAGCACGCCGACGAGGTCCGAGCCTTCATAGACGACCAGATGGCGGATGCCGCGGCGCGACATCTCGGATGCCGCCCGCTCGAGGCTCCAGTCGGGGGAAGCCGCGATGACGGAGTCGTTCATGTGATCGCCCACGCGCTCGGCGTCCAGGTCCTCGCCGCTGCCAACCGAGTTGAGGATGTCGCGCTCGGTGAGGATGCACGCCACAGGATGCTCGTCGTCGCTGACCAGGGCGGCGCCTACCTCCTTCTCGGTCATCATCGTCGCGGCCTCGCGCAGGGTGTGCGTGGGGCCGACGGTGAGGACCACGTCCGACATCCCTTCCCGTACTTGCATTCCTGCGCCTCCTCGGTGATTCGGAGCTAGTGCTGATCGCCTCAAGCGTACCCGACGCGGCGTGCGTACAAGGCGGCTTTCGGGCAGCCGGGACATATAGACTCCGGCGCGCCTCGCGCCGTCGTATGCCAAAGCCTCCACCCGCACTCAACCCTCTGCTCGCCCTTGCCGCGATCGTGGCCATCGTGCTTGCCGCGTCGGGCTGCGGCACGACCGAAGCCGATCCCGCGCGCGGCCGCACGCTCTTCGTCCAGAACTGCGGAGTCTGTCACGAGATGGCGCAGGCCGGAACCACGGCGCAGATCGGTCCCAACCTCGACGACGCCTTCGCCGCGGCGCGCAGCGCCGGTGAGGGCGGGGAAACGATCGAAGGGATCGTCAAGGCCCAGGTCGAGAACCCGCGGCCGAGCAACGACAACCCGGCCGATTCGATGCCGGCCGAAATCGTCGAGGGCCAGGACCTCGAGGACGTCGCCGCCTACGTCGGCATGTGGGCGGGGGTGCCGGGCGCCGCGCCGCCCAAGGTCCCGGGCGGCCCCGGCGCTCAGGTCTTCGCCAACAACGGCTGCGGCGGCTGCCATACGCTCGCTGCCGCCAACTCCGGTGGAGTCACCGGTCCCAACCTCAACGAATACCTGGCGCCCGACGACGACGTGGCGGGGATCGAAGAAATGATCGTCAACCCCAACGCGGAGATCGCCGAAGGCTACCCGGCGAACGTGATGCCGCAGAACTACGGGCAGCTCCTGACCAGGAAGGAACTCGAAGACCTGGTCAAGTTCCTGATCGAAAACACCCCAGCCGGGGGAGAACACGCCAAGCCCGAGGGAGCCGGCGGCGAGGAACACGACGTAGGCGGACCGCACAACTGACGCGGCACGACCGCTTGCGATGATGTCTCGCAACGGTGGGGAATCGCCTAACAAGCCGCCTTGAGGTTTCTCCGGGTCTCTACGCCAACGTCGCCCTGGTGGCGCTCGCGGCCCTCGCGCTGATCGTCCTGACCGGTGCCGGCGTGCGCCTCACTGGTTCGGGCCTCGGCTGTCCGGACTGGCCCAAGTGCTACGGCCATACCGTCCCGCCGCTCGACACCCACGCGGTGATCGAGTACGGCAACCGAGTCCTCACCGGCTTCGTCGGACTCGCCGTGATCGCCGCCAGCGTCCTCGCCTGGTTCCGGTTTCCGTTCCGCGGGCACCTCGCGCTGTTCGGCGGCCTGCTGCCGTTGGGCGTGATCGGCCAGGCGATCCTCGGCGCCCTGGTCGTCAAGTACCACCTGGCTCCCGGCCTGGTGATGAGCCACTTCATCCTCTCGATGCTGCTGCTCGACGCGGCCTTCGCACTCGCCTGGTGCTCGCGCTACGAACCGTGGGAGCGGCGCCGGTCCGACGACCGCCTCGGGGTATGGGCCGTGCGGGGGCTGATCCCGCTCGGCCAGTTGACGATCCTCGCCGGCACGATAGCCACCGCCTCGGGGCCGCACGCGGGCGCGCACAAGGGCCAGCTTGTACACCGCTTCACGTTCGAGGGTCCCCAAACCCTGGAATGGGTCGTGCAGCGCCACTCGGCGATCGCCAGCGTCTTCGGCCTGGTCGCGATCGCCGTCTGGTTCCTTCTGCGCCGGCCTGGAGGCGACAGGAGGGCGCTGAGGCCGCTCACCGTTGTAATCGGCCTGCTCGCCCTGCAGGGAATCGTCGGAGGCCTCCAGTGGTATCTGAAGCTGCCCGGGGAGCTGGTCTGGGTCCACGTCGCGCTGGCAACGACCACATGGCTGGCGATGCTCTGGGCCGTGGCCACAGCCGGGAGGCTGGAGTCGCGGAGTCCGGGCACCGCGGGGCCTGATACCGCCGAGGCGCAACCCGCCGCCTCGCCCGCGGTCACCGCTTGAGCTAGAGCGAAACGATCACAACCGCGATCAGGCCCAGCATCGCGGCGAACATAGAAGCACTGAGCCCAATCAGCGCGTACAGCATGGCGTCGAGTCGCTTGTCCATGTGATCGCGGAGATCGTGGATCTCCCCCCGCAGATCGCTGAAGCCCTGCTCCATGCGTCGGTCGATACCCTCGACCTGGACCTTGAGGTCGTCCAAGCGGTCGTCCGTCCAGCGTTCTGCCATCGCCTCCATTCTGACAGCGTAGAAGACAGAACGTTTCCTAGGTCGCGCAGAGCGGAACGAAACTGAAGCTAATCCTTCGCCGAGGGCGTTCGCTCGGCTTCCAGATCGACCACCACGTGGGTTACGGGCAGGTCGATCTCCTCGCGGGCGCGCTCGACGACGCCGTTCTCCAGCCATCGCGACCGCCGGGGTGGATGAGTCGAGATCACGATCTCGTCTGCCGGGAAGGCTCGCAGCGCGTCCTCGATCGCCACCATCGGATCGGAATCGCCGGTCTCCCCTCTCGCCTTTACGCCAGCTTCGCGCAGAGCGATCAGCGAGAGCTCCATCCGCTGCCGTGCCAGCTCGATCGCCTCGTCGACGTCGGAGGCCCAGTGCGAGGCGCGCGAGGCGGCAAGCGCCGGCGAGATGACGAGCGCCTCCGCACGGCGCCCGCGGCAGCGCTCGCGGATCTCCTCGAGCAGCGCCTCTCCCTCGACCGTCTCGTTGGCGACGACGAGGACCCTGTGACGGCCATCGCCGCCGCGGGTGACCTCGACCTGGCGCGGCAGCGACCCGCGGGCGCCGCGGTAGGCGACCGCCCCGCCGCCGACGAGTAGGAGGAGTGCCCAAACCGCGCCGACCGCGGGCCGCGTCAGCAGCGTCAGCGCGATCACCGAAGCGGCGCAGAGTCCGATGACCACCAGCCAACGGAAGGCGTCGGCCTCCGATCTCAGCGGGTTGTGCATCTCCCTTGTTGTACTACCGGAGAGGCGCCTGGTCTAGCCGGCGATGGCCGGCTGATCGGGCGGAGGCGGTGGAGCGGCGGGCGACGCCCCGGGACCGCCATCCCCCGGGACCAGCGCGAAGTAGATCGTCGCCGCCGCGAGCGCGCCGATCGGCGCCGTCAGGGTCGAGGCGATCACATTGGCCACGATCCGGGCGCCGACTCCGTCGGCGATCGCGGCCCCGATCGCGCCGAGCACGGCGCTGACGACACCGACGATCACGAAGACGACGAAGAGCACGCCGAAGACCTGCCAGCCGTTGCCGCGAACGAGCTCGCGCGAGCGGCCGAAAGCCTCGATCGCGCCGCGGTGCTCGACGACGATCGCCGGCGCGATCACAGCCCAGATCGTCAAGAGGACGAGACCGGGAACCACGAGGAGGAGGAGCCCGAATCCGATGCCGAGACCAGCGAGTAGCCCGGCCCCGATCAGCGGCAGGACGACGGGCCAGGTGGCTTCGATCAGCTCGCCAACCGAGTAGTCGCGCCGCCCGTCCTGGACGTCTTTGACGAGGCCGACGACCATGCCCTGGTAGAGCGTCGCCGCCACGACCGTGACCGCCAAGGTGAGCGGGAGCAGGACCAAGCTCCCCGCCAAGAGGGCGTTGATCACCCCGACGAGGAGATACAGGCCGAAGGCAACCGGCAGCAGCACCCCGGCCTGGTCGCCATACGTCTGGAAGATCCTTGTGAGCGTGCCGCCAACGTCGAGCTTGCGTTCCATGGGCGTCACTTCGACCCCCGTGGCGAAGCCCCTGCTTCTAGAGGACGTAGACCGTCGTGAAGACGATGATCCACATCACGTCGACGAAGTGCCAGTAGATGCCTGGTACCTCGACGCCGAGGTGGTCCTTGGCCTCGGGGCCGAAGTGGCCGCGGAAGGCGCGGATCGTGGCGAAGCTGAGCAGGACGAGGCCGACGAAGACGTGGGCGCCGTGCAGGCCGGTGAGGCAGTAGAAGATCGAGCCGAAGCCGAGGTCGCGGGCGCTGAAGCCGAGGTGGACGTACTCGTTGATCTGGATGAAGAGGAAGGTCGCGCCCAGCAGCCAGGTCAGGACCAGGCCGAGCTTCAATCCGTTGCGGTTGCCGCGCCGGATCGACTCCAGCGCGTAGTGGATCGTGAAGCTCGATGAGACCAGGATCGCGGTGTTGACCCCGGCGACGGCGACCGGCAGCTCGTAGGGATGCGGCGGCCAGGTCGGCGGGTGGACGACCACCCGGAGGAAGAAGTAGGAGGCGAAGAAAGCGCCGAACAGCATCACCTCGGAGACGATGAAGAGGAAGATCCCCAGCGTCTGACGGTCGATGCGCGAGCTCTGGTTGGCCTCGGGCGGGCCGTGGTGCTCCTCGTGGGCGTGACCCAGCGCGACGGTTGCGCTCTCCATCAGGAAGCCTCCTCCCCTTCGGCTACGGCGGCGGCGACCGCCGCCGCCGGACGGCCGACCTCGAGGTGCTCGACCGGCTTTTCGGTGATCTCGCGCACGCGGCCGAGCAGGTCGCCCTCGAGCCAGCGAGAGCTCTCGCCGGCGAAGGTCGAGATCAGCACCTCGTCGATGCGGTAGTGCTCGATCGCGTTCCGCACCGCGTGGAATGGGTCGGGGCTCATCGGCTGGCCGGTCGCGTCGACGTCGACGCGGTAGAGCTCGGCCAGGGTCGAGGCGAGGTCGCGGACGATCTGGGGCTCGGTGACGTCCTCGGCCCGCGGGCAGATGATCGTGAAGCGGTGCGGGCGCTCGGCCGCGTCCTCCTTGAGCCTGGCGACCAGTTCCGGGGCGGCGACGGTCTGGGTGGCGACGACGAGCTTGTGGTTGAGGTCCCAGCGGATCGCGTCGTCTTCAATCCGCACCGGGATGTGGGTCACCTTGACCTCCGGCTCGAAGCGCGCCCGCGCCCACTCGACCAGGTCCTTGCGGGTGATGCCAAAGCGCGTCTCCTGAAGGCAGGAAAGCAGGACCTCACCCGGT
>Ga0068868_100000709_pt1 | contig 22438 bp, 22 predicted proteins | sample KBSMisM42_FD_64660 | JGI IMG/M metagenome (GOLD analysis project Ga0068868, IMG submission 64660) | Miscanthus rhizosphere microbial communities from Kellogg Biological Station, Michigan, USA - KBS Miscanthus M4-2 | ecosystem: Host-associated > Plants > Roots > Rhizosphere > Soil ...
AAGACGCCGGAACCGAACCAGCTGACGATCCGGATTGAGCCCGAACCCGGGGCGCGGATCCGCCTCTACGCGAAGGAAGCCGGCGAGGAGGCTTTCCAGGCGGCCGACCTCGAGGTGCTGTTCGAACGGGTGAAGGGCGAGGACCCGGAGCCCTACGAGCGGCTACTCGGCGACGCGATCGCCGGCAACCACCAGCTCTTCACCCGCCAGAGCGCGATCGAAGAGACCTGGCGGGTGGTGCAGCCGCTGCTCGACGAGCCGGGCCCGGTCCATGCTTACGAGCAGGGGACCTGGGGGCCCGAAGAGGCCGAGAAGCTGGTCCACGGGACCGGCCAGTGGGCCACGCCCTGGCTGCCGTAGCCGCCCCTTCCCATAACTGTCGTTTCGCGGTCACGCGACGCTAATCCCTACCGTCCTGCTAGGTTTTCGGCCGCCCTAATTAGGGTGGCCTAACACCAGTTGCCAGGACCCCTTGCTTCCGCTGACCAACATCACCCGTCGCCGCCTGCTGGCCTCCGCCGGCGTGGGCGCCGCGGCGGTCGGTCTCGGGGGCGGGGGGTTCCTGGCAGGCCATCAAGCCGCCGACGCGAGCGACGAGGGCACCGGCTCGGTCCCCTTCTACGGCGAGCACCAGGCCGGGATCGGCACCGCCGCCCAGGACCGCCTCCACTTCGCCGCCTTCGATCTCCTCAGCGAAGACCCGGCGGAGCTGCGCGAGCTGATGCGGCTGTGGACGGTGGCGGCGGCCGAAGCGAGCACCGGCGAGATGGTCGGTGACGTCAACCACGTGCCGCTGGCCCCGCCCGAGGACACCGGCGAGACGGTCGGCCTCCTCGCCTCACGCCTCACCGTCACCTTCGGCTTCGGCCCGAGCCTGTTCGAGAAGCCGGGCCTGGGACTCGCCGGCAAGCGCCCGGCGGCGCTGCAGCCGCTGCCACCGCTGCCGGGCGACGAGCTCGCGCCGGGCGAAAGCGGCGGCGACATCTGCGTCCAAGCCTGCTCTGACGACCCGCAGGTCGCCTTCCACGCCGTCCGCAACCTCGCCCGGATCGGCCGCGGCATCGTCGCCGTGCGCTGGTCCCAGCTCGGCTTCGGCCGCACCGCCTCGACCAGCCGCAGCCAGGACACCCCGCGCAACCTGATGGGGATGAAGGACGGCACCGCCAACATCCGCGCTGAGGACAGCGAGGACATGGACCGCTTCGTCTGGGTCGGCGGCGAAGGCCCCGACTGGATGCGCGGCGGCACCTACATGGTCACGCGCCGGATCCGGATGCTGCTCGAGGTCTGGGACCGGGCCTCGCTGCAGGACCAGGAGCGGACGATCGGCCGCCACAAGTACAGCGGCGCCCCGCTCGGCGGCAGCGAGGAGTTCGAACCGCTGCCACTCGACGCCGAGCGCAGCGGCCACCCGGTGATCCCGCCCGACGCCCACGTCCGCCTCGCCTCCGCGAAGGAGAACGACGGCGCCCGCATCCTCCGCCGCGGCTACTCCTTCACCGACGGCGTCGACGAGAGCCTCGGCGAGCTCGAAGCCGGGCTCTTCTTCATCAGCTTCCAGCGCCACCCGGAGCAGTTCGTTGCGATCCAGCGGCGGCTTGGCTCCCTCGACGCGCTCAATGAGTACATAAAGCACGTCGGCAGCGCCCTCTTCGCGGTGCCGCCCGGAGCCCCGCCCGGCGGCTACGTCGGCGAGGGCTTGCTCGCCTGATCAACCAGTCACAGAACAAAGGAGAAACGCACCACATGCACCGAAATCTCGTCCGCACCCTGCTCTGCCTGGGGGCCTTCGGCCTTCTCACCCTGACCGCCGCTGCCTGCGGCTCGAGCGATGAGACGACCACTATCGAGGGGGAGGTGGAGGGGCAGACCAGTCCCCGGGTCGAGGCCGTGATCGCCGAATACCGCGACTACCTGCAGCAGAACGCCGACGAATTGGTCGCGACGACCGAGCCGTTCGTCGCCGCGGTCGTCGCCGGCAACCTCGTCGAGGCGAAGGAGCTCTACGTGGCGCCGCGCATCCCTTACGAGCGGATCGAGCCGGTCGCCGACAGCTTCGGCAGCCTCGACCCGAGGATCGACGCGCGGGAGACCGACGTCGCCGCCGGCGATTTCGAAGGCTTCCACCGAATCGAGAAGGCGCTCTGGGAAGAAGGCACGACCAAGGGCATGGCGCCGGTTGCCGAACAGCTGGAGCGCGACGTCGAAGCGCTCGCCGAGAAGGTGAAGGGCGTCGAGCTGCAGCCGGTGCAGATCGCCGAAGGCGCCAACGGGCTTTTGGGCGAGGTCTCGGCCTCGAAGATCACCGGCGAGGAGGAGCGCTACTCGCACATAGACCTGGTCGACTTCGAGGCCAACGTCGAAGGCTCCGAGGCCGCCTTCGAAGCGGTGAAGCCGCTGCTCGACGAAAGCAACGCCGACCTCTCCGGTGAGATCGAAGCCGACTTCAAGATGGTCTTCAACTCGCTGGAGCCGTATCGGACGGCCGACGGGTTCGTCTCTTACACGGAGCTGACGAAGGCCGACACCAAAGAGCTCGCGGTGGCGATCGACACGCTCGCCGAGAAGCTCAGCCAGGTCCCGGCGGAGATCGCAAGTAGCGAACACAGCTGAAGCGAGGCGCCGGTCAGCCGCCTACGCTGACCGACGCATGCTTTCCCCTGGCGACAGAGCCGACGAACTGCTGACCGAGCTCGGCTACGCCGAGTGGCGGGACGGTCAGCGCGAGGCTGTCATCGCGGCCCTGGAGGGGCGGGACAGCCTCATCGTGATGCCGACCGGCGGCGGCAAGAGCCTCTGTTACCAACTACCTGGGCTGGCCAGTGAGGATCTGACGATCGTGGTCAGTCCCTTGATCGCTTTGATGCGGGACCAGTGGGGGAAGCTGACGGCCGGCGGGCACCGGGTGACGATGATCACCTCGGGGATGCAGGACTGGGAAGCCTCCGAGGCGCTGGAAATGGTGCGGGGGGACGCCCGGATCGTCTACTGCGCGCCGGAGCGGTTCGCTTCGAACGTCTTCCTCGAGGCGCTGTCGCACCGCAAGGTCGACCTCGTCGCGGTCGACGAGGCCCACTGCGTCTCCGAGTGGGGGCACGACTTCCGGCCCGACTACCTGCGGCTGCCGGAGGTCGTGGAGCGGCTCGGACGGCCAACGGTGATGGCCTGCACGGCGACCGCGACGCGGCCGGTTGCGAGCGAGATCGCCTCGCGGTTCGGGATGCGGGACCCGCTCCAGGTCCGCTCCGGCTTCGACCGGCCCAACCTCTCCTTCGACGTTGTCGCGCTCGAGGGCAAGGGCTCGACGGCGCGGCGGCAGGCGGTTCTGGAGGCGGGGCTGCGCGACCCGGCCAACCTGCCGGCGATCGTCTACTGCGGCACCCGCAAGCAGACCGAAGAGGTGGCCTCCGACCTGCGCGACGCCGACATTCCCGCGGTCGCCTACCACGCCGGTCTCGCGCCCGAGCACCGGACCGCAATCCAGGAGCGCTTCATGGCCACCGACAGCGGCGTCATCTGCGCCACCAACGCCTTCGGGATGGGCGTCGACAAGGCCGACGTGCGCTCGGTCTGGCACGTGACGATCCCGACCAGCGTCGAGGCCTACTACCAGGAGGCGGGACGCGCCGGCCGCGACGGCCTCCCCTCGCGGGCGACCATGTTGGCGCTGAAAGCCGACCTCGGCCGCCTCGTCCGCTTCAACGAACAGCGCGCCGGTGACCCCGACCTGGCGATCGCCCGCGAGCGCGGCTGGCGCGCCTACCACGCAATCAAGGCCTTCATCTACGGCACCGAGTGCCGCCGCCGCGCCCTCCTCGACCACTTCTCAGACCGCACCGCCGGGGCCCCGCTGGAGCGCTGCTGCGACGTCTGCGACATGCTCGACTGGCTGCCCGACCCGGAGACGATCGCCCCTGCCCAATCGAAGCGGGCGAAAGCGCCGGCTGCACCGGCGCCCAACCTCTCCCCCGCCGACGCGCCGCTCTTCGAGGCGCTGAAAACCTGGCGTCTCCAGGCCGCCGCCGGAAAGCCCGCCTTCACCGTCGCCGCCAACAAAACCCTCACCGCGATCGCCGCAGCGCGACCGGGCGACGACGACGCTCTGCTGGCGATCAGCGGCGTCGGCCCCGCCTTCATCGAAAAGTACGCGCCCGAAGTCCTGGCACTCGTCGCCGAGCACGCCCAGCCACTGGCCGCCTGATTCGTCTGTTCGTTTGTGTTGCTCTGCAACAAAAACGAACAGACGAATCGCAAACGCGGTTGCATAGCCTCGCCATCGCAGTAACCCGATAGCGGCCGCTTGCCACCATGGAGCGCTCGGTGCCCGGCCCGCGAAATCTCCGCGCCGCACTTGCGGTCGTCTTCGCCAGCGCTCTCTCGCTGGTGCTGCTCGCTGCGCCCGCGCTTGCCTTCAGCCCGATGAAGCCGCCTGGCAAGAAGGTCTACTGGGGCGTCTCCGACACCGGCGACCCCGCCGACTTCGGCCAGTTCTCCAATGACCTCGACAAGCACCCGGCGGTGATCCAGTCGTTCAGGACCTGGGGCACCGACTTCGACGAGGTGATCCGGCGCTGGCAGATCGCCCGGGCGCGGCCGATGATCCACCTCTCGACCGCCGACAACAACACCGGCGCCGAGCTGATCACCCCGGCCCAGATCGCCGCCGGCGCCGGCGACCGCTACCTCGTCCGCCTCAACAAGCTCTTCTACGAAAAGGGGATGCGCGCCTACGTGCGGCCGCTCGGCGAGCCCAACCGCTGCCTCAACGTCTGGGCCGCCTACGACTGCGCCGGCGCCTCGCGCGGGCCCGAGCACAGCCCCCGCGCCTACAAAAAGGCCTTTCGCCGCATCTACGTCGTCGTCCACGGCGGCGGCAAGGCCGGGGTGATCAACCGCCGCCTCGCCGAAGCCGGGCTGCCGCCGCTGACCGTCAACCTGCGGGCGATGCCGAAGGCGCCGGTGGCGCTGGTCTGGAGCCCCCTGCCCGCCGGCTCCCCGACCGTCCCCCAGAACCGGCCGAAACACTTCTACCCCGGCTCCCGCTGGGTCGACTGGGCAAGCACCGACTTCTACTCGGGCTACCCCGAATGGAAGGCGTTGACGGGCCTCTACGAACGCTTCTCCGGCAAGCCCTTCGCGATCACCGAGTGGGCGGTCGAAAGCGGCGACGACCCGGAATTCGTCAACAAGCTCTTCGCCTGGGTGAAAAGCCACCGCCGCACGAAGATGCTCGTCTACTACCAGGACTTCGGCGACAGCAACAGCTACCGGATCCAGAACTACGGATCTAGCCTCGATGTCCTCCGCGCCCGCCTCCACTCCGGGCTTTTCCCCTCTTATGCGCGGGGTGCGCCTCACCTACCGCCGCCACCCCCCGGTGGGGTTGGAGCGCCGTGATCGAGGAGTAGCCGGTCAGGTAGAGGCGCCGGCCGTCAGAGATCACCGGCGTGTAGGTCCCCTTCGGGTAGCGGAAGACGCGCTTGCCGCTCCTCATCATGAAGCCGCTCGTCGTTTTGTTGGTGAACTCGGCGACGTAGACGATGTCGCCTACGCCTGAGAGCGAGCCGACCACCTGGCCGCCGGCCGAGCGGCTCCAGCGGACGCCGCCGTCCTTGGCGTCGAGCGCGTAGATGTTGCCGTCGAAGGAGCCGATGAAGACGGTCGGCGGGCTGTGCCTGGTGTTGGCGACGGTCGGGCCGGAGTAGGCGTAGCCGCCGGTCGAGTACGACCAGGCAAGGTCGCCGTTGGAGGTGTCGTAGCTATAGACGCGGCTGTCGTTGTTGCCGGCGTAGACGCGGCCGTAGGCGACCGCGGGAGTCGAGTAAAAGGCGCCGGAGCCGCCGAAACCGGGACCGAGCGAGCCGCTCTGCCAGACCAGCTCGCCGCTCTTGGCGTCGACCGCGTTCATGTAGCCGCCGTAGTCGCCGACGAAGAGCTTGCCGTCGGAGTAGGCAGGTGCCGACTTGATCGGCCCGCCGAGCGGAGTCGACCAGCGAACCTGCCCTTTGCCGGTGCTCATCGCGAACAGTTCGCCGTTCTCGCAGCCGAAGTAGACGGTGCGGTTGATCACCACCGGCGAGGACTCGGCCCGGCCCGGCAGGTTCCGTTTCCAGATCACCCGGCCGGTTTTGGCGTCGAGCTTGACGATGTGGCCGGGGACGAGGTTGACGATGTAGAGGCGGTGTTTGTAATAGGCGGGCGAGGAGGCGTTGAGGCGCCCGATCCGGCGTTTCCACAGTGGGTTGCCGGTGTCAGCGTCGAGCGCGTAGGCGTAGCCGCTGTTGTTGACGAAGTAGAGCTTGCCGCCGACGTAGATCGGCGGGAACTCGAGCAGCGGCCGGTCGGTGAAGCGCCAGAGTTTGTCGAAGGGCGGCTTCAACCCCTTCACCGGCAGGTAGCGGGTGCGGGCCGGGTTGAGCCCGAAGAACGGCCAGTTGACGGTCTTCGGCTCCTTCGGCGGCGGCGGCTTCTGCGGCTTGAAGTGTTCGATTGCCTCCTCGTTGTGGACGTCCCCCGGCCGCTTCAGCTCCTCGTAGGCGAAGATCGCGCCGCTGACCGCGATCGCCGCCAGCAGCAGCACCACGGCCAGCATCTGGTTCGAGCGATGCTGGAGGTGGAGTTCGAAGAAGCGCTTAACGCGCATCGGCGGCGCGGCGCTCAGACTCTTTCGCGACCCCGCCGATCAGGTCCCTGATCGCTTTCTTCAGGATCGCCATGAAGACAGGCCCGGCGAGCGGGATCGTCGGCGTCGTCTTCACCGCGTAGGTGACCTCGGTCCCGCCGCCGTCGGCCTTCAGCTCGACGGTGCCGACGTGGTCGCGGACCGGCAGCCCGGAGAGGATCTTGTAGGAGAAGCGGCGCGGCCGCTCGTAGGCGATCACTTCCTCGCGCATCGGCGGCCCCGGCAGGACGCTGAGCACGCGGATCGCGCCGAGGCCGTTGGGGGTCGGCTCTCCCTCCCGCTCCAGCGTGGCCTTGCGCAGGGGGGTGATCTCCGTATAGCGCCGGTGGTCGGTGAGGACGTCGAAGACGGTCTCGGGCGGGGCGGCCACCTGGCGGTGGTAAGTGAAGCTCGCCATCGCCCGACAGGCTACGTGAGGCGCCAGCGTCGGGGGTCGGTGCCCTCGACCGCCTCGACCTCGCCGGCGATCGCGAGGTGGTCGAGGCAGGAGCGGACGATCTGCAGGACCCAGGCGGATGCCGGGGTTTTGACCATCTCGGGGCCGATGATCTCTTCGACGATCTCGAAGGCGGTGGGCTCCTCGCCGCCGCCCAGGGCCGCCCGCACTTTGCCGAGCAGCTCGGCCACCTGGCGGCGGGACTCGGCAATCTTGGCCTCGGGGTCGCGGAAGGTGCGCCCGTGGCCGGGCAGGACGAGGTCGACTTCGAGGGCCTCGACCTCCTCGAGGCTGCCGAGGAATTCGCCGACCGGGTCGGGGCTGTGGCCGTAGTCGAAGAAGAGGACCGTGCGTCCCAGCAGGTGGTCGCCGGAGATCAGCAGCTTGCGCTCGGCCTGGTGGAGGACGACGTGGGAGGGAGCGTGGCCGGGGGTCTCGTGGACCGCCCAGGTGCCGAGGTCGGTCTCGATCTCGGCACCCGGGACGAGCTCGCGGTCGGGCTCCTTGAGGACGTCGATCCCGCTTTCTTCGTCGCTGCGGGCCTCGCGGTAGCGTTCCAGCGCCGCCACCGGGACACCGCTCTCCCGCGCCGTCTCGATCCGCGCCTCCAGGGCCGCTTTCGGGTCGTCGGCGAGCAGCCGCACGTGCTCCCAGCGCGGGTGCATCCAGAGCTCGCAGCCGGCCCGCTCGACGATCGCCCCGGCGAGCCCGTAGTGGTCGGTGTGGGAGTGGGTGCAGACGACGAGGCGGACGTCCTCGACCCCGAACCCGGCCTGCGCCAGCGCCAGGTCGAGCTGCCGCAGCCGCCCCTTGCCGCCCATCCCGGTGTCGAACATGACGATGCCGCCGTCGTGGGCGACCGCCCAGGCGTTGCCGTGCGGGACCCCGGGCCAGGGCAGCGGCAGCCGCAGCCGCCAGATCCCCGGCATCAAGCGTTCGGTTCGGGGCGCCTCGGCTCGTCCGTCACTGGCCACGCAGCCAATCCTTTCAGGGACGCTCGAACTCCTGCATCACCCCGGCGACGGCAAAGCAGGCGGCGCCGGCGAAGGTGGACCAGTTGGCGATCCCGACCGCCAGCTCGTCGCCGGTCGTCGGGCGGACGAAGGCGGCGACTGCGGCAACCATGAAGAGGACCGAGCCGAGCTGGTTGACGACGACGATCCACCAGCCGAGGTCGGCCCGCGCCCCGGGCGGGCGGTCGCGGTGCATCTCGGTCAGGGCGAGGTGGCCGGAGAGCAGGAAAAGGATGCAGCCGATGAATTCCGGCGTCCAGACGTCGCGGTGGATCTGGGCAGTGGTGAGGTCGCCGAGCAACGCCACCGCCAGGCTGGCGCCGAAGTAGAGGGTGCCGACGAAAAGGGCGACGGCGCTCGCCCAATCGAGCCGCCCCGGCTCGGTCGACCACCACCGCCACCGCTCCACCCGCACAACCCCGTCCGCATCAGCCCCCCGCGGCGCATTCGCAACCTGCAGGACCGAGGCGTAGCCGCCGGTGGTGAAGAAGACCCCTCCGACCATGAAGACAGCGGCAGCAAGCCGCGGCCCACCAACATGGGCCTGAGCCAAAAGCGCCCCGATCGAAAACAACGACCCGCCGATCACAAAGGCGGTGGCGGCAACAGCATTGATCCGGGTCAGCCGACGAGCGGTCGCCGAATCGGCCTGTCCCTTCTCCTCTCCCCCGGCAACAAGCACTCCCCGCTTGCGCAACACCCGCCGATCGAGACCCATCGCGGCAGCGTATTCGGCGGGTCAGGCGGCGCTGAAGGTGCTCGGATCGGGCCCGATCCGCTCGCCCGCATCAAGCCTCGCGAGCGCCGCCATGTCGTCCTCACTCAGCTCGAAGTCAAACACCTCGAAGTTCTCCCGAATCCGCTCCGGCGTCGCCGATTTCGGGATCACCACATTGCCGAGCTGCAGATGCCAGCGGAGGATCGCCTGCGCCGGGGTGCGGTCGTGGTGGGCGGCGACCGTTTCGATCGTCCCGTCTTCGAGCAGGTCGCCCTGGGCGAGCGGGCTCCAGGCCTCGGTGGCGAGGTCGTGGTCGGCGTGCCATGCGCGCAGCTCCGCCTGCTGGAGGCGCGGGTGCAGCTCGATCTGGTTCACGGTCGGCAGCTGCCCGGCCTCGCGCCCGAGCCGCTCGAGGTCCTCGACGCGGAAGTTGGAGACGCCGATCGAGCGGGCCCCGCCCTCCTCCTTGATCCGTTCGAAGGCGCGCCAGGTCTCGAGGAAGAGGTCGGCGTCCGGGCGCGGCCAGTGGATCAGGTAGAGGTCGACGTACTCGGTCCCCAGCCGCTCCCGGCTCTTCTCGAAGGCGGCCAGGGCCGAGTCGTACCCCTGCTCGGAGTTCCAGAGCTTGGTGGTGACGAAGACGTCCTCGCGGCGGACGCCGGTGGCGGCGATCGCGGCGCCCACCCCGGCCTCGTTGCGGTAGGCGGCAGCGGTGTCGACGTGGCGGTAGCCGGCGCCCAGCGCCTCCTCGACCGCCTCCTGGGTCTCCTCGGGCGGGATCTGGAAGACGCCGAACCCGAGCTGCGGGATCTCGACGCCGTCGTGCAGGGTGAGGATCGGGGTATCGGTCGAAGCAGTCATCCGGATGACGGTCCCGCTACCCGAAGATTGTGTGGGATAGTCGTGGCATGGCTCGTGGGAGGCCCTGGAAGCGCCGCGCGCTCGCGCCCGTCGCCGCCGCCGTCCTGACGGTGGCGGTGGCCGGGACCGCGGCCGCGATCGTCCTGCGGGCCGGCGACATCGTCATCCATGCCGAAGGCGGCTTCTCGCCGACGACCCTGCCGCGACATGAAGACGCGCCGATCTCCCTCCACGGCGGCGGCGAACTCTCGACCGTCTCCGGCGACCTTCCCCCGATCCTGAAGACGCTCTCGATCGAGTACGACCGGCACGGCTCGGTCGAGACCCGCGGGCTGCCGGTCTGCACGGCCGGGAAGCTGCAGTCGACCGACGTCAAGACCGCGCGCCGCGCCTGCCCGGGCGCGATCGTCGGCAAGGGGCAAGGGCGGGCGATCGTCGCCTTCCCCGAACAGCGCCCGATCCACATCAGCTCCCCGCTGACCATCTTCAACGGGCCGGAGGTCCGGGGCCGCCCGAGCGTCCTCGCCCACGCCTTCACGACGGTTCCGGTGCCGACGACCTTCGTGATCCCAATCGTGATCGAACGGATCCACCACGGCGTCTACGGATACCGGACCGAAGCCAAGATCCCGAAAATCGCCGGCGGCAGCGGCATCCCGATTGCCGGCCACTTGAAGATCGGCCGGCGCTGGACCTACAAAGGGCACCGCTACAGCTATCTCAACGCCCGCTGCGAAACCGGCCACCTGCAGGCGCGCGGCGAATTCGAGTTCGACGATGGCACCTTCCTCAAAGGGACCTTCGTGCGGGCCTGTAAGGCGAGCGACTAGCGGGCGCTTAGCTGGTGGCGAGACCGATGGCCAGCAGCGGGAAGGCGCTCATCACGCCGAGGTAGGCGCCGATCGCGGCGCCGCTGCCGAGGGTCGCCGTGCGCGAGCGAGCGCCGGAGATGGCGCCGACGAGAAAGAAGGCGAAAGCGATTCCGAATCCGAGCCAGAAGACCTGGGGCATTGCGGCGCGAGAATACCCGAACCCGGGGAGGAATCGCCGCCCGCACGGCAAAGGCGGCGGCATGAACCAGTCACCCGCCCAGAACAGCAAGCTGATCCTGGCGGCGATGATCTTCGCCGTCTCGATGACCTTCATCGACCAGACGATCGTCGCGATCGCGGTCCCGACGATCCAGGACGACCTCTCGCTCTCGGCGACGGGCGTGCAGTGGATCATCAACGGCTACCTGCTCTCGCTCTCGGCGCTCTTCGCCTTCGGCGGCCGCCTCGCCGACATCGCCGGCCACCGCAGCATGGTCGTCACCGGCGTCGTCATCTTCGCCACCGCCTCCGCCCTCTGCGGCGCCACCCCCGACAGCTCGCTGGACGAGTCCTGGTTCATCGTCTTCCGGGTGATCCAGGGCGCCGGCGCGGCGATCATGTTCCCGGCGGCGCTGGCGATCGTCCTGGGTGCCTTCCCGGTCTCCGAACGCGGCAAGGCGATGGCGCTCTTCTTCACGACCGCCGGCCTCCTCACCTCGATCGGCCCGCTTGCCGGCGGCTACCTAGTGGAGTGGAGCTGGCGGGCGATCTTCTGGGTCAACATCCCGGTCGCGATCATCGCCCTCTTCCTGACCTGGAAGGCGAAGCCGGCCAATGAGAAGCACCCGGCGCCGCTCGACTACACCGGCACGGCGCTGATCACCTTCGGCATGGGTCTGGCCGTCCTCGGGCTGCAGCAGTCGAGCGTCTGGGGCTGGGACAGCCTCGCCACCTGGGGCTGCATCGCGCTCGGGCTAATCGTCCTCGCCGCTTTCGTCCGCTACGAGCTGGGGGCCGAGAACCCGCTGCTGCGGCTCGAGGTCTTCAAGGACCGGGCCTTCGCGGTGGACAACGTCATCCTCTTCCTGCTGATGATCCCGTTCGTGCCGCTGTTCTTCTTCGCCAGCATGTACGCGCAGATCTCGCTCGGCGAAAGCGCCTCGCAAACCGGGCTCTATCTGCTGATCTTCTTCGCCGGCTTCGGCACCGCCTCGCAGCGCGGCGGTCGCCTGCTCGACAGGGTCGGCGCCCGCAGCGCCGTCGTCCCGGGCTGCGCGATCGCCGCCGTCGGCTTCTACCTCTGGGGCAACTCGCTGACCGAGCTCTCGGTCTCCGACCAGTGGTACTACATCGTCATCGCCGGGATCGGGGTCGGGCTGGTCCTCAGCCCCGCCAACACCGACGCGCTCAACCGGGTCCCGCGCGAGCGCTACGGCGAGGCGACCGGGATCACCCAGACGGTGCGCAACTTCGGCTCCTGCCTCGGCCTCGCCGTCCTCGGCTCGATCCTGATCCTCGAGAACCGCTCGAACCTGGAAGCGACCGCGGCAGAAAACGGGATCTCCAAGCAGGTCGGCGGCGAAGTCGCCGACGTGATCAGCCAGGGGACGGGCGCCGGTGAAACGTCCGAACACCTGCCGCCGCGAATCCAGAAGGTCGTCGACGCGATCCCCCACGACTTCGCCCTCGCCTCGCGCACCGTCTTCTACGCGATGGCCGCGGTGATGGCGGTCGCCTTCGTCATCGCCCTGGCGCGGATGCCCGCGGGCAAGGTAGAAGAAGAGGTGTGATCCGCCGCTTCGTCCCGCTGGGCATCGCCGCGCTGGCGCTGCTCGCGCCCCCGGCGAGCGCCGCGCCGCAGGCGCTCCCGCCGGACGAAGCAGCGCAGCAGCTGGCCGAGCGGTACGTGCCGATCACGATGCTGCGGGAGCAACGCGACCCTCCCTGCAACACCAAGGAGGAGCAGTACCAGCCGACCAGCGTTGACACGGTGCTCGGCAACCCGACCGTCACCCTCACCCACGAAGAACCCGACGGCGACCTCGTCGACGTCAAGAAGGCGCCGACCGCGGCCGACATCGCCGGGCTGCGCGACGGTTACTACCTCGACTACGAAGGCAAGGTCCTCGGCGACACCTGCGTCTACGCGCAGGCCTTTCGCAAGCTGGTGAAGGAAGGTAGGGCGCCGGCGGTCACCTACGCCCACGTCGCCCGCGAACCCAACCACGACGGCTTCGCCCTGCAGTTCTGGTTCTACTGGTACTTCAACCAGTTCAACGACCTCCACGAGGGCGACTGGGAGGGGATGCAGATCACCTTCGAGTCGAACACGACCGCGGCGGCGCTGGAAGAAGAGCCGAGCGAGATCATCCTCTTCCAGCACGCCGGCGGCGAGCGCGCCGAATGGGAAAGCGGCAAGGTCCAGAAGCAGGGGACGCACCCGGTCGTCTACCCGGCGGCCGGCTCGCACGCGACCTTTTACGACTCCGCCGTCTACGTCGAGAACGGGCAGAACGGCTCCGGGGTCGGCTGCGACAACACTTCCGAACCGCTGCGCGAACTGAAGCTGCGGCCGGTGCTGCTGCCGGAAACGGCGCCGGAAGCGGGCGCCTTCCAGTGGCTCAGCTACCGCGGGCGCTGGGGCGAACGCGAAAAGGGGTTCAACAACGGGCCGCAGGGGCCGGTGACGAAGACGGTCTGGCGCGAACCTTTCGCCTGGATGGCGAAGCAGCGCTCGACCAGCCCGCGCTTCCCCGGCGGCTCGGTGGTCGGCGGGCCGGTCACCGGCGCCTTCTGCGGCGCGGTCACCGCGGTCACCGACCTCACCCACCTGGCGACGAAGTCGCGGCCGGCGGCGATCGGGATCGTCCTCGGCATCCTCCTAGCGCTGGGGCTGCTCTTCGGCCTCACCCGCTGGGGACCGGTCGACCTCGCCCGGCTGCGGGCGCGGCGCGCCTTCGGCCAGATCCTCCGCACGGCGCGGCGGCTCTACCGCCGGCACTGGTGGCCCCTGGTCCCGATCGGGCTGATCGCCTTCCCGATCGTCGGCGGCGTCAAGCTGCTGGCCGAAGCGCTGGCGAACGGGCGCGGTGCCGACGACGTCGCCGGGCGGGCGGGCGTCCACCTCGCCTTCGCCGACCTGGTGGAAACGCTCGGCCCGCCGATCGCCTACACGCTCGTCGCCGCGATCGTCATCGTCTTCGTGCGGGAGCTGGCGCGGGGACGGCAGGTCGGCGTCCGCGAATCTCTGCGGGGGATGCTGGCCCGGTTCGGGCGGGTCGTCGCCGCGCAGCTGATGGTGACCTTCGCCCTCCTGTTGCTCCTGCTGACCGTCGTCGGGATCCCGATCGCCGCCTGGAAATACGTCAGCTGGCTCTTCGTCCAGCAGGAGGTCCTCTTCACCGACAAGTCGATCCGGGAGGCGTTCCGCGGCAGCGCCGAGCTCGTCCGCGGCCGCTGGCTCCACACGGTGCGGGTCGCCGGCGTGCTCTGGCTGCTCAGCATCGCCGCCGGGCCGATGCTCGGCTTCGCGCTGATCTTCACCGCCTTCCCGCTGTTCTGGATCAACGTCCTCGGCTCGGTCGTCTTCGCCCTCTTCATCCCCTACGTCGCCGTCGGCCAGACGCTCCTTTACTTCGACCTCCAGGTGAGGGAGGAAGAGGAACCGGTGCCGCGGCGGCGGCTGCTCAGGCGCCTGCGTCCGAGCCCGGCGCCGAGCAGCTAGGTTTCTCCCGTGAAGATCCTCGCCTTCAGCGACCTGCACTGCGACCTCGAGCAGGCGGCGAAGCTGGTCGCGATGTCGGACGAAGCCGACGTCGTGATCGGGGCCGGCGACTTCGCCTCGGTCCACGAGGGACTGAAGGGGACGATCGGGGCGCTCGCCGAAATCAACACCCTGACCGTCCTCGTCCCCGGCAACAACGAGACCGCCGAGGCGCTGCGCGAGGCCGCCGCCGAGTGGAGCGCCGCCACCGTCCTCCACGGCGAGGGAACGACGATCGAGGGCACCGAGTTCTTCGGCCTCGGCGCCGGCATCCCGGTCACCCCCTGGGACTGGAGCTTCGACCTCGACGACGAGGCCGCCACCGAGAAGCTCGCCGGCTGCCCCGAGGGCGCCGTCCTCGTCCTCCACTCCCCGCCCAAGGACCACTGCGACGCCGCCGGTGACGGCGGCAACTTCGGCAGCCCGGCGCTCCTGCGGGCGATCGAAGAGAAGCGCCCCCGCCTCGCCGTCTGCGGCCACATCCACGAGTCCTGGGGCTGCGAAAGCAAGGTCGGTGAGACCCCGATCCACAACCTCGGCCCCAAGGGCACCTGGCTCGAGGTCTGATGTCGATTTCCTCTCGCATAGCGAGAGCAACTCGACACTGAGCGATGGGCTTCCGCGTCCTCAAAGCCGCCGATGCCTTCTGGCGACGCTCGAACCAGATGCAGACGCCGAACACGGACCTTGGCGGGCAGCTCGAGGCGTCGCAACTGGGGGCGCGGATGTGGCGGCTGGAGCCGGGGAAAGCTTCGACCAGGCATCGGCATTTCACCCAGGAGGAGCTCTACGTGCTGATCGAGGGCGAGGGGCGGGTGCGGATCGGTGAGGAGGTGCTGACGCTGGCGCCGCTGGACACGCTCCTGGTCGAGCCCGACACCGACCGCCAGCTCTTCAACGACACCGACGCCGACCAGCTCTGGCTCGTCGTCGGCGCCCCGCGGGAAGAGATCACCAGCACGCTGGAGATGAGCGAGGAGCAGCTGCGGCACATGTACCCCGAGGGGCCGAAAGCGCTGCCGCCGGAGCTCGGCGGCGGGCAGGCCGACTACCGCGCGGAGGACTAGAGCGCGAGCGAGACCGGCTCCTCCAGGAGCTGCCTGACGCGGGCGAGGAATTCGGCGCCCTCGGCCCCGTAGAGGATGCGGTGGTCGCAGGAGAGGGTCGCTTTCATCAGCTGCGCGGGGACGACCTCGCCGTCGCGGACGGCCGGGACCTCGCGGATCGCGCCGACGGCGAGGATGGCCGCCTGGCCCATGTTGATGACGGCGTCGAACTCGTCGATCCCAAACATCCCGAGGTTGCTGACGGTGAAGGTGCCGCCCGAGAGCTCCGGCGGCGTCACCGAACCGTCGCGGACTTTGGCGGCGACGGCGCGGGTGTCGGCGGCGATCTGGCGCAGGCCCTTGCGGTCGGCGTCGAAGACCGTCGGCACGACCAGCGCTTCCTCCGCGGCGACGGCGACGCCGACGTTTATCCGTGAATAGAGCTCGAAGCGGCCGTCGCGATAGCCGCCGTTGGCTTTCGGGAACTCGCGCAGGGCGATCGCGCACGCCTTCACGACCATGTCGTTGAAGGAGGGGACGACCTCCCCCTCCTTGGCGGCTGCTTTGAATCCCGCCCGCGCCTCAACTGCCTTCCCCATGTCGATCTCGATGGTCAGGTAGAAGTGGGGCGCGGTCGCCTTCGACTCCGCCATCCGGCGGGCGATCGTCTGCTGGAGTTTGTTCAGGTCCTGAGTCTGGACATCGCCCTTCGCGGTTCCACCGGTTGAAGGGGCGGCACCCACCCCCTCTGGCTGGATGGAGGGGGTGGGTGCCGCTGAGCTCGGAACCTCTGCCTCCTCGACATCGTGCTTGACGATCCGCCCCCCAGGGCCGGAGCCGTGGAGATCTTGCAGGTCCAAGCCCTTGTCACGGGCAAGCCGACGCGCAAGCGGAGAAGCTTTTACGCGCTCGCCATCAGCCTGCGGCTGGTGCTCTGCCTCAGGGGCTTGAACCTCGGAGTCCTGCTCCTCCGCCTCTGCCGTGGGTGGCGACGATGCGGGACCCGCGCCAGTTGGCGCGGGGGCCGTATCGGAGACAGGACCCGCGGGCTCAGCGCTCGGTCCCTCACCCGAGTCCGCCGGCTGCCCATTCGACTCCCCGATCGTCGCAATCGGCGACCCGATCGGCAGCGTCTCACCCTCCTGCGCGAGGATCTCGGTAAGCGTCCCGGCAACGTCGGCTTCGTAGGCCATGTTCGCCTTGTCGGTCTCGATTTCGACCAGCTCGTCCCCGACCGCGACCTCGTCCCCGACCTGTTTCAGCCAGGTGAGGATGGTCCCCTCCTCCATCGAGTCGGAGAGGCGGGGCATCACCACTTCACTCACGGGGCAGCTCCATGCCTACAGATTGCCACTTCGGCCAGTTGACTCTCAGCCGCGGGCGAGGATCGCGCCGGCGAGGAGCGAGGCGGCGGCCTGGCGCAGGACGTCGCCGCGGATCTCCCCCATCACCGCCTCCTCGCGCGCCTGCAGCTTGCCGACGGTCGCGATCGGCTCGACGTCGGTCCGCGGTTCGGGCGGGGCCGTCGCTACCGCCTCCCCGTAGGCGAGGCAGCCCTGGACCCCCTGGGCGATCAGCTGGGCGCGGTAGTCGGCGCCCTCTTCGACCGGGTGCAGGTTGTCGGCCTGCATCAGGTCCGGGCGGGTGGCGACCGTCCCCGCCCAGTCAGGGACCTGGGTCCCCGGCCGCGAGGCGGCGAATTCGGCGACCACCCGGTTCTTGCCGGTGTTGTCGACACCGTTGACGGTGAAGCCGTGGACGGTCGGGACGACCATGCAGCGGCTGCCGACGGTTTCCGCGACCTTGGCCAGGTTGCCGGCGAGGATCTCGGGATATTCGGGGTTGTCGTTGGTGCCGGCGTCGAAGACGACGACGTCGACGGAGGGTTCGTAGCTTTCCTGGAAGAGGTCGAAGATCTGGTAGCTGTTGTAGCCGCCGACCGCGTTGACCGTCAGTTCGACCCCGGGCAGGTAGCGGCCCAGGTAGGGAGAGGTCAGCTCCTCGAGGCTGTCGCCGACGACGAGGACGTGCGGCCGCGCCTGCGCCGCGGGCGCGCAGAGACAGAGGAGAAGCGCTGCCGCCACCGCCGTCCCGAAACCGCTGATCCGCCGCACAGGGGGGTTTTACACGACGCACTCCTCCTAAACTGCCGCGCGTGTCCGCCGCCGCTCGGCTCCAGCTCGTCGGTTGCGCTGTCCTGGCGGCGCTGCTGCTCGGCGGCTGCGGAGGCGGCGACTCGGACGCGACCGGCGCCGGCTCGACCGGCGCACCCATCGTGACCAGCCCGGAAGATGGTCGTTTCCAGGGTTCGAGCCCCCAGAGGGGCCAAAAGGGTGGAAACGATGCTGAATCGTCCGCGAAATCCGGGGACGGGGCGCATCCTGTCCCGGCCGGGGACCTCTGCCAGAGCCAGCTCGGCGGCTTCGTCGGCTCGATGGACGGACTGCGGCGGCGGCTCGCCGCCGGCGTCACCTACGACCAGTACGTCGCCGAGGTGCGGGGGATCCGCTCCACCTACGGGAAGATTCCGATCGACGAGCTGCAGGTCGACTGCCTCAGCCTCGTCGCCACTCCGGGCGAGAAGGCCTTCAACCGCTACATCGAAGGCTCGAACGACTGGGGCGAATGCGTGTCCGAACTCGGCTGCGGGACGCCCGAAATCGAACCGGTCCTGCAGCGGCGCTGGCGGATCGCCTCGCACTTCCTCAGCGAGGCGCAGGACGGCCTGCGAACGATCGCCGACTGATTCCCCTGTTCCTTCCTGGGGATACGCAACGAAAAGGAACAGACGAATTGCGGCCGGGGCAGAAAGCGCGAGAGCCGCCCCGAAGGACGGCTCTCGCCTGGTGCAAAGGAACGGACGCGGGAACTGCGACCGAGCGGGACAAAACCCGGCTCCCTACGTGCCGCCGGTGCCCGGGGTGGATTCCGCCGGGCGCCCAAACCAGTGCGGCGCCTAGCGGCCCTGCACCTCCAGAGTCCCATTAAGCATGTGAATCAAGTTAGGACCACCTCCTTTCTCTGGTCTCAGAAGTGAAGCAAACGCGGGAGTCGGTCTCTACACCCAGGACATTGCGGTTTGGCGATCCGTCCCCGAAGATGGGCCGATGGAGGGCAGCGGCGCGACGATCGTCTTCTTCCCCGAGGGGGCGTTCGGGCCGAGCAACAACTGCGTCGGGATCGGCAACGTCCTCCGCCGGCGCGGGCATCGGGTCGTCTTCATCGTCGAGGAGTCCTTCGCCGGCACGCTCGAGGCCCAGGGCTTCGAGGAGCGGCTGATGCGGCTGACGCCGCCGCCGGAGACCGAGGAAGCGCCGGGGCAGTTCTGGAAGGACTTCATCCGCGACACCGCCCCGGTCTTCCGCAGGTCGACCACCGAGCAGCTGGCCGAGTTCATCGCCCCGACCTTCAAGGCGCTCGTCGACGGCGCCCGCTACGTCGACGAGCGCCTGCGCGAGATCATCGACGAGCTGCAGCCCGACCTGGTGGTCGAGGACAACGTCGTCAGCTTCCCGGCGCTGCTCTCCAGCGGCCGCCCCTGGGCGCGGATCGCCTCCTGCAACCCGGCGGAGATGAAGGACCCCGAGGTGCCGCCAACCTTCTCCGGCTTCCCCACCGCCGAGCGCGACGGCTGGGAGCCGTTCCGGGCCGCCTACCGCGAGGCGCACGGCAACCTGCACGCCTCCTTCAGCGAGTTCTGCCAGGAGCGCGGGGCGCCGCCGCTGCCGGCCGAAGACTTCATCCACGAGAGCGAGTGGCTGAGCCTCTACCTCTATCCCGACGAGGTCGACTACCCGCGCGCCCGCCCGCTCGGGCCGACCTGGCACAACCTGCAGTCGAGCGTGCGGGCGACCGACCCGGCCTGGGAGCTGCCGCAGTCGCTGCGGGAGGGCGAGGGGCCGCTGGTCTACCTCAGCCTCGGCTCGCTCGGCTCGGCCGACGTCGAGCTGATGCGGAAGCTGGTCGCCGAGCTGGCGGAGGCGCCGTACCGGATCGTCGTCTCGAAGGGCCCCCAGCACGCTGAGATCGAGCTCGCCGACAACATGGCCGGCGAGGAGTTCCTGCCGCAGACCGAAGTCCTGCCGAAGGTCGACCTCGTGATCACCCACGGCGGCAACAACACCGTCACCGAGTCGCTGCACTTCGGCAAGCCGATGGTGGTGCTGCCGATCTTCTGGGACCAGCACGACAACGCCCAGCGGATCGAGGAGACCGGCTTCGGCGCCCGCCTCGACACGTACGGCCACAGCGGCGAGGAGCTGACCGGTGCAATCGACCGCCTGCTCGCCGACGCCGAGCTGCGCTCGCGCCTCGCCGCCACCTCGGGGCGGCTGCAGGGTGCGCGCGGGACCGAGCGCGCCGCCGACCTGATCGAGGCGACCGTGCGCGACGCTTCCCTACGCTGAGCGGGTGAGCGAGCTACCCGAGCACGTCGCCCGCAACCGCGCCTTCTGGAACGGCGTCGCGGCTGAGTGGGTACAGCCCGGCCGCGAAGACTGGGCCGCCGAGGAACCCCGCTGGGGCACCTTCCGCGTCCCGGAGTCCGAGCTCGGGGTGCTGCCGGGCGAACTCGAGGGCAAGGAGACGATTGAGCTCGGCTGCGGGACGGGATACGTCTCCAGCTGGCTGGCGCGCCGCGGCGCCCGGCCGACCGGGATCGACAACAGCGAAGAGCAGCTGGCGACGGCGCGGGCGCTGCAGCGGGATTTCGGGATCGAGTTCCCGCTCCTGCACGGCAACGCCGAGGAGGTCCCGCTGCCGGACGCGAGCTTCGACGTTGCGATCTCCGAGTACGGGGCGAGCATCTGGTGCGACCCCTACCGCTGGATCCCCGAGGCGAGCCGGCTGCTGCGGCCCGGCGGCGAGCTCGTCTTCCTCGTCAACTCCGTCTTCACGATGCTCTGCGCCCCCGACGACGAGGACGAGCCGGCGACCGAGCGGATGATCAGGCCCTACTTCGGGATGCGGCGCTTCGAGTGGCCCGATGGCTCGGTCGAATTCCACCTCCCCCACGGCGAGATGATCGCCCTGCTGCGCGACAGCGGCTTCGAGGTCGACGAGCTGATCGAGGTGCGCCCGCCCGAGGGCGCGACGAGCCGCTTCTCCCAGGTCGACCTCGAGTGGGCGCAGCGCTGGCCGATCGAGGAGGTCTGGCGGGCGCGCAAGCGCGCCTAGCCCGTAGCCATCTCCTCGGGCAGCTCGTCGCCGAGAATGTCCTTGCCACGGCGCTCCTGCAGCCGGCGCCAGGTCTCGAAGGCGAGGCCGACCAGCATCGCGCCGGCGAACGAGGTGGCGAGAGGCAACCAGAGGCTGTCCTTGAAGGTCTCGCCGCCGAGGTAGCCGAGCATCGCGACGTAGATCGCCCAGATCGTCGCCGCGAAGGCGTCGGCGACGACGAACTGGCGGTAGGGCATCTCCAGCGTGCCGGCGGCGAAGGTGGTCGCCGTGCGGCCGCCGGGGATGAAGCGGCCGACGCCGATCAGGATCGCGCCGCGGCGGCGCAGCGCCTCCTCGGCCCAGTGCAACCGCGCCTGCCCCTTCTCGCCGTCGAAGAGGCGGTCGGCGATCGGGTCGCCGATCCGGCGGCCGAGCAGGTAGCAGAGGTTGTCGCCGAGGAAGGCGCCGAGGGCGACCGCCGGAACGATCGCCCAGATCAACAGCTCCCCCTGCGCGGCCAGCACCGAGGCGGTGATGACGATCGTCTCCGAAGGGATCAGCGGGAAGAGGACGTCGGCGCCGGCGGCGAAGCCGACCACCGGGTAGGTGACGGCGCTCTGGGAGACCTCGTGGGTGAGCCAGTCGAACACGGGATCTCCGCTACCCGGATCAGGTTGGTTTACCAATCTCCAGGCGGGTATTGAAGACGCATGTCAACTGGACTGATCATCGCCATAGTCGTTGTCGTCGTCATTCTGCTTGTCCTCGCCGCGATGGCCGCGCGCAAGCGCCGTGCCGAGCGCGAACGGGAACGCGAGCGCCTGAGCGAACAGGCCGGGGGCCATCGCCAGGAGGCGGACCTCCACGCCAGCAAGGCGCAGGAGCACGAGGAGACGGCACAGGAAGCCGCCGAGCGTGCCGAGCGCGAGCGTCAGTTGGCCCAGCGCCACGGCGACAAAGCCGACGACCTAGAGCAAAAGCTCTAGGTCAACTCAACAAAGGGAGAGCAACAGATGGTTATCGGAGTCGTAGTAGGAATCTGCGTCCTGCTGTTGATCCTCGGCTTCCTCGTGCCCAGGCTCTCCAACCACGCCAGAAAGGGCACCGACAAAGGCTTCGGCCTCGGCCAGCGCGCCGGCAGCAAGGCACCCGGCCCGATCGGCACCCTTCTCAGCAAGTCCTTCGGCAAATCCCAGCGAGCGGCGGACAAGAGCCACTCGACGGGCAAGTCGGCGCGGGACAAGATGCCGTTCTAGGCAGCCCGGCTCCGCGACCTCATCGCGCCCAATCGATGCCGCCTTCGAAGCCGGGAGGCCTCGAGGGGGACAGGAGTCGCCGCGGCGCGGTGCCGTCGGCTCGCATCGCCCAGAGCTCGCCCCCGCTGAGGTAGGCGATCCAGCGACCACCGGGGGAATAGACGGGGTCGCCCTCGACCGCCTTGTCGACGGTGAGACGGTGCCGATGCCGCCCGTTCGCGGCGATCGAGTAGATCTCCCTCCTGCGGAAGCCTTCGGCTCCGGCGGGCTGCGAGATGTAAGCGATCCGGTGGCCGTCGGGGGACCATGCCGGCTCCCGGTTCCTCATCCCGTCCACCGTCACCCGCCGAACCCGGCCGCCGTCGATCCGCATCGTGAAGATCTGCCCCCTGCCCCGGACCCGCCGGGAGAAGGCGATGAGCCTGCCGTCGGGGGAGACGGCCGGATCGGCCTCGAAGAAGCGATTCCGGGTCAGCTGCCGCACCCCTGAGCCGTCCGCTGCTGACGAGTAGATATCGAGGCGCTTCCCGCGGCGCGGCACCGGCCCGGGTTCGGCGTTGAAGACGAGCCGCCCGTCGGGGGCGACGTCGACCTCGCGGACGAAGAACTCGTTCCAACCGAAGATCCGCCGGCCTCTGACCTTGGGGCTCCGGCGAAAGGACTTTTCGAACACCGAGTACCGCGTGAAGCAGCT